>Ga0068859_100005551_pt1 | contig 12850 bp, 11 predicted proteins | sample KBSSwiS22_FD_66585 | JGI IMG/M metagenome (GOLD analysis project Ga0068859, IMG submission 66585) | Switchgrass rhizosphere microbial communities from Kellogg Biological Station, Michigan, USA - KBS Switchgrass S2-2 | ecosystem: Host-associated > Plants > Roots > Rhizosphere > Soil ... | reverse complement strand
GTCCATGTTGCGAGGCCGGCATCAGCAACATGGACGGGCGGTTCGCCAGCCTGCTCTCCGCCCGGCTCGGGATCGCCCGGCCAGGCGATCCACGGCCCCTCGCCCACGGTTACCCGCCTGGCTGCTCCCAATTGCACGCCCTCGAGATCGCCAGGCCCTTCGGTCCAGCGGATCGCAAGGTCGAGATTGGCTTCGGTGAAGTCCGCACTCTCCGCATCGATCAGCGCATAGCGGACCTCGGGGTGCACGGCGCGATAGGCGGCAAGGCGCGGAGCCAGCCAGGTGGCGAGCACATCGCGCGGCGCAGCAATGGTGAACACGTGGCTCGCCTGCCCCGCCTGCATCGCCGTGACCGCATCCTCGAAGTGGAGAAACCCGGTCCGCAGCGGCTCGAGCCCGGCGGCCGCTTCTTCGGTCAGCTCAAGCCCCTTCGAGGTCCGGCGAAACAGGACGACGCCGAGCAGGTCCTCGAGCGCCCGGATCTGCTGGCCGACCGCAGCCGGGGTCACCGCGAGTTCGTCCGCCGCGCGGGTAAACGAGAGATGCCGCGCGGCAGCATCGAAAACGCGCAGGGCGTTCAGCGGCAGATGGGTACGCTTCATGGGTGCGGTCTAGTCGGGCGCGGGCGCGCCGACAACTACCCAGCGGTGGCGGGCGCCGCGAGCGGGAAGTAGGGGATTGCCGCCTCGAACTGTGTGCCATCGGCGCGGCGGAGCGAATAGTGCCCTTCCATCGAGCCCTGCGGCGTCGTCAGCGGGCAGCCCGACACGTAGTCATGGCTGGCACCCGGCGCGATCACCGGCTGTTCGCCAACCACCCCGTCACCATCCACCAGCGAGACGTGGCCATGTCCGTCGGTGATGCGCCAGTGACGGCTGAGCAACTGGACCGCCTGCGTGGAATCGTTCTCGATCCGGATGTGGTACACCCAGAACCACTTGCCCGCCTCGATCCGCGACTGCTCGGGAAGGAAGTTCACGGCGACACGGACGGTGATCCCGTCGGAGAGCGCCGCGTGCTGGAAGAGTTCCTTCATGGCCGACATGGGTAGTCCTTTCCCTGCATCGGGTGAACCCCTTTCCGCAAGGTCGGGTTCCCTTTTCCACGTCTGGATTGGCACACGCCCCGGTCTCCGCACGCGGCGTGCAGAGCAGTCTTCCGGAGGAGAACCGGCCTGCAGTCCTCACCCCTTTATGCCAGCACCTTCTCCGCCGGGGATGCCAACTGCCACGAAAAACCCTCGGGCGCATAGCTCACGGTCACGTCGGCGCGCAGTCTGCCACGGGGCATTTCGGCAATGAGCCGGCTGCCGAAGCCTTGCGTTTGCGGCTCGCACACGGGCGGCCCCCCGCTTTCGCGCCAGCACAGCTCGAGGCCGCCGGCCTCGCCCCTGCCCCACGTGACCATGACCCTTCCGCCGGGCGCGGAAAGTGCGCCATACTTGAGCGCATTGGTGGCAAGCTCGTGGAGCGCCATCCCGATCGTCTCGGCCGCGCCTGGTGTCAGCGGCAAATGCGGCCCATCCCATTCGACCTGCCCCTGCACCTCGCCAAGGAACGCCAGCTGCGCCTCGACCAACTCGCTCAGCGGCACGTCAGACCAGGACCGGCGCACCAGCAGGTCCTGGTTGGCGGCGAGGCTGGCGATGCGCTGCTCGAGCCGGCGCACGAACTCGATGGTGCTGGTGCTCTCCGCCCCCGTCCTGGCCTGGCTGAGCGAGCGACGGGCAAGCGACTGGATCATCGCCAGCATGTTCTTAGAGCGGTGGTTGACCTCGAGCATCAGCAGCTCGATCCGCCGCTCCGCCTCGAGCTGTTCGGTGATGTCGGTGTTGGTGCCGAACCACCACAGCACCTGGCCCTGGGCACTCTTCAGCGGGTGAGCGCGCGAGAGGAACCAGCGGTAGATGCCGTCCGCGCTGCGCAGCGGAAACGTGTCCTCCCACGGCTCGCCGCTCGCGATGTGGGCGGTGAACTTGCTTTCGACGGCCTCCAGGTGATCGGGGTGATGCGCCTTGCGCCAGCCCCACCCGACCATTTCTTCGAAGGTCGTTCCGGTGAATTCGTACCAACGCCGGTTGTACCAGGTCAGCGCGCCATCGGGCCCGGCGATCCACGCCAGCTGCGAGATGTTGTCGGCCATCAGCCGGAAGCGGGTCTCGCTCTCGTCAAGCGCAGCCTGCACGAGTCGGGCATCGGTGATGTCGCGGGCGATCTTGCTCGCGCCGATGACCCTCCCGCCCGCGTCGCAGACAGGCGACACGGTGACTGCCACCTGGACTTCGCGCCCGTCCTTGCGCAACCGCACGGTCTCGAAGGTCGGAACCCGCTCGCCCGCCCGGATCGAGGCGAGGATCACGTCTTCTTCCGCCTGACGCGATTCCGGGATGAGCGCGCGGATCGACCGGCCAATGATCTCATGCGCGCGCCAGCCGAAGATCTCCTCGGCTGCCGCGTTCCAGGTCAGCACCACGCCGTCGAGCGACTTGCCAACTATCGCATCGTGCGACGACTGCACGATCGCCGCCAGAAGCGCGGCTGGATCGGTCGGCATGCCGGGGGTGGATCGCTCCCCGTCATTGGGCGTGGCAGTGGTCAATTCAGGAGCATCCCGCAGCGGGCTCGGGCTATTTTCCGAGACCAACGGGATCATCGGCCATGCGTTCCCGCAGTTGCGAAATACCCCTTCCGAAAGTTAAAGCCCTGCTGCCGACAGCGCCTGGTCGAGGTCCTCGATGAGATCCTGAGGGTCTTCGAGGCCGACGTTGAGGCGCAGCATGCCATCGGACACGCCCATCGCCGCCCGCCCTTCCGGGCCCATGTTGTGGTGAGTCGACGTCGCCGGGTGACACATCAGCGAGCGGGTATCGCCGATGTTGTTCGAGATATCGATCAGTTCGAGGGCGTCGAGCAGCGCCCACGCCTGCTCGCGGCCCGCGGTCTCAAACGAGAAGATCGCACCGGGCAGCGACATCTGCTTCGCCGCAAGTGCGAATTGCGGGTGGCTCTCCAGCCCCGGGTGCATGATTGTGGGAACGCGCCGTTCGAGGAAGCGGCCGACCTCGAGCGCGTTGGCGCTCTGCTGCCTGAGGCGCAGTTCGAGGGTCTCCAGCCCCTTGAGCACCACCCAGGCGTTGAACGGCGAGAGGTTAGGCCCGGTGTTGCGCTGGAACGGCAGCAGCACTTCGTTGATGAACTGCGCCGAGCCGCACACGGCACCGGCGAGCACGCGACCCTGCCCGTCCATGAACTTGGTTGCCGAATAGGCGACGACATCGGCGCCGAACTCGAGCGGACGCTGGATCACTGGCGTGGAGAAGGCATTGTCGACCACGGTGACAATCCCGCGCGATCTGGCCAGGCCATTGACGAAAGCCATGTCGACGATGTCGAGCGTCGGGTTCGCCGGGGTCTCGTAGAAAAACACCTTGGTATTGGGCCGGATTGCGGCTTCCCAGGCGGCATTGTCGGTCGCGTCGATCACCGTGCCTTCCACGCCAAAGCGCGGCAGCAGGCTGTCGACCAGCCAGCGGCACGAACCAAACGCGGCCTTGGCGGCGACGATGTGATCGCCCGCCGACAGCTGGCACAGCAGCGCCGCGGTCATTGCGGCCATGCCGGTCGCCTGGGTACGGCATGCCTCGGCGCCTTCAAGCAGGGCAATGCGCTCTTCCAGCATCGCCACCGTAGGGTTTTGCAGGCGCGAGTAGGTCATCCCCGGGTCCTCGCCGGCAAACCGCGCGGCGACCGTGGCGGCATCGTCGTAGGTATAGCCCGAGGTGAGGAACATCGCCTCGCTCGTCTCGCCATGCTCCGAACGCCAGGTGCCGCCACGAACGGCTTGCGTGGCCGGGCGCCAGTTGCGGGTGACGGTGCGATCAAGGCCGGTTGTCTTCTTCATGGCACCGCGCATTACGGGCGCGGACGCGCCGGGGCAAGACGGATGCGCCGCCATGGCACAGCGCTGTGGCTCACGCGCCAAGGGCCAGACGCGTGCCGTGGGCCCGATCACCAGTTGCCGCAGCCCACTGCTAACGGCTAAACGCGCCGGCCATGAGGGCCCTTGCCGACACCACCCGCGCACGCTGGCGCACTGTCACCGCGCTGCCGGTGATCGACCGCGACCCGTGGCGCTGGTGCGCCGGCATCGCCGTGCTGTTTCTCGCCGCGCTGCTGTGGCGGCTCGGCACGCCGTCACGGATCTACTTCGACGAGGTGCATTACGTTAAGGCAGCACGGGTGCTGCTGTCGATGCAGCGCCCCATCAACCCCGAACATCCGCTCGTCGGCAAGGAACTGATCGCCGCCGGAATCCGCCTGTTCGGCGATGAACCATGGTCGTGGCGGATCTTCCCCGCGCTGTTCGGCACGCTCGGCCTCTGGGCGTTCAGCCGCGCGCTGTGGCTGGCGAGCGGGCGCGCCTTCGCCACGCTGGCCGGGACGATCCTGCTGGCGACGGGCTTCACGTGGTACGTGATGAGCCGGATCGCGATGCTCGACATCTTCATGGCGAGCTTCGTGGTGCTGGCCTGCTGGATGCTGGCCGGCGCGGTCCGGTTCCCCGCTAGGGGCCGGTGGCGGCTTGCGCTCGCCGGGCTGTTCCTGGGCCTCGCGCTTGGCGCGAAGTGGAATGCGGTGGCCGCGGCAGCGTTGCCTGGGCTGACCTTTGCCTGGCTCCGCATCAGGCAGCACGGCCGCCGCTTCATGCTGGCGACGGAAGGTGCCCCAGTGCCGGGCATCAGCCTTGCAGAAGCCGCACTGTGGCTCGGCACCATGCCGCTGCTGGTCTACTTCGCGACGTTCCTCCCTGCCTTCTTCTACGCCACCAAGGCGGTCGATCCGCTCAAGATCGTCGAATACCAGGGCTACATGCTGAAGCTCCAGCACTCCGTGCTAAAACCCCACCCCTACCAGTCGGTGTGGTGGCAATGGGTGCTCGACGCGCGCTCGATCTGGTTCCTCTACGAGAACGTCGACGGTGCGCAGCGCGGCGTGATCATGATCGGCAACCCGTTCGCGATGTGGGCAGGCCTGCCGGCGCTCGGCTGGGCGCTGTGGGCCGGATGGAAGCGGCGCCGGCTCGATGCGCTGGCGGCGGCGCTGTTCTATCTCGTCTGCATCGGCATGTGGGTCGCGAACGGCAAGCCGATACAGTTCTACTACCATTACCTCCTGCCGAGCGCGTTCCTGATGGCCTGCCTCGGCCTGGCGCTCGACGCGCTGTGGCGACGCACTGACCGTTGGCGTTGGCTGGCGCCGGGATCAGTGGCGATCGCCTGCGGGCTGTTCGCGGTGTTCTGGCCGATCCTCTCGGCCGCTGCGCTGTGCTGCGGCAGGCCAAGTTATACCTGGTGGATGTGGCTGCGGAGCTGGCGCTGACGTGAGGAGCGCAGAGCTCAGTTTCGCCCGTCGACGCCGGGCTGACCGCTCCCTTGCGTGATGCGCAGCTTCTCCCGCGCGGCGGTGCGGGATTCGCCGATCACGTGGTCCACCCCCGCGATGGTGATCGCCAGAGCGCCTTGTTCGGTCGTCTCGACCAAGCCCTTCTGCTTCAGGTACCAGACGTGGAACTCCAGGTTCTCGTCCGAACAACCGAGCATCTGCTGGATGTGGTAATACCCGACGCCGGGATCGCGCGCTGACTCGCGCCGGCGCTGGTAGAGCGTCTTGAGGATCCTGCCGTGGGCCTCGGCGTCGGAAAGCGCGGCGCGTTCGCCCGGGTCCGCCGCGTCCGACGAGAACTCGAAGCCGGTCTGGGCCGAATATTCCGCGTCATAGCGCGCCCGGTCCTCGGACGAGCGCAGGGCGCGGTATGCGCCGACCACCGCCGTAAACCGCTCGACATCTGCCGTCGCGGGGTGATCAGGATGATACATCTTGGCCAGCCGGCGATATGCGGCCTCGAGGCTCGTCGCATCGCACTCCGGGTGCACCTGGAGGATGCCGTAAAAGTCGGCGAACTCCTGCCCCTGCTCCATGGTCGCTTGCCCCCAACAGCCCCGGCGGCAATCACCCTTCGCCCGGGGAGCCCCCCGGCCGCGCCGCGTACCTTGTTTTCTGCTTTGAATTCAACTTTGTCAAAGCAGAACCTGAGAACTGTACGAGGTGCCGAAGCTTCAGTAACGGCCCCAGACGAACTTGGAGCTGAGCGCGAAATTCCAGACCGAGCCGAGCACGATCCCGACGACCACCGCCACCACGTCGTGGAACCCCATGGCCTTGAGCGCCGCAGCCGAACCGACGTTGGTCAGCAGACCGAGCGAGCAGGTCATCGCAAACTTGGCCCAGCCGCGCAGCAGGGGCGCAAAGCCGCGTAGGCGCTTGTCGGAGTAAGTCAGTTCGTTGTTGAGGACGAAGTTGAAGCTCATCGCCACCACTGCGGCAAGTGTGTTGGCGATGTTGAATGCGGTGTTGCTCGACCAGTGACCGTAGACGAACCGCTCGCCCATGAGCACCTTCAGGATCAGGAACAGCGACCCCATCTGCACGAACACGCCCAGTGCGCCGACCGTGCCGAACAGCGCGAAGCGGGTCGGGATGAAGCGGCCGAGCCACTTGTCGTAGAGCCCGACGAGGAACTCGAACACGACCGTCTGGTCGAGCTTGCTCTCGCCTTCGGCGCGAGCCGCGAAATGCATCGGGAATTCCTTGATCCGCAAGGGTTCTTCGATCGTGGCGAGGATGTCGAGCAGGATCTTGAAACCCACGCCCGAGAGCCGGTGCGCGTCCTTGCGCAAGGCATCGGTACGCAGCATGAAGTAGCCGCTCATCGGGTCCGACAGGGTGACGCCCGTAACCTTGCGGGCGATCCGGTTGGCCATGCCCGAAGCCTTGACGCGGTCCGGCCGGCCCCAGGCATCGGTACTCGCGCCCTCGGCGAAGCGGCTAGCGTAGGACAGGTCGTATTCGCCGCTCTCGATGGCGGCAAGCATTCCCGGGAGCAGCGCCGGATCGTGCTGATGGTCGGCATCCATCACCGCGACGACCGGGGCCGACGTCGCACACATTCCCTCGATCGCGGCCGACGACAGCCCGCGCCGCCCGATCCGCTGGAGCACGCGCACGCGGCGGTCCTGCGCGGCAAGCGCGCGGACCTCGTCGGCGGTGCCGTCCGGGCTGTTGTCATCGACGACGATGACTTCCCAGGCGATCCCGGCCAGTGCGGCATCAAGCCGCTCGACCATCGAGCGGACATTGCCACGTTCGTTGTAGGTCGGCAGGACGATGCCCAACTGGATCGCCTGCGCCTGGTTTGCGTCTTGCATCATCTGACCCCCCCCGGGTGCCGACTAGAGCCGCGCGAGCACGGCATCGCCGATTGCGGCGGTGCCGTAGGTCCCGCCGAGATCGCCGCCGAACACGCCGTCGGCAAGCGCCTTGGCGACCGCAGCCTCGATCCGCGCCGCTTCCGCTTCCCGGGCGAACGAATGACGCAGCAACATCGCGGCCGAAAGAATCGTCGCCATCGGATTGGCCTTGTCCTGCCCGGCGATGTCGGGGGCGGAACCGTGGATCGGCTCGTAGAGGCCCATTGTTCCCACCGCCATCGACGCGGAAGCGAGCAGCCCGATCGAGCCCACGCACATCGAGGCTTGGTCCGAGAGAATGTCGCCGAACAGGTTCCCGGTGACGATCACGTCGAACGCACCGGGGTTGCGAACCAGCTGCATCGCCGCGTTATCGACGTACATGTGGCTCAGTTCGACGTCCGGATAGTCCTTGGCCACTTCGATGACCGTATCGCGCCAGACCTGCGAGGTTTCGAGCACGTTAGCCTTGTCCACCGAGCACAGCTTGCCGCCACGCCCCTGCGCGGCCTTGAAGCCGACGTGAGCAATGCGGCGAACTTCGTCGTCGGTGTAGCTCATCATGTCCCAGCCGCGGCGGCGGCCGTCGGGCAGAGTCTCGATACCCTTCTCGCCGAAGTAGACGTCGCCGTTGAGCTCGCGGACGATCAGCAGGTCGATGGCGCCGGCGATCTCGGGCCGCAGCGCGGAATGGCTTTCCAGCCCGGCGAACACCCTTGCCGGGCGCAGGTTGGCGAACAGGCCGAGTTCCTTGCGCAGGCCGAGGATCGCCTGCTCGGGGCGCAGGTGCCGTTCCAGGTTGTCGCACTCGAAATCCCCGACCGCGCCGAACAGGATCGCGTCGGCGGCACGGGCGATCTCCAGCGTGGCGGGCGGCAGCGGGTGGCCGTGCTTGCGCCAGGCCGCGCCGCCGACATCGCCGTAAGTGAGATCGAGGCCGGGCAGGCCCAGCGCCGCGAGCACGCGCACCGCCTCGCGCGTGACTTCGGGACCGATGCCGTCGCCGGCGAACACCGCAATCTTCATGGAACCTGAAACCCTATTCGATCTTGCCCAGCCGATCCCTCAGGATCGCGCGCGCCGCCATAACATCGGATCGCCGATCGGCAAGCGCATAGCGCGCCAGCGCGGGCGCGAGCCGATCGAGCAGGGCGAGGTTGCCCGCGATATCGACGGCCTCCGGCAGGCTCCGTGGTTCACCGTAACCGAGTTCTCGCAGGGTCAGCGCCTCGTAGGTGACCAAAGCGCCCAGCCAGCCGCGCGCCGAGGGCGCGGCACAGACGGCATCGAGGAGCCCGCCCAGCGCCGCGTGGAGTGCCGGGAATGGCTGGCGTTCGGGCAGCGCGGCGGCGGCGAGCGCGGTGGCCCAGCCGATCGCGGCGGCGGGGAGCGGCTCGGTCAGCCACGGGCCGCGGCTGGCGACGAGTTCGAGTCGGGCGAATGGCAACTGGCTCTCGGCGCGAGAGCGAACTTCGCCCGCCACGAGATTGCCGGGGATGAGCACGGGGCGCAGCTGCCGCCCGCGCCCGCCTGCGACGTAGGCCCCGACCAGCCCCGCCGAGGCGGTCAGCAGCCGGGCGATCACCGCTGTCTCGCCGTGGGGCGTGTGCGCGCAGACGATGCCGGGATCGGCGGCGGTGAGGGCAAGTTGCATTACCCCCCACGCTGTGACGCAGGGGGATAGCGAGGGCAAGCATGCCGCGCTATCTGGCGGGCCCATGGCAACCTTGTTCGGACGGAATGGCGGCGCGCGCGGGGGCGGGCAGAGGTCATGGGGGCGACGCATTGCCACTTGGCTCGCCAAGATCCTCCTCGGTTTCGTGGCGCTCAGCCTGTTCTTCGTCGTGCTCTACAAGTTCGTGCCCGTCCCGGTCACGCCGACCATGATCATGGACCCTAACGGCTTCACCAAAGACTGGTCCAGCCTGTCCGGAATCGACCGCGATATGGTCGCCGCCGTCATCGCGGGGGAGGACTCGAAGTTCTGCAGCCACAACGGGTTCGACACCGCCGCCATCGAGCAGGCCTGGCAGCGCAACCAGCGCGGCGGCCGGATCCGCGGCGGCTCGACCATCAGCCAACAGACCGCGAAGAACGTCTTCCTGTGGCAAGGCGGCGGGTTCTTCCGCAAGGGGCTGGAGGCCTGGTTCACCGTGCTGATCGAGCAGATCTGGGGCAAGCGGCGGATCATGGAGGTCTATCTCAACGTCGCTGAAACCGGCATCGGGACCTACGGCGTGGAGGCCGGCGCGCAGCGCTACTATGGCCACTCCGCCGCGATCCTCTCGACCGTCGAGGCCGCGCGGATCGCCGCGGCGCTGCCGAGCCCGAAGAAGCGCGAGGTCATTGGAGCCAGCGGGTTCACCCGCCGCCACGGCAACGCCATCGCCGCCCGCAGTACTGTGGTCCGCCGCGCGGATTACGACGCCTGCGTCTATGATTAACGGTAAACGCCTAGGGCCATGCTGACCGGGGCGAAACCCGGAGGCGCTATGCCGAAGCAGTCCGGCGCCGGCTGCGCGCCGCCCTTGCCAGTTCCCCCACATGGGGGCAGCAGGCCGCGCGCCGGACACGCGGCCCGGTCCCTTCCCTGTTCATCGAGACGCTGCCCCATGCCCGCCCCGTCCCGCCTCGCTGTCGCCGCAATCGTTTGGTCATGCGCAGCGGGCCCGGCGATGGCGGACGAACCCGCGCGTCCCGTGGAGCTGTCGGCCAGCTACGTCGCCGATGTGGATGGGGTGACCGAGGGCCCGGTGCACGGCGCGCGCTTCGTTGACCTGTTGCGGATTGATGCGACCGCCAACCTCGAAGCGGCGCCTGGTTGGAAGGGTGGCAAGATCGTGGCCACGTTCGAAGCCGGCACCGGCTCCCAGCCCAACCAGCTGGCGGGCACGCTCGAGGGCATCGACAATGCCGAGACCACGCTCAACCGGCCGCGGCTGTTCCAGGCCTACCTCCAGCAGGACCTTGCCGCGGCGGCGAGCGTCAAGCTCGGGTTTGTCGACCTCAACAGCGACTTCTACTCGACCGATTCGTCGTCGCTGCTGCTCGCCCCGCCCTTCGGCATCGGCAGCGAACTGGCGGCGAGTGGGCCCAACGGCCCGTCGATCTTTCCGTCCACCGCCCCGACGATTGCGCTTCGGCTCACCCCGATCCGGGATGTTTACCTCCAGGCAGCGGCGATCAATGCCGAAGCGCGGGTGATCGGTGATCCGGGCGGCCCAGCGCTGCTGCTGCGCGAAGGCGCGCTGCTGATCGCCGAAGCCGGCTGGATGGGTGTCGGCGGCAGCCATTCGGGCGGCAAGCTTGCGCTCGGCGGATGGGTCTACACCCGGGGGCAGGACGACCAGCGCGACGTGGACGCGGCAGGCGATCCGCTGCGCCGGAAGGCGTGGGGCGCCTATGCCCTGTACGAGCAGCCACTCGGCGAGCACGCGACCGCGTTCCTGCGCGGCGGCGTTTCAGATGCCGACACCACGCCGTTCGCCGGCAGCGTGCAGGCGGGGGTGCTGCTTTCGCAAGTCATTGCGGGGCGACCTGAATCGCGCCTGTCGGCAGGCTTCCACGCCGGCTTTCTCGCACCCAAGTACCGCGCCAACCTCGCCGACGCGGGCGAGCCCCAAAAGGCGACCGAACTCGGCTGGGAACTGACTTACGAGGACCAGCTGACCTCGTGGCTGACCATCCAGCCCGATCTGCAATACATCCGCAATGCCCCGCGCCTCACCGGGAGCGGCGATGTCGCTATGGTCGCCCTGCGCCTGACCTTCACCGCGCCCGGGATGGACTGAATCCGCGCGCCTTGCCGGTGCCGCGCCATTGTGCCAGTGCGGCGCCCCTAGGAGACGCCGCTTGGGCCTGCACCATCACCACGGACACGAATCGCACGGGCACGGGCATGCACACGGGCATGGCCACCCCGCCAGCGGCAGCCATGGGCGCGCCTTCGCGATCGGGGTGGCGCTCAACGCCGCGTTCGTCGCCGTCGAAGGCGGGTTTGGCATTCTCTCCGGCTCGATGGCGCTGGTCGCCGATGCGGGACACAACCTCTCGGACGTGCTCGGACTGGTGATCGCGTGGGGGGCCAGCACGCTGGCCGCCCGACCGCCCTCGGCGCGGTTCACCTACGGGTTCAAGAGCTCCTCGATCCTCGCTGCTCTGGCCAACGCCGCGCTGCTGCTCGCCGCGCTGGGCGCGATCACCGTCGAATCGGTCCGCCGCCTCCTTGCACCCGAGCCTGTCGCCAGCGGAACCGTCGTGGCAGTCGCGCTCGTCGGCATCGTCATCAACACCGCCACTGCGCTGCTGTTCGCCAAGGGCCGGCACCACGACCTGAACGTGCGCGGCGCCTTCCTGCACATGGCGGGCGATGCTGCGGTCTCGCTCGGCGTGGTCATCGCGGGCCTCCTGATCGGGCGCACCGGCGCGCTGTGGATCGACCCGGCGACCAGCCTCGTCATCGTGGCCGTGATTGCCTGGGGCACCTGGGGACTGGCCAAGGACGCGCTCAAGCTCGGCCTCGCCGGTGTGCCGCCGGGGATCGACGAGAGCCGGGTCCGTGCGTTCCTCGCCGCCCAGGCGGGCGTAGTTGCGGTCCACGACCTCCACATCTGGGCCATGAGCACCACCGAAACCGCGCTCACCGCGCACCTCGTCATGCCGGCGGGCTGCCCCGGCGACGACTTCCTTCACGAGCTCGCGCACGAACTGGGGCACGATTTCGGGATCGGCCATGCGACCGTGCAGGTCGAGCAAGGCGCCGATGCGAGCTGCGCGCTGGAGAGCGACCGGGTGGTATAAGCCTGGGCCCGGTCAACCCCGGCGGTCTGTCCCGTCGGCGACCGCGCCGAGGTGGCGGATGACGATCTCCGGATCGTACCCGCCCGCGGCCAGCAGCTCGCGCCAGCCCGACAGGTCGACCCCGAACGGATTGTCGCGCAGGAGTTGCACCTTGACGAACGGGAATTGCTCATCAAGCAGGCGGCGCCAGCCGGTGAGCGTCGGATTGCGATGGTCGACCGCGCGATGGACTGGCGTGCAGGCCAGGCCAGCGGCGGCCAGAGTTTCGAACAGGCGCAGCTCGTAGCGGAGCACCACGGTAGCCCGCTCCCCGGTGCGCACGCCGCTCCAGAACCTGCGGAAAGCCGGGTGCGTCAGCGCCCGGGGGCGGAACACCAGCATGAAGCTCTGGAAGTGTCGCCGCAGATGCCCGCTCTCGACCGGGCCGATCACATCGCCCGGTCGCGCGTCGATCAGCCGCATATACTCGGCCAGATCCCCGACCGGACCATAAACGCTGTCATTGGCGATGATGAGCTCACCGGCCTCGGCAAGCTCGGGAAGCATCCCGATGGCCGCGGCCCACGCCCCGAAATCGTAGCCCCGATTGTCGCGCCGCAGGATGCCGCAGGCCGCGGCCAGCGGCGCGGTGTCGATCTCCGCCCGCGGGTCGGGCGAGACCAGCAGCACCACGACCTCGCACGGCAGGGCGGCCCAGGCCTCGAACTGCCGAAAGCTGTGCTCGGGAACGACCCCTGCCGGACA
>Ga0068859_100005547_pt1 | contig 12852 bp, 12 predicted proteins | sample KBSSwiS22_FD_66585 | JGI IMG/M metagenome (GOLD analysis project Ga0068859, IMG submission 66585) | Switchgrass rhizosphere microbial communities from Kellogg Biological Station, Michigan, USA - KBS Switchgrass S2-2 | ecosystem: Host-associated > Plants > Roots > Rhizosphere > Soil ... | reverse complement strand
AGCGGGAATCATCCGACATCCCATCATGGCGGCCGGCCTGCCACGGTGGAAGCGTGGGCGAAAATCAATCAGTTTCATGTGCAATGCCTCACCCCTTTCCTCGCGAAGCTGAAGTCTACGGCCGACGGTGATGGCAGCCTGCTGGACAACACACTGATCTTCTGGGCCAGCAACATGTCGGACGGGAACCTCCATAGCCATAAGGCCGTGCCCAACATGCTCATCGGCGGCGCGAGTGGGCGGCACAAGGGAGGCCGGCACATTGTCCGGACAGGAACGACGGCCAATCTTCTGCTGAAGACTCTGCATCTGTTCGACATCGAGCAGAAATCCATTGGCGACAGTACCGAACCGGTGTCGCTGTGAGGGCCTGATGTTCGCGGCCCGCTACGTAATCCCGCTACTTTTTCTTTCCTTGTGCACGAACAGTCTCGCCGTTGCCGCCGGTGGCGTCGCCGATGCGGCAATGCAACGCAACGTTCAGGATCTGAAGGCGCTGCTCCGTCAGAATGTGGACGTCAATGTTCCACAGGCTGACGGAACGACCGCGTTGCACTGGGCGGCTCGATGGGATGACCTGGAGATGGCCGGCATTTTGATACGAGCTGGCGCAAAGCCTCAGGCTGCGAATCGCGAGGGCGCCACGCCCATGTTTCTCGCAACTGTGAACGGAAGCGCGGCAATGATCGACGCGTTATTTAAGGCGGGCGCGGATCCGAACGCTCCCGTCCTGTCGCACGGCGAGACCGCTCTGATGATGGCGTCGCGAACGGGAAAGCTGGATGCCATCAAGCTGTTGGTGGAGCGCGGTGCAAGACTGAATACAGCCGAGCAACTTCGCGGAACGACGTCGATGATGTGGGCCGCCGATCAGGGACATGCTGCCGTGGTTCAGTTCCTGATCGATAAGGGAGCGGACATTCATGCACGGTCCGCGGTCCTGAGCCCCATAGGACGAAACGGCCTGACATTTGCTCGAGGGGGGCCTAATGGCCAGGGCAGCGGTGACCCGATAGGCGGGCTCACCGCACTCCTCTTCGCTGCGCGTCAAGGTTCTCTCGATACGGTGCATGCGCTCGTCGCTGCAGGCGCCGATGTCAATCGGGACTCCGCCGACGGAAGCACCCCACTTCTTGTCGCAGTTCAAAACGGACAGTACGACATCGGCCGTTTTCTTCTCGATCACGGCGCCAATCCGAGGCAGGTCAATCAGAAGAACTGGACCCCGCTTTATCTTGCCGTTGCCAACCGCGATGCGCTGACAACGGCTGTTCCTGCACCTGGCAAGGAGGGAGCTCTCGACTTCATCAAGCTGCTTCTCGATCGTGGTGCCGATCCCAATGTGCGCATCAAAGTGAGGACGGAAGTTCATCAGGCGAACACATCGTTGTGGCTCAAGGAAGCCGGGGCGACACCGCTTCTGCGAGCGGCGCTTTGCGGTGATCTGATCGTCGTCCGCCTTCTGATCGATCGCGGCGCGGATCCGCTCCAGGGCACGCTCGACAACACGACTCCGCTGATGGTTGCCGCAGGTGTCGGCTGGGCCGAGGGCTTCACGTTTCAATACTCCGAAGAGGAGACGCTCGAGGTTGTAAAGCTGCTTCTCGGCAAAGGCGCACGGGTAAATGATGCCAATGAAGATGGCATCACGGCTCTTCACGGTGCGGCTTACAAAGGCGCGAACAGCGTGGTGCGATTGCTCGTCGATCGTGGTGCGGATCTTGCCGCCAAAGACAAAGGCCAGGATTACGGGTTCGGTGTGAGTTCGGTGCGGATGACACCATTGAACTGGGCCGAGGGCGTTCCGATCGGTATGTCTTCAGCCATCTATCACGGCGACACCGTCGCTCTGCTGGTGGGCCTTATGAAGGACCGCGGGATTCCAATCGCCTACAACTCCTTCCAGGGACGGAAGCAGGACAGCGAACCGCTAATCGATCAGAAGTAGCCTGGAGGGACCAGTGGCGATAACCAAACAGACGATGACCGACGAGCAACGCAAGTCGATCGCTTTGGAATATCTGAAAGCGTTCGATAACAAAGGTATTACATCGTCAGGCGGCAGCATCCTCGATTTGTTCGCCGAAGATGCTCAAGTGTTCTTTCCGAAGTGGGGATTGGCGACCGGCAAGAAACAGATCGCTCAGCTGTTCACGGACTTTGGCGGTCTGATCAAAAACATTCTGCACGATTACGCCACCTTTAACTGGGTTATGACTGGTTCCGATACCTTTGCGTGTGAAGGAACCAGTTCCGGCACCCACCGCGACGGCCAGTGGCGCGCCGGCGTCACGCATGCCGGTCGATGGTGCGACGTCTTCGAGGTGCGGGATTTCCTTATCCAGCGGTGCTTCATCTACCTCGATCCCGACTACGCCGGCCTCGATACAGAACGGTATCCCTGGCTATGCGCCAGCGATCGCGACCCCTTGAAGCCAATGGGGTAGCGGACTACAACTACTTCTGTTTTCAATTCAACAACCAGGCACAGGCTACTTTCGAGCAGACAACCGGAGAATGACAGTGATCATCCCGGCTTCATTTCGTTGTCGGTTGCGTTCGAGCCGGCGGATCCTTATCTGCGTCAGGATTTGAAGATCCGAGATTGAGCTGGCGGCCGTCAGGGTACGTGACGTTTCGGCCATTGGCACGCTTCAGGGTGTAGTCGCGGGACTGATAGCCGTCCACTACGATTTCAGTCCCGACTTTGAGAGACTCCTTCGTCACGCCACGCCGGAGCAGGGAATTCGGGCTGCCACCTTCGATCATCCACACCTCTTTCGTACCGTCCGCGTTCGTTACTTCCATATGAATCCAGGCGTGTGGGTTCACCCATTCCACTCGGACGACCTTGCCCTTCAGGAGCACAGGACGGTTTGAGTCGAATTCGCTGCCAAAGGCATGGTGGGCAAAGGCGGGCAGGCCGCTTGTTACGAGAAGAAGCGCCGCAACAACTGCCGGACCGATTCGTTCTATTCGCATCGGACTCCTCCTTACTCTATTTCTTTTGCGCCGCTTCATCGGCCTCTCGCCGCCGAGCGCCACGCAGAATATTTTCGAGCGCGTAGTTCGCCTCGTGGCATGCGTACTCGTACATGTGCTCGTCAGTCGCGGGCCACGTGAATTCGCCCGTCCATGGGCGGGTCCACGTCGAAGGATCCTCAATCGTAAATCGGTACAGCAATGCATTCGGACTGACACGGGTAAACCGTTCGGTGACTTTCAGGTTCTGGCCAGAGCTTCGAAATCTGGTTTTGTCCGTGAAGTTCGTGGTCTCGACGACGAGGGTATCGCCTTCCCAATGCCCAATGGAGTCCCCCATCCATTTGCGAATGTTCTGGGGAAGGTGTTGCGCATTCATTCGAACGATGCGTGCATCGTGAACCATTTCCGTGAGGATCACTACGGTGTCCGGCGTCTGCACAATCTGATGAAGATTGTTGTAGAAGTAGTCCGGCAAGGCTGGAGGACCCGAGGTGGAACCGAAACCGAGCAGGCAGCGTTCGCCGAGCGGGCGTCGTTCCGGATCGTCATAGGAACCGGCAGGTTCGAGGCCGGGATCGCGGCTTTCCACCGCATCCGATGTCGGACGGATAACCCTAGACAGCGCGCGCTGACGAGCTTCGGCTGTGAGCGGCGGTACGCGGCCATCCGGGGGATCAACCACAATAGATGTGCGTTTCTCGCCGTTGACGATCGTGTATGTCGTACCGGCATCGAGCCAGAAATTGTTGTATCCGCCGACGTTCCCATAAGCGCCTCGCGAACCGTCGCCGCCTTTGGGCGGCGCCGTCCGATCCACGGGAAGAGGTTTCGACTCCCGCTCGTTTCGCGCCGCATTGTTCTTTTCCAGACGCGCTGCTTCCTCATCCGTCAGGATTGCGTTGGCACCGGCGGGCCGTTCCAGCGGCGTCAACGTCGCAAGGTCATACATGCCTTGCAGGTCCGGGTGGCCGTCGGGAAGGCGCGGCGGAACGTAAGCCCTCGGGCGCGGCGCAGGAGTCTGACCGGAAATTCGCAGGGCGCCGGAGGCCGCGGCCGCAATCACCAGTAGCAACCAACCTGTCCATAGAACGGATCTTTTCCGCATTGTTCGCACCTCCAATTAGCGGGGCAGCGGCGTCTTGCGCCACTCGCCGTAAATCAATTCCTCAACGAATTCCACGCACTTGAAGTCCATGAGCTGCGCGCCCTGCTCCTGCCGTCGGTAGAGCGGCATGCTGATTCTCCAGGGTCGCGTAAATGTCTTCGGGTCGTCGATCGTGGCCTGGTACTGCATCACGTCGGGACTCGTGCGCGTGTAGCGTTCAACAACATGAAGCTCATCGCTATGAAAGTTTCCTGATCGGTCGAACCATGTTCGGTCGTTGAACCCCTTCACGTCTACGACAAGCGTGTCCCCCTCCCATCGCCCCACAGACTGGCCCATCCAGGAATCGACCGGAGGCGGTCCGGGGTCCTTCAAATAGATGTCGCGTACAGCACCCGCATATTCGTAGGCGATGAGAATCGTGGAAGCGCTCTGTACGATCTGAAAGGGGTAAGGCATGTACGTCGCGCGAGGAACGCCGGGCAGGTAACACTTTATTTCCGGGTCGAGCTTCAGCCAGTCGTCCTGGTTTTGCTTCTTCTGTGCGAGCGCTTCAGGGCGGTACGGGATCGAGCCACCTTCCACCACTCCCATACCCCCGGGAACAGCTCCGACCGCGCCAAGCGCAAGAACGGGCGCTGCCGGCACTGGACCGAAGGGACCCGCGCGCAACGCCATGGCTGGACGAGCCATATGAGCTTCCAGATCGTAATTCGCAGTATTGAGGGCTTGCCAGATTCCGTTCAGATCCGGCTTGCCGCCAGCCAACCTCGGCGCCCGATTCGCCGTGTTCTGCGCCGCCGGCGACAGGGAGGACACCCATGCCAGACCCAATGCCGCTACCAGGAACGTTGCGAGATTTCGCACTTTGCACCGTCCGTTTTCGAGATCTTTTGAGCTAAAGCTAGAAGAGGCTAGCCCCAGGGTGCCGCTCAAGACAAATATTTTCAAGTGAGACGCGCCACGTATCCGAGATACCTTTGCGGCCTCCGACATTTAGAAACCTCGGGCTCGCCGTCTTTGGGTGATCGATGGGGAATCGGGAAAGGTTCTCTCCTATACTTGCAGCGCATCAACTGGGAGGAATTCAATGACCGAACCGCAATTCTTTGCTCCGGAAATGCTGGAAGATCCTTACCCTACTTACCATCGGCTGCGTGCGACTCACCCGGTCCTGAGAATACCCAGACTTGATGCATGGGTTGTTACCAGCTATGAGGCAGTGAATCAGGCTTTGCGAAACCCGCAACTATCTTCGGACCGTTTTCCACGAGCCCGGAAGCGGCTGGAATCCAGGGGGCTGGATACACTGATCGACACACGAATGCGTTCCATGATTCACATGGACCCACCGGACCACACCCGGCTGCGGAGCCTCGTCAACAAGGCGTTCATACCCAGGGCTGTTAGTTCGATGGAGGACCGCATTCAGCATCTCGTAGACGGGTTGATGGACACGGTTCAGGCCCAGGGACGAATGGAGGTCATTTCCGATCTGGCTTATCCACTTCCCGTGATGGTGATTGCCGAGATGCTCGGCGTACCGCCTGAAGATCGCGACCGCTTCAAAAAGTGGTCGGACGATATGTCTATGTTGCTGGGGGGCGATCCCGCTGCGTTGCCCGAAGAGGTTGTGCGACGTGCAATCGCTTCTCGCGAGGAATTGGTGGACTACTTCCGAACAATCGCTGCAAAACGGCGTGAACAACCCGGAAATGATCTGTTCAGCGCCCTCCTTCAAGCCGAGGAGGAAGGCGGCCGGCTCACAGAAGACGAACTCTACAGCACGGTAGTGCTTCTGCTTGTTGCCGGCAACGAAACAACGACCAACCTCATCGGCAACGGACTGCTCGCACTGCTCCGCGCTCCCGACCAGCTACAGCGTGTTTGGGAGGATCCGATGCTCGTACCCGCCACAGTTGAGGAAATGTTGAGATACGACGGCCCGGTCCAACTGACGACCCGTCTTGCAAAGATCGATATGGAAATCCACGGAACGACGATCAAGCAAGGAGAGTGGCTTTATCTGGTCATTGGCGCGGCAAATCGCGATCCTGCGCAGTTTCCGGATCCCGATCGATTTGATGTTAGCCGTGTGGATAACAAACACGTGGCATTCGGAGCCGGCGCGCATTTCTGTCTTGGCGCTCCTCTCGCAAGGCTGGAGGCGCAGGTTACGCTCCGCACGCTCCGTCGCCGTTGTCCGAATCTTCGCCTGGAGGCAGAAAAACCGGTGTTCAGAAGCAACTTCAATCTCCGCGGATTGAAGGACCTTCCCGTTGCGTTCTGAATGAAGCCAGCTGCTAGAACCGCCCCTTAGAGCAACAGTTGCCCAAATCCCTGCCGCAAGTACGGGACCTTCTTTGGGCGTGCTATTCGATAAAGCTGTTCAATCTGCGTTGGATAAGGAGGAGCCAATGAAATTTGTGTCTTGCATCGTTCTTGTTGCCGTTTTGTGCCCGGGTGGTATCGCAACCCAGACCCTGTTCGCTCAGTCGCAAACCATTACTGCCACGGAATTACGCGAAGCGGTCAAGCAGTCGGCAGCAGACAGACAGAAAAACCTGGAGCAAGTTCGTTCATTCTTCGCGGATCCCAAAGTCAGCAAAGTTCTGAAGGACAGTCATATCGATTCCGGACGGCTTCAGAAGGCTTTCTCCGCGCTGGATGCCGGGGAGCTCGCAAAGCTCGCATCGCGAACTACGCAGATCCAAAATGATTTCGCGGCCGGAGCCCTGAGCAATCAGGAGCTTACTTACATCGTTATCGCGCTCGCTGCAGCGGTCTTAGTGCTCATCGTTGTCGCGGCGTGATGCCCGGACTCGTTGTTCTTATTGCGGCACTGTCCAACGCCGCATGGATCGACGTGCCTTTCACCCGACAGGAAAAGAACGGGTGTGGCTCTGCATCCGTTTGGATGCTGATGGAGTACTGGGGAGGCGCCGCCGGTTCGCCTGAAGAGATCCAGCAGGTTCTGTATTCGAAGGAAGCCGGAGGAATCTTCGCGTCGGACATGGAGAAGTTTCTAGCCGGTCACGGATTCCAAACGGTTTCATTCGCGGGGCAATGGAGCGACCTTGCTGATAACGTCTCAAAGGGCCGCCCGCTGGTTGTTTCGATCGAAGCGAATGCCAGAGGTACGCCTCTGCACTATCTTCTGGTCGTTGGCGTGGACGAATCCCGCCAAATCGTACTCGTCAACGATCCTGCACAACGCAAACTTCTCCCCATGGCACGATCCGACTTTGAAAAACGATGGGATGCCATGAATCGATGGACGTTGCTCGCTGTGCCCGATAAGCCTGCTCCCATGGGTTCTCGGGCTTCTGAGGCTTCGCCTGGTTCCTCGTCGAATCCTTCATTGGAACAAGCTACTGCCGCATTCCGCGCGGGTGACCTTGCAAAGGCTCGCCATCTTCTTAAAGAAACACATACAGAAGACGACCCTCTGGCAAACGAGTTTCTGGCAACCATCTACTTCCTGGAAGACAACCTCGAGGCGGCGCTGCAACGCTGGAATCGGAATGGATCGCCTCGACTACGGGAGGTATCCACGGACTTCCAGACGCGTTGGGATCCGGTTCGACTGGAGAACACCGTTGGAATTTCGCGAGCCACACTCCTGCGAGATTCGGACTACGTGCTGGCGCGCAAACGGCTGGAGGCTTCCGGAACGTTCTCACGATATACATTCGATTTGAATCCGGTGGAAAGCCGCGACAACGAGTTCGATCTCAACATTCGCGCATGGGAACGGCCACGATGGAACCCGCTCGGGTGGCTTAGCACCTTGCCTTACCAGACCGTGACGCCGGAACTCACGAACCTCGCGGGCCGGGCCATCAACATCGAGTCGCTTTGGCGTTGGGATGTCAACAAGCGGCGGCTGTCGCTGAAGGTGTCGGGACCGGCGACGACCAGCACGCGGTATCAGGCGGAGGTTGATGCGCGCAATGAGATCTGGGATCTCAACGGTCTAACGATTCCGGTTCGAAAGCAGGAGTTCCATCTGGGACTGCGCACAATTGTGACGCCGCGCTGGAACTGGTCGAGCGGCGCGATCGTCACGCGCCGGCCATCGGGTTTCTCACTCAAGTACGACGGGGCGACCGGTTACGACCTGTTTCGACTTCCGGAAAAAAGACTGACTGTAAGTTCTGAGGCGCGCGGTCAGTTCGGTCGCGCGGTTTCAACGCCGCAGCGCATTGTTCGTGCTGAAGGCGGGGTTCGTGCGGACTGGTTCCCGCGTGCCAGGGGAGAGGACTATCACGTTCTAGTCCGCGCGCGAACCGGGCGCGTCTGGGGAAGTGCGAATCCAGATGAGCTCTTCTCTGTGGGCATCGATCGTGATGGAGACCTCTGGTTGCGTGGTCATTCCACTACACGGGACGGTCGAAAGGGTGCCGGACTTATCGGCCGGCGATATGTGCTGTTGAATTCAGAGGTCTCGAAAACGGTTCTGGAAAAGAGCTTCTTCAAAGTGAATCTGGTTCCTTTTGCGGATGTCGCTCGCGTCGGCTCCTCATACGTCGATGCCGGAGCGGAACTGCGGATCTCCCTGGCCTCCGTGGCGACCTTTTCCGTCTCAGTAGGGCGCGATCTAAAAGCCGGCAGGACTCTCGTCTTCACTAACGCTACGCGCTAGACCTGCCTTGGGCGATACTTACGTGCGAAGCGCCGAAGCCAGGCCGCTTCGGGACAGGAGAGACGGTCATGACGTCCGATAAACGCGCAGAGATCGCAAACGGTCCGGGGATTGGTACAAAGGCAATCATTGGTCTGGCAGCACTCAGTGCGATCACGTTCATTGTCCTCGCAGCATTCCCTTACCGAGCGATGTTCGGCTCGGAGGAGGTAGCTCGCCAGACGCTTCAGGATTTCCAGTTCGCATACTGGCCGAGGCGTGGCTGGCTGCTGCTTCACATTGCCGGTGGTCTCATTGCGCTGCTTTTCGGTCCCCTGCAACTCTGGCTCGGGCTTCACCACGTCAAGATCGGGGTACACCGCAAACTGGGCATGGTCTACTTCGCCGGCATGACGATCGGGTCCATTGCCGCGATCGTTCTGGCCCTGAAAACGGATCTCGGCGTCATCTTTGGATCGGGGTTGTTCTTCCTGGCAATGGCCTGGATCTCGACGACGACTCTCGCATACGTTGCAATCAGGCGAAATCTCCTCGATCAGCATCGCGAATGGACGATCCGAAGTTATGTTGTAACGTTCGCGTTCGTTACGTTCCGCATCGGCCAGATCGCGCTCGTTGGCGCTGGAATTCCGATAGGAACGGCGGTGTCCATCATGGCGTGGGCGTGCTGGGCGGTACCGCTGCCCGTTGCCGAGCTCATCATTCAAGGCCGGAAGCTTAAGAATGCATCAGCGCCGCAAAGGAAGAGTCGCGCGACTCATGCTTGAATCCGACCAGCGAAAATCCAAACTCTCTGCGCAGCGCCAACGCCACATTGAGAACCTCTAATTCCCCGGAAGAACTTCGGCTCGGCGTGCGGCAAAGGGAATCCCGATAACCTCCCCAGCCACAACAAGCTCGACGCGACGATTGAGTTGCCTTCCCGCGGCGGTGTCATTAGACGCCACGGGCATTCCTTTGCCGAAGCCCTGCGCGCCTAACGATGTCAGGGGAATGCCTTGTTCCACGAGAAAGTCTCGTACTGCGAGCGCCCGTTTCTCGGAAAGCTTCTGGTTGAAGTCATCTGTTCCGGTGCTGTCGGTATGGCCTTCAGCTTCCAGCCGCAGACCGGGATGCGCGAGCACAATGCCTGAAACCCTGGCAAGCTTCTCCCGGGCTGTGGGTTTCAAGGTGTACTGCCCGCTATCGAACAGGACGTCGGAAATATTGATCACCAGGCCTCGCTCGGTTTCGCGTGTGTCCAGAACAAGGTTCAGTTGCTGGATAAGACTCGAGCGCAACTCGGCCTTTTCCCGTTCGGCACGTGCTGCCGCCTCCCGCGCCTTTTCCGCGGCTGCCTGTTCGTTCAGTGCGCGGACTCTCTCGGCCTCGGCCCTGGCCATTGCGGCGGCTCGCTCGGCTTCAGCTCGAGATGCAGCTTCGCGGGCCTGTTCAGCTGCGGCCTGATCTCGCAGAGCGCGCTGACGTGCAGCGTCAGCCTGGGCCAGCGCCGCCGCGCTTTCCGCTTCTGCGCGCGCTCGGCGTTCGGCTTCAAGCTTTTGTTCCAGCTCAGCCTGGATTCGCCGGCGCGACTCTTCTTCCGATATCGCCTTTGCCCGGTCCGCCTGCGCGTTCGCCGCGGCTTCACGATCCGCTGATGCCTGCCGTTCGTCGGAGAGCCGTTGCTCTTCCTGGCGACGCACAGCGATCAGTCTTGCGTCTTCGGCAGTCTGTGCCGCCTCGCGCGCCACCATCGATATCGACTTTGCTCCGGCTCGTCGCGCCTTGTACCCCTCTGCCTCCTGCAATTGCTTCTCTGCCTTTGCGAAGGATTCCGGGGCATCGACATTGGCGTGAGTCCAGCGTGCGATTCGCAGGGCGTTGCGTGCCTGATTGAGATCGAGCGGGGTATCACGGTCTGTCGGAAGCGGCTTCAACTCTTCTGCAGGGGCATTCAGCGTGTACTGGCCACGCTGCAGCAACTCGTACCTTGTTGAGATCTCTTCGATCTTTCCAACTGTGTCCCAGTGGAGCGCGTTTTCCATGACTATGATATCGCTCGGCTGGAGGACGGCGAAGTACGGTTCAGCCGTGATGACCAGACTGAACGCCTGCAGTTCCGTCGTGACATTCAGTTTGCTCTTCGTTCCATTGAGAATGACTTCGCCCAGATTCGTTGCGCGTCCTTCAGGTGTGATTGCCCACATCACATAGGTCAAATACTCCGGACCAAACTGCGCCGCCGTTTGAAGATCATCGAACTCGACTTCGATCTCGATGTATCCCTGCTTGCTCTCCACTTTGGCTTCACCGCGAGCTTTGGGCAGCAGCGAAGTCCCTTTGAAGTCGATTGTCGTTGCGCCGCCGCGATGCCGATAGTTGATGGCTTTTGTCGTGCGTTCCACGACGTTCACGCTGATGGTCATTACGGGGCTGTCGGCTGCAGGCTCTTGCGAAACGGGTGGTATCGTTGCCTTTTCCTGCGCGAGAGCGTTTCCTGCCGTCAGTGACACGATTAGAGCGAACAACGTCCGTGCTTTCATGGCTAGCCTCCCTGCGAATCGGAGTTAAGCAGCACGACAGCGACCAAAATCAGGAGATTCCAGGGCTGATCAATAACCCCAAGAGTTGTGGGGAGATAGCTGGCTGAAGAAGGCGAGGCAGGCAGGAGCCCCGGCAATCAACAAAGTGGAATGGTCAGTGTTTCTCTATAACGCCATCGAAGGTCATCACCGGAGTTGATCCAAAGTGACGCTCGGTACGAGAACCGAATTCGGCCCGTCTTCGATCTCAATAGCCGCTCGATTGTAGGCGCGAACCAGAAAATCTGCTGTGCCAACATCGTCCACAGTCCCGGGCGCATACACGAGATCTTTTCCTGCGGCGATATTCCTTGCCTGGCGATGGATGCTCTCGCACGGGAACGAGCTGACGAGTCTTCGCCATTCTTCATCGTCGCGCCCGACGGACTCTGTTATTGTCTCGGGCAACGCCTCGCCTCACCGATAAAGGTCTGTGGCGAACTTTTGTTCTTCGGAGGTCCTGCGATGCTTCGACGTTTAACGGTCATCCTTACGTGCGTGGCATGCATTTCCGGCATGTCCGTGCCGGCGAATGCGGCCGCCAACGATTGCGATCGCGCATGTTTGAAAACTGCACTGGATCAGTATCTGGCCGCAGTCACAACGCACAAGCCGGCATCGGCGCCGCTGTTTGCGGGGTTTCGACAAACGGAAAACGCGGTCGTTGTCCCGCTGGGAAGCGGAGTCTGGAAGACGGTTACGGCCCTGGGGAAAGTCCAGCGCCGGTATCTCGACGCGGTAAGTGGTCAGGCTGCGTATTACGGAACAGTCGAGGAGGGCGCCGCCGCGGCCGTGGTGACCGTGCGCATTCGTGTGGAGGATCGCAAGATCACGGAAGCCGAGTGGTTTATCGCTCGAGAAAAGGATCCTGGACTGAACGGCCCGGCGCAACCTGGACAGGCACCACCGAATCTCTGGAACCCGGAAGCGCTCGCGGCCAATCCTCCGCCCGACAGGGTGTTGCCAAAAACGGCTCGAGCCTCGCGCGAACTTCTGCTGGCCGTTACCAACAGCTATTTCGACGGCATCACGTCCCATGACGGCTCGATTGTCATGGCCGATCTACGCTGCGATCGCGTGGAGAACGGCACGTCGATGGGATCCCGAGGTGGTGGCGGTGGTGGCGCACGTGGAGCGGCAGGCAGGGGAGCGCAGACTGCTCCTGCGCCAGTTGCTGCACCGGCTCAACCTGCGCAACCGGCACTCAGCAGCTGTGCTTCCGGATTCGCGACCCTCAACGTTCAGCTTGTTGCCGCGCGTCGCTACCCCGTCGTGGATGAAGAGGCGGGAGTCGTACTGGCGCTGGCAGTTTTCATTCGACGACCTGGTTCGACGACCGCCCGAAATGCCTTCAGTGAATGGTTTGTGATCGACGAAGCCAGGATTCAGAAAATCTACACCGCGATGTTTTACCCATCGCCAGAGCTGCCGGTGCCCAATTGGCCGCCTTATGAAGGGAACTGGCCGCTGCCTGCGGGAATCGTTCCGACTCCGGCGGCAGCGCCGGCAAGATAAGCGACAAATGGAAAAGGGCGGGCCATTGGCCCGCCCTTTTT
>Ga0068859_100005541_pt1 | contig 12859 bp, 10 predicted proteins | sample KBSSwiS22_FD_66585 | JGI IMG/M metagenome (GOLD analysis project Ga0068859, IMG submission 66585) | Switchgrass rhizosphere microbial communities from Kellogg Biological Station, Michigan, USA - KBS Switchgrass S2-2 | ecosystem: Host-associated > Plants > Roots > Rhizosphere > Soil ... | reverse complement strand
ATCGACGTCTATATTCTGTCGATCCTCCAACAGAAACTCGACCAGGTGAACGTGAATCGGGTGCGCATCTTCCGACAGGTTCTGGAAGTACCATGCCTCCGTGGTACCGACATTTGGAGTCTCAGTGATATCAGCATCAAAGTGCTGACCATCGATCAAGACCGCAACAGGCTCGCCAACATCGCTTTCCTGCTCGTTGAGAGTGAAGAGCTTCGGATTCCCAATCCCCTCGGTTTCAACGAACGTCGGAATATCGATTAACTTTGTCGGCAACGCGGCCGGGTGTATCGGCGCGGTGTTCAGCACTTCAAACTGCATAACCTGACCGGTGGTGTTTGGATCGTTAGGGTCGCCATCCGGGAAGGGCTGGTTGGCGGTGTTCTGGAGAATGATTTTCGTTCCAGGCGCCAGGTTTGAGAAGTCGATCAAAATGTCGGCACGTTCGGCGGGAGCGAGTAGCGCTTCCGTCAGCGTGGCAGGTGCGGGCAGATAGCTGCCGTCACCGCCGATTTGAATAAACGACATTCCGTTCGACAGTTTCAAGTTGTAGAAACGAGCGTTCGATCCGTCCACTATGCGGAACCGATACTGTCGCCGCTCTACTTTCATGTTGGGCCACGTTTTGCCATTCACGAGAATCGTGTCGCCAAAGTATTCCGGGTCCCAGTACGGATGAATGTTGGGGTTATCACCGACTTGCGTAAAGTGGATCGAGCCGTCTGAGTTGAAGGCGCGATCCATGATCATCAGCGGCATTTCATACTTCCCCGTTGGCAGCTTCTGTTCGATCGGATCGTTCTTCTCCCGAAGAAGATATGTGCCCGCAAGGCCTGCCGCCACCAGCAGGCGTGTCATCCCCAGCGTATGGTCGTGATACCAGAGTGTGGTGGCAAACTGTGCGTTGTAGTACTCGAACGTGGAAGACGTAAAGGCGGGCCCCTTCTTGCCTTCATTCAGTGTGAACCACGATTCCGGAAAGCCGTCTGATGCGGACGGCGTAACACCTCCGTGCAAGTGGGCCACGGTCGGTATCGGACTTTGAAAGTCCTTGTAGCCCGGAGGGAAAGGTTTGAACGGAGCGGTAGGTATCGGCGCATTGTTGACGTTGGCGCCCATAATCGTGGGGTCGTTCGGGAAAATCAGATCGCCATCGAGTTGATTCACGTAGTGAACGAAGAAGCGTTGGTCGCGGACCGCTTCGAAAGTTGGTCCTGGTACTGTAGACGCCGTTCGAATGTCGTTGTCAGCGGGTTGGCCGGTCGCATTGAAGTTTACCAGCCCGCCGTAGGCATAGACCTTCGTGGTTGGGAATCCGGCCGGCAAGATCTGCGCTTGAATCACTTTCTCAGTTACTTCGTACAGCGGAATTTTTTTGCCGGTTTCAGGGTCGGTCTGTGTGCCTACCGCCACGTGGATGGGTGGTTTGGTCAACTCGGTCACGTACTTCGGAATAGATGCCGGATCTACAGGAGTCACACCGGCGATTCCGGTGGGCTCCAGCATCCAGTTTTTCATGTGCATGTGCTTGCGGTCTCGGTGGGTGTGCTGGCTTTGAGCCGAGGCACCCGGGTTCACTCGCGGTATCCACAACGCTATGAAGCCTGCCACTGCGAATATGAGTAGACTAAACATTCTTATGCTTTTCATTGTTTTCCTCCTTTCGGAAAACTGTGGAAGGGACTTCCGTGTAGAAGATAGCGAGGTGACAACCCGATGGTACGTTCTTCTGGGACTGGGAGAGCGATTAGGAAACTGAGTGTGAGTCGGGACTTAACGGCCCGCAGCCTACTCCTAAACCATATCCAGGTCAAGGAGACGAATTGACTCACTAAAAATCAGGGGGGGCGATTTGTGGACGCGCCTTACCTGTGTCTCGAATTTAGCTAAACCAAAACGCCAAGAATTTTTGTGTCTTTCGTGTCTCTTTGGAGTTATTTACAAACTATGAATGTCGTCAGTGAGTAACACAATCTGACGCCTGTTAACGGCGAAGGTGATTCACGAGTGCGACTGGGGAGTAGTCGCACTCAAGCTCTAACAGGTTGAGGAACTCAAAAGCATGACTACCCGACCGCGGATGGTTGAGGTCAGGCAATACGTGCTGAAGCACAACGACGTCCTGGCCCGTATGTTGCGCAGACGCTTTGAACAAGCCGGTGTCGTCGTCATCAGCATGGTGTCCACACCCGGCGCCGGAAAAACAGCCCTGTTGGAATACACGCTGACGCGAATGCGTGCCGACGGGCTGCGCGTAGGCGCGCTCGTTGGAGATCTCGCCACCGAAAACGACGCGCGCAGACTGGCCCGCACCGGCGCGTCGGTAAAGCAGATCACGACGGAAACGATCGGTCACCTCGACGCGGACATGGTTCAGAATGCGATCGCGGGCTGGACCCTCACCGATTTCGATATCCTGTTCATCGAAAACGTCGGCAATCTGGTTTGTCCCTCGAGTTACGACTTAGGCGAACAGTTGCGACTGGTGTTGATGTCTGTCACCGAAGGAGAAGACAAGCCGTTGAAGTATCCGACGATCTTCAACACGGCAGACGTCTGTATGATCACCAAGATGGATCTCGCGGCGGCGGTGGAGTTTGATTTAGGTTCCGCACGCGAGAACATTCACGCGGTACGTCCGGGCATGCGAATAATGGAGTTGTCGGTGAAAAGTGGCCAGGGGCTGGAGGATTATATGGCCTTCCTGGACTCGAAACTGGTTGTCCGGGAGAATCATATTGACTTACAACTTAATGCTGAGAATCCAGTAAATCTTGTACGCCGACTTTCCAGCCAGGATACCAAGGTGCTCTAATGCATGCGTCAGGAGAACAATACCGCGTAGATGTTAGAGAATTCCGGCTCGCTGAATATATTTGTCGTCTTGTCGATTGGGTTGCTGTTCGGATTGAAACACGCAACGGAAGTCGATCACGTCGTTGCGATATCGACGATTGTGAGCCGGCACAAGAATGTTTTCCGCTCAGCAATTGTCGGCGCGTTATGGGGAGCAGGCCACACGGTATCGCTCCTCGTGATGGGCGCGATCGTGTTGTCATTGCGGGTTGCCATTCCCAAAATAGTGAGCAACTGGCTCGAGTTTGGCGTTGCCGTGATGATCATTGGTTTGGGTATCAGTGCTCTTTGGCGGGTTTCGCGCACCAACAGTAAGCTACACATTCATCAGCATAGCCACGACGGACAAGCACACACGCACGTTCATTTTCACGAAACCGATAACAAGCACCAGCCGAATGCTCACTCCGCTCACTCGCATGCCATCTCGAGCGTCGGCTGGAAGCCTGTTCTGATTGGTATGTTGCACGGCCTCGCTGGATCAGGAGCGCTGACGCTCCTCGTGCTGGCCCAGATCGGTTCGTCGTTGTTAGGCTTGCTGTATGTTGCGACGTTCGGTTTGGGATCGATTCTCGGGATGTTGGTGATGTCGGGATTGATTGGTTTGCCTTTCGCGTTTACGTCGAGAAGACTCACTAATTTCCATCACGGCTTGCAAACCGTCGCGGCCATACTCAGTATTTGTTTTGGGATTTGGTACGCGTATAAAGCAGGTTCAGATGCTGTTTTGTTTTAGCTAACCGCCGGCAGGATCCTCGCCTTTGGGACCTTTTTGTGGCTAATTGATGAAGCTTTATGTCAGCCCTGATTTCCGCTTACAACGATGCTCTGGTTGACCTGATGGTCCCCGACGTCGAGCTCGAAGAGCTGCGTGCTTACGCAAGCACGTTGTCTTCGTTGCAATTGTCTGCGCGCTGCGTCTGTGACCTCGAGCTGCTCGCAACGGGTGCGTTCACTCCGTTGCATCGTTTCATGGGCAAATCGGATTATCAGCGTGTGCTTGAGGAAATGCGACTAGCCGATGGTGTTGTATTTCCGATACCGGTGACGATGCCGGTCGATCCGGAGCAAGCGATCAGTCTTGACAGTGACGTTGCGCTTCGCGACGCGAAGAATGAACTGCTTGCCGTTCTCACAATCGAAGAGATTTACGAGTGGAGACTGGAAGAAGTCGCGACGAAGGTTTTCGGTACTCGCGATTCCCGGCATCCGCTCGTGGCTGAAATGAATCGCTGGGGCAAACTCAACGTTTCGGGCCGGCTGCGAGTAATGCAGCTTCCTCGTCATTACGACTTCGCCGATTTGCGGCTGACGCCGTCACAAACAAGAGAAACGCTCAGCCGTTTTGGAAAGTCGAATATCGTCGCCTTTCAAACGCGCAATCCGCTGCATCGTGTGCACGAGGAGATGACGAAGGCGGCGATCAAAAAACTCGATGGCGTGCTGTTGCTGCATCCCGCGGTCGGCATGACCAAGCCGGGCGATATCGATCATTACACGCGCGTACGAACTTACAAGGCGTTGTCGCAAAATTATTACGATCGGAACCGCATTGTGCTCTCACTCCTGCCTTTGGCAATGCGAATGGCTGGTCCGCGTGAAGCGCTGTGGCATGCGGTCATTCGGCGGAATTACGGAGCGAACAATTTAATCGTGGGCCGCGATCACGCGAGTCCGGGAGTGGATTCCAACGGTAAACCGTTTTATCCGCCTTACGGCGCGCAGGAGCTCGTCGCGCAATTCAGCGAAGAGATCGGCGTGGGTATGATCCCGTTTCAGGAGCTGGTTTACCTGCCAGACGAAGAGCGATACGAAGAGATTTCGGATGTTACTGCTCGCGAAAGAGCGCTGGCGATTTCGGGCACTGAGGCGCGCGATGAGTATCTTTCTAAAGGACGTAAGTTGCCCGAATGGTTCACCCGTCCTGAGGTTGGTGAGATTCTTCAGGAGGCGTATCCACCGAAGCATCGTCAGGGGGTGTGCGTCTGGTTTACAGGGCTGAGTGGCGCCGGCAAATCGACGACTGCTGAGGTGCTGGCAGTGAAGTTGCTGGAATATGGGCGCCAGGTGACGCTACTTGACGGTGATATCGTCCGAACGAATCTTTCCAGGGGGCTGTCGTTTAATAAAGAGGATCGCGACACTAACATACGCCGCATCGGCTTCGTCGCCGCAGAGATCGTGCGGCACGGCGGCATGGTGATCGCCGCAGCGGTGAGTCCGTATCGCGCGACTCGTAACGAGGTGCGCGCGCTGGTTGGTGAAGAACATTTTCTTGAGGTCTTTGTCGATACGCCGTTGGAGGTGTGCGAACAGCGCGACACCAAGGGAATGTACGCGAAGGCCCGCCGCGGCGAGATAAAAGATTTCACCGGCATCGACGACCCATATGAGCGTCCTCTGAATGCCGAAATCACGCTCGACTCAATTACCCGCTCACCCGAAGAAAACGCTCGGACAATACTTGACGAACTAGTCGCCCAGGGTTTCATCCGACACTAGCCACCGAGTTTGCGCTGATGAAAGTCGCATTTGGATTCAAGGCCCATTCAGGCTGGGCAGCGCTCGTCGTGCTTGGTGAAGAGCGCGATGAATTGATCGTCGTTGAGCGACGCCGGGTTGAACTTGTCGAAGAACCCTGGGCCAAACAGCCTTACCATGCCGATGAAGAACTGGAACGCTCCGAAGCGCACGCTCTCGTTAAGCGTGGCATAGAGTCAGCCTACCGTCTTGCATGGTCCGAAATGAAAGCCGCGGTCAAGCGTCAACGCGACCGCAAGAACGACGTGGCAGGCTGTGCAGTTCTCGTAGGATCCCCGATGCCTGACTGGACCACAGACCAGATCTTTGCGGTTCACTTTCGCATGCACAAGGCTGAAGGCGCGCTCTTTCAGAATGCGCTTGTACGGGCGGCAGAGAAGTGTAAATTGAACACGCTGCGTGTTCTCGAAAAGGAGTTGATGGTCCAGGCGCCGAGTGGGCAGGTTAAGAAGATCGCCGCCTTGGGAAAACCAATCGGCGCTCCCTGGGGCAAAGACCAGAAAGACGCCGCGCTGATTGCTCTCATTGCTCTCCAACAAAGCTCTTAGCCACAAAGAAGCACAAAAGCGCAAATGGATCACTAGATCTTTTGCGCCTTTTGTGCTTCTTTGTGGCTAATCATGCTTCGTGGACAAAGCAAGCCTCGCGAACCACTTTGGCCGCCGTTTGTAGCAATGCTGGCGGTTGGAGGTTTGTATGCAGCTTTACCGCCGAGTTTGTTGGGTGGCGCTCCGCGTTGGCTTCCCGCGGCGACAGTTGCAGCCCTAACCGCGCCGATACTCATTTTCCACCACCGCGGCAATCATTTCGTGGGCCAGGTGCTGGGCTACATTCTTAACAGCATCGTGACTGCGGCAATGATCCTCTCGCTGGCTCTGCTACTTCTTGAAGTAACACAACACACGATTTCACCCGCGCGACTCCTGCGCTCTGCCGCTGCGCTATGGGTGGCAAATTTCCTGGTCTTTGCGTCTTGGTACTGGCGTCTCGATGGTGGTGGACCACACGAACGTGCTCAGACCGTCGGTCACACTGACGGAGCATTCCTTTTTCCGCAAATGACTATGCATCCTGAAGCCAAGCTGGCGGCGGGCGAACACGACTGGGAACCAAACTTCGTCGACTATCTATTCCTCGCCTTCAACACCAGCACCGCCTTCTCACCCACCGACGTCCCGGTCCTATCACGCTGGGCAAAGCTACTGATGATGATTCAGGCACTGATCTCTCTCCTCGTCCTTGCGTTACTGGCAGGTCGTGCGGTGAACATCCTCTGACGCTTTCGCGTCGAATGAGGCGCGAATGAAGGCTATTACAGGAATGAAGAGTTTGGAAGACCGACCATTTCTGGCTAAATTGTGCTTGGCCCATGAGACACACACCGTTCAAGAAGCGCTCTATGTTCGTCAATCAACCTGTCGAGTTGCTGACGCTCCACATCTATTTGCTTACGAAGTTTATCCGACACGCTGAAGTTCGCCTTCTTCTTTGAGGTAACGAGTAAAGGGCGTGACTTCGTCCAAATCGATCAGGTGAATAGATTGATCGATCAAACTACTTACGGTGCCTAATGCCTTGAAGAAATTCTCGGGCGGTAATCCCGAGACTGCAAGGTCGACGTCGGAATCCGCTCTCATGGTCCCTTTTGCGGCCGAGCCGAATAAATAGACGGTTTTAGCGCCTGATTGCTTGAGGGCCGCAACTACTGGACCAATCGACTTGATGATCGTATCGTTCATTTTAGGATTGTCTGCGGGTGTTTCTTTTACTCTGCGAATCGAACTTTTGCAATTGCATGGCCTACCGTTTAGACCTCAACGTTCCGAAGAATCATCACATCATGGCTAATCATAGTAGCGCAACAAGACGTGAAGTAACACCTGTGAACAAAACGGAAAGCAGGTGATCGAAGAAATAATTGCTGACACCTTTGGTTTGTATTCAAGTGTGGACGCTCAAGCGAATTAAGAAGCGCCGCTGACGAAGTTGCTCTACCTCGAGAAACTTAAGGCCGTGTGGATACTATTCACTATCTAACAGCCGCGTAGTGTGTTCGGTGACGCTCGAGGGTTGCGCCAGTTCATTTGTTCTCACTTGCTGGCGCCCGGCCCCGGTCATGGGATTGTTGCTTGCGGGAGGTAAGGTGGTGCGCGCCGGGGTTGCGCTCAGGACGGTTGTCTGTGCCGCGCGGTTAAGCATCGGCGCTCCCGGATCGCTGAACAGACGCGCATACAGCATCATCACCAGAGACACGAAGAAGAGCGCACAGGGAAAAAACATTGGGCCGCCCTCATTGATCAAAAAACTCAGCAGGAGGAAAACGGGAAAGAGCACGCCACTGAAAAACATCAACTTTGCTGCGCGACGCATTCCTTTCCGGCGCGCTGACATTGCCGAAACCTGCGATTCGTCCACCCGCTTCGCAGGCAGGCTGCCACCCGCGAGCCAATCCGCTAACCAAAAGAGGCTGAGTCCACACCGAGAACAGAATCTTATCTCCTCGGATATCTGCTGCTGACCACAATTAGGACAGTACATAAGCGATTAAGTAAATGAAAGATTTCGCGAAACTCACCAGAGTACGGTGACAGTTTACCTGATGTTCCGCTCGCCGCCGACTCATGCTCGCTTTGGCCAAAACTCCGACAAGTGGGCGGACTCCATGGAGGCGCACGATTCGTTATCTTAACGATCCGGCAATCTCCTTGTCAGATAACTCCGAACGGCGGTGTACTCATATTGAAGGCCAGATTCTGTTCGGAGTCCAACACGATGAGGGTTTTGCCACGCGTCAACATGCCGACGCGGAAAGCGGCGCGTCGCATGTGGCGAAAGTCAAAAGCACACCTCACGGTCAGGCGAGTCTTTTATTCCGCCGAGATAATTCTATTCATAGCCATCTATTACATCGTCTTCTCGGGCAGCCGGCTGAGGTTTATCGACGCTTTCGGCGGCCGCACGGATGCAGTCGTTTCGCTGATCCTGCTGATGGCTTTTGCCGGTTTTCACGTGATTGCCCGCTGCCGGCTGTTACCCAGAATTGAGCGCCACTACGCACCCGCGCCGTACGATGAACGCAAAATCTTTTTCGACCTGGGCCAGGGTTCACAACACATAACCAGCATCGATCAACTCTACCAGCGTGTCGCCGAGCGAATTCGAGACGCACTCGACGCCAGCAACGCTGCCATCTTCATTCGTAACGATGCGACGGGGGATTTCAATCTGCGCGTCTTTGCCGCGCAGGGCCGTTCGGCTGAAACCGAGCCTGGCGGCCAGCGTTTGCAGTTAAGTAACCGCGCGTTTGTGGTGCGCCGCCTGATGAATCTTTCAACTCCGCTCCTGATCGAGCCACAGGAGATCGAGACGTGGTCGCAAGCAGTCAGTTCGGTGTTGCCCGCAGCGCGTGAAGAGCGTGCCAGTGAACACGAAGTGCTGCGCACGATTAAGTCGAGAATCCTGGTCCGGATCAAACAGAAGAACGAGCTGATTGGAATACTGTCGTTTGGTCCCCGGCGCGGCGGTTTCCAATACTCCACGGCGGACCGAGAGCTTCTGATGTCGATTGCCGCTCAACTCGCGTTGATAATCGACAATGCGCGGCTCACTGAACGAATGGTGGCGCAGGAACGTATGCGCCGTGAACTCGCATTGGCCGCGGAAGTGCAGCAGCGCCTCCTGCCATCAAAAGCGCCAAAGGGCACCGCAGTGGAGATAGCCGGCTTTTGCGAACCTGCACGTGGTGTCGGTGGCGATTACTACGACTTCATCGACTTCGACAACAGCCAGCTCGGCGTCGCAATCGCAGACGTAGCGGGCAAGGGAATGCCCGCGGCGTTGTTGATGTCGACCGTGCAGGCAACATTACGAAGTTTGACGGCAAGAAATGGTTCGAGTGCGCCTGCGAATCACGAGTTGTCCTCGATTGTAAGCAAGCTCAACCGGCTACTATTCAATTCGACTAACGGTGAACACTACGTCACGTTTTTCTACGCAACTTTTGACCGCGCGACACAACGGCTTACGTACGTCAATGCCGGACACAATCCGCCACTCTACCTTCAGGCCGACGCGGATTTTGAAGTTCGCCAGCTGACCTCGGGCGGGCTTGTCGCCGGCGCGTTCGAGCATGCCGCTTATGACCAGGAGACAGTGCAGATGAAACCGAACGATCTGCTGTTCCTGTACACGGACGGACTCAGTGAAGCGATGAACGTGGAGGGCGAGGAGTTTGGCGCCGGCCGGATCATGGACACGCTAAAGTCGATCGCGTCTCTTTCGGCAGACCAGATTCGTGACGTGGTAGTTAGAAGCGTCAGGGAATGGTGTGCGGGGATGGCGTTGTATGACGACCTGACGTTCGTCGTGATGAAGGTTAAATAGAGCCACAAAAAGGCACAAGAAATGACTTTTCATTTCAGCTTTTGAATTCTTCTTTTTGTGCCTTTTTGTGGCTAAGCCGTGATGTGTGGATGCTGGGCTACTCCTCCGTTATTATCTCCCGCAGAACAACTGAGTTTGGAGTAGTACGATCATGGCTTTCATGCGGAAGACATCGGCGTTCCTGGGGATGAGCGCCTTGCAGAATCTCGTTTCCGATTCGATGGCGATCGACATGGGATCGGCGTCGACGATAATTTCTGTGCGCGGACGCGGCGTCGTCGTCGATGAGCCTTCGCTCATCGCTGTCGATACGTCTACAGGCGAGGTGATCGCAATTGGTCGCGAAGCGCAGCAGAAGTATGGGCGCGAAGAACGCGGCGTGGCAGTAATCTCACCGATGGTCAACGGCGTCGTCGCAAACTTCGAAAGAACCAAAGAGATGCTGGCGTATTTCGTGCGCCAGGCGCGCGGCGGACTATCTCACTTCAGCCGGCGAGCGCTGATGAGCGTTTTGTCTGATGTAACTCCGGTCGAACGGCGTGCGTTGTTGACCGCCGCTCAAAACGCACACGTCGGCCGGGTGGGAATGATCGAGGAAGGGTTGGCGGCGGCTTTCGGGTGTGGTGTAAGACCGGACGATCCGCGTGCTTCGGCAGTTGTCGATATCGGCGGTGGAACGACGAATGTCGCGATAGTTGCGGGCGGCAAGATCATTCGCGCGCGGGCCGATCGCATCGGCAGCTCGAGCATTGACGCCGCTATTGTCAATCATGTTCGGCGTCACCGCGCATTGCTCGTGGGCGCGAAAACTGCTGAGCGTCTGAAGCTCGAACTTGCTTCAGCAACTGTCCCCGAAAACCTCGCCCAGGAGATACCGATTAATGGCAGCGACATCCTGACAAGAATGCCTCGATCCATCGAAATCACTGCGGGAGAGATCTATCCGATTGCACAGGAAGTCGTGCGGAAGATCGTTGCCGGTGTGAACGCGACGCTGGGCGAGCTGCCACCGGAGGTTGCAGGTGACATTTACGACCGCGGCATCGTGCTGACGGGTGGCGGCGCGCTGTTTGGTGGCCTGGACGACTACTTACGTGAGGTAACTAAGTTGCCGGTGCGAGTCGCCGATGAGCCGCGTTACGCAATTGTGCGTGGTCTTGAGCAAATGTTCGACACTCCGCTGCTCCTGCGCCGGCTGCTGCGCCATGAGCCACAGGCCTTCATGGAGTTGGAAGAGCAGTTCTAACGCAGGTCGGGCAAAACTTCTTTCATTCCTCACGTGATGAAATCCATTTCTTAACCACTCAAGATCGGTAGACCTGAGAACGCAAGCAAGAGTTTGTGCAGGTAGAGGTGTGTTTGCCGGCCAAACTGCCCAGATAATGAAGGAGAAATCATGAATTCGACACGCACTTTTTTTCAAGCCGCACTGAATAACATCATCGGCGCTCTGCTACTGGTGATTTGCCTGTCAGGCATGACCATGGCCCAGAGCGTGCTCAGCGACGATGCAAATACCAGCAACCTACCGAAGGATCTCGATACAAACTTCGGCACTAACCCAAACCTCACGGTCTCAGCAACTAATACCATCTACCTGAAGTTCAAGCTCTCTCCCACCCTGCCTGAGGATATCCAGGCATCACAAATCGCGAAGGCGACGCTCAAGATTTACGTCGGAAATGTTTCGACTGCGGGTGCAATTGACGTGGTCGAGCTGGCCGATAACTGGAGTGAAAAGACAGTGACGGCAAGGAATGCGCCGGCGCTGGGTGATCTGGTGGTCACGGGAGTCAATATCGACGTCAACAAGAAGGGGCAGTACTTGTTGATTGACGTCAGCAATGCCGTCCGCCACTGGCTCAATAGTTCAACTAACAACGGCCTCGCGATTGTGGCGGGCACGGGAACGTCGGTGACGTTCGACAGCAAAGAGAATTCGCAGACGAGCCATGAGCCCGAGTTAATCGTAACGCTGAATCGTGACACTGGTCCACAAGGTCCACAAGGTCCACAGGGCCAGCAGGGACCCGAAGGACCACAGGGGCCACAGGGGCCGCAGGGACCGCAAGGTGCAACCGGACCGCAGGGACCGGCAGGACCCCAGGGCACTCCCGGCGATAAGGGCGACAAAGGTGACAAGGGTGATACTGGCCCAATCGGACCCAGGGGTCTGTCTGGATCGCTTTACGATCCAACATTGGTCGCGCTGCTTCGCTGGGATCTTTTGCGACCTGCTAACACGACCTTCACTCTCCCGGGCAACGCTTTCGGCACGACGTTCGACGGCGAGAACATTTGGATTGCAAACAGTTCGTTCAACAAAGTGACCAAGCTCCGGGCCGTTGACGGCGTTGTACTCGGCACCTTCCCCTCCGGCAACGCGCCGGCAGGTCTTGCTTTCGACGGTACAAACATCTGGGTGGCGACTCTCGGCAGCCGGGTTACTAAGCTGCGCGCAAGCGATGGAGCATTACTGGGATCGTTTCCGGTTGTGGGAAGCGCCAGCCGCCTAGTGTTTGACGGTACCAACATCTGGGTTGCAAATTTCACTGGAGATCGAGTGACGAGATTGCGACCTGACGGCAGCATCATCGGCACCATCCCGGTGACGCGGCCATTTGGAATTGTCTTCGACGGCGCCAATGTCTGGACCGCCAATTACACAAGCGGCACAGTTTCGAAGTTTCGCGCCTCCGATGGCGTGTTGCTCGGCACTTATGACGCTAACGTAGGCCCAAGAGAACTTGCTTTTGATGGGCAAAACATCTGGGTAACTAATTTCGACTCCGGCATCGTCACGAAACTTAACGCGAGTGACGGCTCGATAATCGGAGTCTACGCAGTTGGCTTCAAGCCGCACGGAATCGCGTTTGATGGCGAGAACATCTGGGTGGCGAACACGGATACTGGTACTGTTTCGAAGTTGCGTGCCAGCGATGGCACGCTCCTCGACACGTTTATGGTGGGTACGCCCCACCACGTTCTCTTTGATGGGAAGAGCATCTGGGTGACGAACTCAAACCAGAATACGATTACCAGGCTTAGTATCCACTGATTGAACGGATTACAAAGACAGGAT
>Ga0068859_100005538_pt1 | contig 12861 bp, 8 predicted proteins | sample KBSSwiS22_FD_66585 | JGI IMG/M metagenome (GOLD analysis project Ga0068859, IMG submission 66585) | Switchgrass rhizosphere microbial communities from Kellogg Biological Station, Michigan, USA - KBS Switchgrass S2-2 | ecosystem: Host-associated > Plants > Roots > Rhizosphere > Soil ... | reverse complement strand
TGCGTAAAGAAGTGTCAATCGCAAACTTTACAGAACTGACAAAACTTTACAATCCATTGACAGACTCTTTACGGCCAGTTTCGCTACAATCCGGCGCTTAACCGGCGTAACGCTCTCTGTCCGCGCCAATTAGAAAAGTCGTTCGAAGGAGCTTCCTCGGAATGAAGAAAATCGGATTGGCGATAGCCCTTGGTATCCTCTGCGCGAGTCTCGCCGGACTTGTGGTTGCACAGCAGCGCGCGGGTTCTTTGCGGGGACAGGTGCTGGACGAGTTGGGCGGCGCGATAGTTGGCGCGAATGTGACGGTGATCGATAGCGCGGGCGTGGAGAAGTCAGTAGTAACAAACAATTCCGGCTCCTACACAATCAACGGCCTCGCTCCCGGTAAGTACACTGTGCGTGCGATCAACGCCGGGTTTGCAATGTCTGAAACTCCCGGCATCGAGATCACGAGCACTAAACCCGTGCAACTCGACATCACTCTGAAAGTCGCGATTGAGGAACAGAAGGTAACGATTGCCGCAGACAATCGTGAGTTGAGCACCGAACCTGAGAACAACGCCGGCGCCGTAGTTTTGAAAGGCGACGACATCGACGCACTGCCTGACGACCCGGACGACCTGGCGGCAGCGTTGCAGGCCCTGGCTGGTCCATCCGCCGGCCCGAATGGCGGACAGATCTTCGTCGACGGTTTCACTGGCGGTCGTCTACCACCGCGCGCGTCGATTCGCGAGATCCGTATCAACTCGAATCCATTTTCAGCAGAATACGATCGCCTCGGTTTCGGTCGAATCGAGATCCTGACTCGTCCGGGCACCGATCGTTTTCGCGGTCAGGCTTCGTTCAACTTTAACGACGATGCGCTGAATTCTCGCAACCCGTTTTCACTGTCTCCGAAACGACCGCCGATTCAAACGCGCCAGTATGGCGGAAACTTCGGTGGACCACTGTCGAAAAAGAAAGCGTCGTTCTTCATCGATTTCGACAAGCGCGACGTCGACGACGAAGCACTGATCGTGGCCCAGGTGCTGGATGCGAATAACAACATCGTCGATTTTGGCGCCAGCGCTCCTACTCCGAGCCGTCGCACATCTTTCAGTCCCAGAGTCGATTACCAGATCAACCAGAACCACACGCTGATCGCTCGTTACAGTTATACGAAGAACACGCGCATCACCGGCGTTGGCGGTTTTTCACTACCGTCGCGCGCCTACGACACGGAGAGCACGGAGAACAATATCCAGTTCACCGAAACTGCAATCATCAGCAAGACGATCGTCAACGAAACGCGCTTCCAGTTTGAACGTCAGACCGCGGCGCAGAACGCTGACAACTCGATTCCCACGATCGAAGTCCAGGACGCATTCACGGGCGGCGGATCGCAGGTGGGCCAGTCGCACACTGACACGAATAACTGGGAACTCACCAACAACACTTCGTTCGCGCTTCGCAATCACGCACTGAAGGCCGGTGCTCGCGTTCGTTCGGTGGATATCACGCAGTTTTCACCGCAGAACTTCGGCGGCACTTTCACCTTTTTCGGTGGTGGCTTTGCTCCAGTCCTCGACGCGAACGATGTACCTACCGGCGCGCTCGATTCGATCACCAGCATCGAGCGTTTCCGGCGCACGCAAGTCTTTTTGGACCAGGGATTGACGGGAGCGCAGATACGATTGCTCGGCGGCGGCGCCACTCAGTTTCGTTTGTCGTCCGGCAATCCGGAGTCGAAAGTTAGCCAATGGGATTTTGGCGGCTACGTCCAGGACGACTGGAAGCTGCAACCCAACCTCACTCTGAGTCTTGGTTTGCGTTACGAAAACCAGAAAAACATCGACAGTAATTTCAACTTTGCGCCGCGCGTTGGTTTTGCATGGCAGCCGGGCGGGCAACAATCGAAGACGGTCCTTCGCGGCGGCTACGGAATTTTTTACGAACGCGTCAGCGAGAATCTTACGATGACGGCCGAGCGCCTGAACGGCGTCAATCAGCAACAGTTCACGGTTCTGAATCCTGATTTCTTTCCGCTGATTCCGACACCGGAGCAGTTGATTGCGTTTTCAGTTCCGGGGACGGTTTACAAGTTGGAGCAAGGACTACAGGCGCCGTACACGTTGCAGGGAGTGTTCAGTGTTGAGCGGCAATTGCCGCACAATCTCACGGTTGCGGCCAGCTATATCAACCTTCGCACGCTGCACGTCTTGCGTACCAGACCGATTAACGCACCGCTGCCCGGCACGTTTATTCCGGGTGTGGTTGACAGTGGCGTCCGGCCGTTGAATTGCGCGGATTTTATTCCGCCCGAGATCAATCCCGCGACGCGCTGCAACATCTTCGAATACGACTCGAGCGGGCGTTACAACCAGAATCAGTTTATCGTTAACTTCAACAGCCGTTTTCACCGGAACGCCACGATGAACGCTTTCTACGTTTTGTCGAAAGCGAATAGCGATACCGATGGCACCGGCTCGATTCCGGCTGATCCGTACAACTTGAGTATTGATTACGGGCGCGCGTCGGGCGACGTCAGGCATCGTTTCGTGATGACCGGCAATTTCCGCGCGCCTTGGGGAATTACGTTGAATCCGTTCGTGATTATTCAGTCGGGCCGGCCGTTCAATATCACGCTCGGACGAGATCTCAACGGCGACACTTTCAACCAGGAACGTCCGGCGTTCGCACCGTCTGGGGCGAATTGTGACGATCCAAATATCAAGTGCACTCCATTCGGCAATTTCAAACTCAACTTCGCGCCGGGCGACGTGATGATTCCGCGCAACTTTGGTCAGGGGCCGGGATCGACGTCGGTTAACGTGCGCATCAGTAAGACGTGGAGCTTTGGTTCCGAAGGTAGCAGCGCCAATAACAACCAGCAGAATCGTCAGGATGGTCAACGCGACGGTCAGCGGTCCACGATGATGGGCGGCGGCATGGCAGGCAGAGGTCCGGGTGGACCAGGCGGCGGTGGACCCGCCGGCGGCGGTCGCGGTGGTTTTGGTGGTGGGCCGGGCGGTGGTGGACCAGGTGGCGGCGGATTTGGTGGCGGCGGCAATGGTCGCTACAACCTGACGTTCTCGCTGAATTTTCAGAACATCCTGAACAACGTGAATTTCGCGAATCCGGTAGGTAACCTCGGATCGGGATTCTTTGGGCAATCGACGGCTACTTCGGGCTTTGGTGGTTTTGGCCAGGGGCCCTCTGCTTACAATCGTCGCATCGACGCGCAGATTAGGTTCAGCTTCTAGAAACGTGTTATAGGTCGTATATGACCTATATTCAGCGTTGCATAGCTTGTAGTGCTGAGTTTGATCTCGAGGCGCGGATTTATGTCTGTTCGCGTTGCGGTGGGTTGCTCGATATAGAGCGGCGCGAGGCGATTGAGACGGCTTCGTTGCGAGAGCTGTGGCGCGAGAGAAAGTCGTCGCTCGATGCGCGCGATCGCAGCGGCGTCTGGCGTTTTCGAGAGTTCCTGCCGTTTGCAGACGACATTGATATAGTCTCGCTCGCCGAGGGGAACACGCCGCTTTACGACGCGCCTCGATCTGCTGATTACTGTCACCTTCCTCAGTTAAAACTCAAGCATCAGGGTTGTAATCCGACCGGTTCTTTCAAAGACACGGGCATGACTGCCGCGGTCACGCAGGCGTGCCAACTCGGCGCTCGATTCGTCGCTTGCGCCAGTACGGGCAACACTGCTGCGAGTCTCGCGGCATATGCCGCACGCGCCGAGCTGCGCTGCGCGATCATCGTTCCCGGAGGTCAGGTGAGTGACGCGAAGCTCGCGCAGGCGCTCGACTACGGCGCGAAGGTGTTGGAGATCGAGGGCAACTTCGACGTGTGCATGAACGTGATTCGCGAGCTTTCGGAAGATGGTGCAGTTTATCTGGTTAACTCGATCAATCCGTTTCGCATCGAGGGGCAGAAGACGGTTGCCTTTGAGCTTGCGGAACAGCTCGAGTGGCGTGTTCCGGATCATCTGGTGTTGCCCGGCGGAAATCTCGGGAACAGTTCGGCGTTTGGAAAAGGGTTTCGCGAGTTGTTGCAGAGTGGGCTGATCGATCGCGTGCCGCGGATAACGGTGGTCCAGGCCGCGGGCGCCGCGCCATTTGCGCGTTTCTATGCCGAGGACGATCACACCGCTTTTGTGAATGAGGAGCATCCGAAGACGTTAGCGTCGGCGATCAAGATTGGTGCGCCGGTGTCGTGGCCGAAAGCGTGGCGTGCAGTTACTGAGACGGGTGGAGCAGTTTTGACGGTGACCGAACAGGAGATTGCGGACGCGAAAGCGGTGATCGGCCGTGATGGGATCGGCTGCGAGCCGGCATCGGCAACGACCGTGGCTGGAATTCGCAGGCTCGTGAGCGATGGTGCGATCAAGGAAGATGAGAGCGTAGTCGCCGTGTTAACTGGTCATCTTTTGAAAGACACCGACTACGTGATGAACTACCACACCGATTCTTTGACCGCCCCCGACGGCGCGCGTATCGCCAGCAATTTCGCCAACCGCCCGATTCGAACATCCGCGTCCATCAGCGCAATTAAATCCGTGTTATCCGTGTGAAGCTACGCGTTCCAGCATCGACTTCCAACCTTGGGCCAGGCTTCGACTGCTTCGGTCTTGCGCTAAAATTATATCTAACCGTTGAGGCCACCGCAGTTCCCGATGCTGCCGAGCCGTGTATTGTCGTCAACACCGGCGCGAAAGAGAACGAAGCGCTGCCGCGCAACGCCTCAAACCTCATCTATCGCGCAATGGCTTTCGCCACGCAGCGCGAAGGCCTTACGTTACCTCCCGTCGAGCTACGCGTTCATAACGAGATACCGCTTGCGAGTGGTTTAGGCAGCAGTGCCGCCGCGATCGTCGCCGGAATCAAACTCGGCAGTCTCATCACCGGCCACAAAATTCCAGATCAAACGATTCTGAATTACGCGACTGAATTTGAAGGCCATCCGGACAATGTCGCCGCGTCGTTGTACGGAGGTTTTCTCGCAAGCTGCACTTGCCTGGACGACACAGTAGTTTCGGCTAAATTCGTTTGGCCGGCGCAGGTTCGCATAGTCGTGGTCTCACCTCACTCACAACTGCCGACACACGTCGCACGCGCCGCATTGCCGCGCACCGTCAGCCGCCAGGACGCCGTTCACAACCTGCAAAGAAGCGCGCTCTTCATCTCAGCTATTGCGCAGCAACGTTACGACATCCTCTGGGAAGCGATGCGCGATCGTTTACACCAGCCGCAGCGAGAATCACTCGTGCCCGGACTTCACGAAGCACTCGCACTCCCGCGTATGCAAGGACTTCTCGGCATCGCCTTGAGCGGTGCCGGTCCAAGTATTGTTGCGTTAGTCGATGACAACGACGCAGAGATTGGCGCTCAGGTTGCGAGTTGTTTTGAAGGCCGCGGAATCGAAGCGACAACGAGGGTTCTTGAAGTGGACAACGAGGGTTGTCGCGTGATGTAGAGGTTTCTCACGCAAAGGCGCAAAGACACAAAGATAAAGCCCGCAAAGTCGTTGTTTTCTCCGCGTCTCGTCTTTGTGTTTTTGCGCCTTTGCGTGAGAAATTAGACTCACATTTTCATCAGCCGAAAAACCGGATAACTCACCGCCAGCAACAGCAACGCGTATAGGCTGTTGCTCGTGTCGGCCACAACTGCACCCCCGAGAAAGAGCACTGACCCAATTAATGCCAGTGCAGTTGTAAACGGATATCCCGAGGCTCGATAAGGCCGCGGCTTGTCCGGTTCACGCCTTCGCAAAACGAAGAGTGAAATAAACGAGAGGATGTAGTTGGCCACAAAGAAAAAGGCGAGCACTGTGATGACGCGTTCGAATCGTTGTCCGAAGACGATGAACAACAGAGAAACCAGTGTGCTCAGGAGAAGCGATACAGTCGGAGTGCCGCCTTCGTTGACCACGGCGGCTTTCGTAGTGAAGAGGCCGTCGCGGCTCATCGCGAAGACGACGCGCGTCGCCATCAAGTGCAGCGCGTTGATTGCGCTCAGCATTGAGGCAATTGTCAGGCAGCGAAAGATCGTGTCGCCGTGTACGCCGAAAATCACGTTCGCTGCTTCACCGGCGGCAAATTCTTTACCGGCGATTTTAGACATGGGCAAGAGGTAGAGTAGCGATATGTTAACCAGCAAGTAAATTGCTGTTATTAAGAGCACGCCACCAAATAGTGAACGGGGAATATCACGTCCCGAATGTTTCACCTCTTCCGAGAAATAGATCACGCCGGCCCAACCGTCATACGTGTAAATCGCAGATTGAAGCGAAACGATGATTGCGGAAAGTGTGATCGCAGTGGCCGCGTTGGGTGAAGAGGTTGTCAGCGCGCCCTGGCCGCCGAACTTGAAGCCGGCAACGATCAACGCGAGAAACGCGAGGGCTTTGATCAAGCTGGTGAAGTTTTGAGTATTACTGCCCCAAACAATTCCACGCCATTGCAACAGTGCGAAAAAAATTGCAACAGCGGCTGCAACCAGTGCGGCTTTCCCTTCGAGCGCGGGAAATAGAGCGCCGCTGAACGTGCCGATCAGGAGTGACACCGCGGCGGTCGAACCACACGACGAGATCCAATCACTCCAACCGACAACAAAGCCCGCGTACTCACCAAGTGCGTAACGCGCGAAAACGTATTGTCCGCCTGAGCGCGGGAGCATCGTGCCCAGCTCGGCTAGTGAAATAGCCCCGAGGAGTGCATAAATTCCACCGGCGAGCCACACAAGTAAAAACGGCGCCGGTGATGGCAGTTGCTCGGCGATCGTGCCCGGTCCTCGAAAAATTCCCGCGCCGATCGTATTCCCGATAATCACAGCCAACCCGAACCCGACACCGAGTACGCGCAGCAGATGGCCGTGAGTTTTCATATTGGAGTAGGTTTTTTTCACGCAACGACGCAAAGGGAGCAAAGTTTTCTTTGCGTTCCTGGCTCACTTTGCGCCTTTGCGTGAAATTCTTTCGACTAACTGGCACTCACATCCGCGTGCAGCAAACGATGAAACAGATGCTCACCCGCTTCACGCCGCACCGACAACCTGCCTGTCTTGTAAGCGCGCGAATTCAACCCACGCTGCACTGACTTACAAATCGCTACGTCCTCGTCCTGAATGCGCTGCCCCACCGCCACGCTCGCGAGGTTCCTTTGCCGCGCCTCTTCACTGACCACGTCCGGAAAATAGAAGTCGAAGATCACCTCGGTCTGGTCCACCCCGCGTGGAACGACGAGATTCGTATCCATCACGCCGTCGTACCAGTTGATCATGAAGTTTGGATAGATCCAGTAGTAGAGCGCGCGTTCGCCTCTTCTCACCGCGCCTGTCTGCGCTTCGGCGCCCTCGCTTACGATCGGGCTCCACTGCAAACAGTGTCGCGCGCCGTTTTCGATCATGTAGTTCCTGTAATCGAGCACGCTGTCGAGACCTCTGTGCAGGTAAGGCACGTGGTAGCCACCGTCGAGATAGTTATCGACAAACACTTTCCAGTTACAGTCAAAACTGTAATGGCGCCGTTCGAACCAGTACAGATTGGGTAGTTGCAGTTGACTAATTTGCCCGATCAGATCGGCGCCAAGGAAATCGTTTAGAGATGGTCCATGATCCAATCTGACAAACAACCAATTCTCCCATTCACTGAATTCCACCGGCAGGAGACCGTTCTGCGCGCGGTCGAAGTTACACACACCTGAGAAGTCGGGCGTGCCTTTCAACTCGCCTTCGAGCGAATACGTCCAACCGTGATACGGACAACGAAGTTGCACAGCCTTGCCGTGCGGCTCCGTCATCACAGCCGCAGCGTGATGGCGGCAGACGTTGAAGAAGGCACGAAGCGCGCCATCGTTTCCGCGAACGATCACGATCGGCTCGCCTGCGATGTCGGTCGTGACGTAATTCCCCGGTTCGCGCACCTGGTCCAAGCGTCCCGCAAGTTGCCACGAGCGCGCGAAGACGGTTTCCAGTTCCAGTTCGTAGAAGTCTTTGCTGGTGTACCAGGAAGATGGAATGGTCGCGGCGTACTCGAGAGGAAGATCCGGCTCGTACTCGCCCACGATCTGCTTGAGTTGCGAGTTCATGCGATCGGTGTTGCTGTCTTGCGTTTGGGATTGAAGAACGGTGTCTTCACGACGGTGGCCCGCACCTGATGTCTGACGGCTTCGACTGTGATCTCAAACTGCAAACGCGTGCCTGGACGAGTGTAACCGCGCGCGACGGTGGCGAGCGCGATCATGCGCTTCAATGTTGGCGACCACGTGGTTGTTGTCGCCTTGCCCACTTGAATGCCTTCTTTGTAAACCGGCACGGCAACTCGCGAGGCCATTGGCGAAACGGCGGGCGGCAGACCGGCCGCTTCGTAGATTGATTCCACTTGCGGCCAGTCAATCTCGAGGCCGACAATCTCGCGCGCGTGCCCGCGTTTGTGTTCTTCGATCAATGCCGCCTGGCCCACGAAACGATTCTTGTCCAGGTTTACGAGCCGGCTGAGACCCATCTCGAACGGCGAGTAGCGTTGCTCATCAACCAGCGCTTTCTTACTGCTGTTGAAATCGACCTCGATCAACAGCAGACCTGCTTCGACGCGCGCCACGTCGAGCGCAAGCATCCCCGCGGGATGAATATCGAAGGCGCGGCCCGCTTCCATTAACGCATCCCACACGCGGACCGCTTTGTCCGATGCAATCCAGATCTCGTAACCAAGATCGCCCGTATATCCGGTACGCGAAATCTCGACCGGCACCCCCGCGATGCTGCCTTTGGTCACGCGAAAGTATTTCAGGTTTGCAATGTCAACATCTTCGACGAGACTCTTCAGCAGTCGTCCCGAAGTCGGTCCTTGCAGCGCGAGTGCGGAGACGCTTTCGGAGATATCTTCGATGTGAACGTCCATCCCGGAGGCGTTCTGTGTAAACCACCGTAGGCTCGGATCGGCCGCGGTCCAACGATATGTATTCTCCTCGAGACGAGAAACCGTGCCATCGTCAATCACTTTCCCACGCTCGTCACACCAGGGCGTATAGACCACCTGGCCCACCGCCATCTTGCGCATATCCCGCGTGATGATGCGATCGACGAGTCGGGTCGCATCTTTTCCAGTGAGCCGGTATTTGAACAGTGGCGAGATATCGATCAACGCCGCCGCATTGCGTATAGCGTTGTATTCATGTTCGTGATGCGGCTCATAAGAGCTGACGGCATAGTAACCAGACCACTCGCGATAGCTTAGACTCTCGCAGAGCGGGAACGTGCGTTCGTGAAAAGCGGTTCCGATAGGCATTTTTTATTAACTGGACTGTGAGAGTCAGTCAAACTCGGCGTCATCATCCGGCTCGCTTATTTCCTGACGAACAACCTCATTCCAGGTTTGCAATTCATTTTCGGTCGCGCCGAGTGAATTCAATATCTCCGCCACGACTCCCGATTCGGTCTTCAAGTCGGGAAACGTCAAAAGCAGTAGCGCGAGGTCGCGCCAGTCAGTACCGGATTTCGGTTGGCCACGCCGTGAATAAAACGAGATAACCTTGCGTGCAATGAGCTCTGCCGCTGAGACAATCTGTACGCCATCAATGAGTTCGGACTTAGGCAGTATGGTCACAGTCCGAATATCCACCAGATGCCTGTTTCCTTCCTTACGCATCTGAAACACACGATATCCTTTATCCTCTCCGATCATGCGCACACGTACCGCTATGTGAAATCGTTCGCTGAGGTGTGTCCGCACTTCTTCGGCAAGTTCTGCTGCACGCGTAGACATCAAATCGATGTCCTGCGTCATACGAGGCTCCGGCACATACGCATTGACTGCGGTAGCGCCAAACACAACGACATCGTTGCGCCCGCGCAGGAATTCGAGCACGGCCTCATGAAGTGTCGCCAAAGGCAAAGGCTCGCGCATGGCAAACTCCTGGAATGTAAGAACCCCAGCGTTCAACATCATTCAGATAATACACTAGTCACGATTGGTCCGTGTTTGTCAGGGCGAGCGATTATAAGTATGCTAACGCGCTTGCAGCAAGACAGCTTCTTTTCGGTAGCTTAAATTCCGAACTCAAAACGCATGAACAGCAAATACGACGTCGTCGTGATCGGGGGCGGGCATAACGGTCTGGTGAATGCCGCTTATCTTGCGCGCGCGGGGAAAAAGGTGCTGGTGTTGGAGCGCCGGCACGTGTTGGGCGGGGCGGCGGTGACGGAGGAGGTCTTTCCGGGGTTCAAGTTTTCTGTCTGTTCGTATGTCGTTTCCCTGCTCAGACCCGAGATCATTCGCGAGCTCGACTTGCCGCGCCACGGTCTTGAGATTCTTCCACTCGACGGCACCTTCACGCCGATGCCCAACGGTGACTATCTCTGGCGTGTAAACGATCACGCTCGCACACGTCGCGAGATCGCGCGCCACTCACGACTCGATGCCGAGGCTTACGACGAATACGGCAAAGCCATGATCGAGATGGCCCACTTCGTGAAGCCGATCATGAGCATGACACCGCCCGATCCGACGACGCTCGATCCCAAAGGTTGGAAAAACCTCGCGTACCTCGGCCGGCGCTTTCAAAAACTCTCCGACGACGACAAGTACAACCAGGTGCAGTTGATGACCATGAGCGCGGTCGACTTTCTCGATCAGTGGTTTGAGACCGACGTTCTCAAGGCGACGATGTCCGCCTCCGGTATCATCGGCACTTTTCTCGGCGTGCGCTCGCCGGGCACTGCTTACGTGTTGCTGCATCACTACATGGGCGAGATCGATGGCGCGTTTCGTTCGTGGGGTTTTGCTCGCGGAGGCACCGGCGCGATCTCAAACGCGATCGCGGATGCGGCGCGTGAAGCCGGAGTCGAGATTCGCAACGACGCACCAATCGAAAAAATTCTGCTCAAGAATGGTCGAGCGACTGGAGTGGCGCTTAAGAACGGCGACGAGATCCACGCCGGTGTGGTTTCGTCGAGCGTCGATCCGCGTTTGACGTTCATGAAGATGATCGGCGAAGAGCACTTGCCCGACGACTTCTGCACGGATCTCAAGCGTTACAAGTATCGTGGCTCGTCAGGAAAAGTGAACCTCGCGCTCGACGGCTTGCCGGATTTCAAGGCGTTGCCTGGACCAGGAGCACACTTGCGCGGCGCGATCTCGATCTCGCCTAGCGTCGAATATATGGAGCGCGCTTACGATGAAGCGAAGTACGGACGTTTTTCGCGGCGGCCTTACATCGACATGGTGATTCCGAGTTTGACCGATCCTTCAGTCGCGCCGCCGGGCAAACACGTGATGTCGTGCTTCGTGCAATACGCGCCGTACAACCTGAAGGAAGGAAACTGGGACGAGAAGCGCGAAGAGTTTGGTGATACGGTGGTCGATACGATTGCAGAACACGCTCCCAACATTCGCGATCTGATTCGCGATCGTCAGGTGGTGACGCCACTCGATCTCGAGCGTGAGTTTGGTTTGTCTGAAGGAAATATTTTTCAGGGCGAGCTGACGCTCGAACAGCTTTTCTTTTTGCGGCCCGCGCCGGGCTGGGCGCAATATCGCACGCCGATAAAGAACCTGTACATGTGCGGCTCGGCGACGCATCCGGGCGGTGGCATCATGGGCGCGCCCGGCCGCAACGCCGCGCTGCAAATGTTGAAGGATATTTAGCCGCGGATAACACGATGAAATACGATGCGATCATCATCGGTGGAGGGCACAACGGTCTTGTTGCCGCCTGCTATCTCGCGAAGAGCGGTTTGAAAACGCTTGTGCTCGAGCGTCGTGACGTTGTCGGCGGCGGCGCGGAGTTGGATCATGCCACTGGTCCATTTTCACAAAACATTGCTACTGATCTAAATCTCAAAATCGAATTCATCACACCCAAAGTCCGAGTGCTCGCGTTGTCAGATGACGGGCGATCAATCGCTATTTACAACAATGACGTCGAATCGACTGTCAGAGAGATCGAAAAGTTTTCAGCGAAGGATGCGAAGAGTTATCCCGAGTTTGTCAAGACTTTCGCGCGTATTGGCCGTGTGCTGGCGCCACTGCTTTCAATGACACCACCGTCGATCGATCAGCCTGCGAAGGGAGACGTGTGGCAGCTTGGAAAAGTTGGACTCGCGTTTCGCAAGCTGGGCAAGAAGGACGAGTACCGGCTCTTGCGTTGGGGACCGATGGCGGTTGCCGATCTTGTAAGTGAGTGGTTCGAGACGGAGTTATTGCGAGCAACAGTGGCGGCGCGCGGAATTCACGGAGCGTTTGCCGGCCCATGGTCCGCGGGGACGAGTCTTGGTTTGTTGTGGCAGGCGGCGCATGATGGGAGCGCGATTGGACCATCGACGTCTGTGAAGGGCGGCATTGGCGCGCTCACAAAGGCACTCGCCGATGCAGCGACAAGCGCTGGGGCTGAAATACGCACCGGGGCGGAAGTCACACGCATTGAAGATAGCCACGTGATGCTGCGGAGTGGTGAAACATTCGAAGCGCGAGCGGTAGTGTCAAACGCCGATCCGCGGACGACGTTTCTGAAGTTGATCGATCCGGTCGAGCTCGATCCGAATTTCCTTTCGAAGCTGCGCAATTATCGCGCGCCGGGAGTCGTGGCAAAGATCAATCTGACGCTTTCAGGTTCGCCGGAGTTTCGCGGTGTTGACGACCCGGCGAAACTGTCGGGACGGATTCATATCGGCCCGGAGATCGATTATCTCGAGCGGGCTTTTGATGCGTCGAAGTACGGCGAGTTTTCACGCGAACCGTATCTTGACATTACGTTTCCGTCGCCTGATGTGATGTCGGTCCACGTCCAGTTTGTACCGTACAAGTTGAAAGAAGGCGATTGGACCACGCGACGCGATGAGTTTGTGAACAACGTGATCGAGCAGTTGGAAAAATACGCGC
>Ga0068859_100005537_pt1 | contig 12863 bp, 14 predicted proteins | sample KBSSwiS22_FD_66585 | JGI IMG/M metagenome (GOLD analysis project Ga0068859, IMG submission 66585) | Switchgrass rhizosphere microbial communities from Kellogg Biological Station, Michigan, USA - KBS Switchgrass S2-2 | ecosystem: Host-associated > Plants > Roots > Rhizosphere > Soil ... | reverse complement strand
TCACGCTGGTGCTGGTCGCCCTCAACGTCGTCGTGTATTTCGCGACCGGGCTCGGCAAGGCCTACGCCGCAGGCTGGCCGAAGCCCAGCCTGCAGGACCCCAGCACCGGCCGGTGGTTCATCGACGGCGCCCTGATCCCTGCTGCGATCCACATCGACCACGAGTTCTACCGGCTGCTCACCTCGGCGTTCCTGCACCTGTCGCCGCTGCACATCGCCGCGAACATGTTCTCGCTGCTGATCATCGGCCCGACGCTGGAAAGGCTGCTGGGCCCGTCCCGGTTCCTCGCGGTGTATCTGCTCGGCGCGCTCGGCGGCGGCACCTTGATCTACCTGTTCGGCGACGCGGGTGCGCCGGTGGCGGGTGCGTCCGGCGCGATCTTCGGGCTCTTCGCGACGGCGCTGATCTTCGCCCGCCGGCTCGGCCTGGACATGTCCTGGCTCGTCATGACCGTCGTGATCAACTTCGCGATCACGTTCTCGGTCAGCGGCATCTCCAAGCTCGGGCACGTCGGCGGGTTCATCGGCGGGGCGCTCGCCGCCCTGGCGATCACCTGGTGGCCACCGGCCCGGCGCACCGTGAAGCCGCCGCTACAGGCGGCCGGCCTGGGTGCGGTGCTCGTCCTGATGCTCGTCGCGGTGGTCGTCCGCACCCAGATAGCGCTCTAGGTCCACAGGGTTATCCACACCTGGGGACGAACTACAGCGATGTAGTTACGTGGCTCGTCGGGTCAGCGCCAGCGGACGGCCATGACGAGGCCGATCATCATGACACCGAAGCCGACGGCGAAGTTCCAGTTGCCGATGTCGCCCATCAGCGGGATGTCCGGGTCCGTTCCGCTGTTGGTCAGGTAATAGGTCAGCAGCCAGGCCAGGCCAAGCAGCATGACCGCGACCATGACGATCGGGTACCAGCGCGGGCTCGGGGCAAGTTCTCTGGCCTGCGGGGCTAGGCCGGACGTGCGCAGGGTGGGGACGTCGGTCTTCTTGCGGACCTTCGACTTCGGCACAGAACTCTCCCTGCTCGGAACAACCTTCTTCACCGGTTAGCGTAGAACAGTGGCGAATCGGCAGGCGCGGGTGTGGCGTGCGCTGGTTCCTGTCGTCTGTCTCGTGGCCGGGGTCGGCTTCGCGGCGAGTGCCCGCGACGCCCGCGGGACCGAGCTGCGCTCGCCCGGCGTGGTCAACATGGTGGCGCTGGTCCGCAACGCCGCGCAGCGGGTCGAGGAGCTGACCGCACAGGCACGCGAGCTCGAGCAACGGGTCGAGTCGCTGACCACGCGCGCCGGACGGACGGACGACGACGTGGCCGCCGCCCAGGCGAAGGTGGAGCCGCTACTGCTGCCGGCCGGCCTGACGAAGGTGGAGGGCACCGGCATCGTGGTCGTCCTGGACGACGCCCCCTCCGACGTCGCGATCGAGGGTGTGGATGCCAACCAGCTCGTCGTGCACCAGTCGGACCTACAGGCGGTCGTGAACGCCCTCTGGGCCGGCGGAGCCCAGGGGATGTCGATCGCTGGGCAGCGGATCGTGGCGACCAGCGCGGTGCGCTGCGTCGGCAACACGCTGCTGCTGAACGGCCAGGTGTACTCACCGCCGTTCAAGGTCGAGGCGATCGGCCCGTCCGATTCCATGCAGGACCGCCTGGATGCCTCACCGGGGGTGCGACTCTTCCGCCAGGCTGCCGATTACTACGGTCTGGAGTACCGCGTCGCTGTGAACCAACACGTTCGGTTGCCCGCCTACGGCGGCCCGCCCGTACTCTCGTACGCGCGCCCCACCGGGCGCTGAACGACCCAGGTTCGGCACGGACGGGAGGGGGACGGCATGGCCCGCGCGGCAGGGACGACCGGCGCGACCGGCGCACCACCGGCACCGTCGCGCGACGGGCTCGGTCTGGTCCTGCGCGGCCTCGGCCAGACGCTGATCACTCTCGGCCTGGTCGTCCTGCTCTTCGCCGTCTACGAGGTCTGGGTGACCAACTACATCTCGGAGCAGAAGCAGAAGAAGGTCCACACCGCGCTGCAGAAGCAGTGGAAGGACGGCGTCGACGTCCTGGCCCTGCCGCAGGGCCAGCTGGCCAAGGCCGACGGCAAGGGCATCGCGAACCTTTACATCCCGCGCTTCGGCCTCGACTACGTGAAGACCGTCGTCGAGGGCGTCGACGTCGGCGACCTGGAGAAGGGGCCCGGGCACTACCCGGCCTCGCAGCTGCCCGGCCAGAAGGGGAACTTCGCCGTCGCCGGGCACCGGGTCGGCAAGGGCGAGCCGTTCCTGAACCTGGACCACCTCAAGCCCGGGGACCCGGTCGTCGTCGAGACGGCCACGCACTGGTACGTGTACTGCGTGCTCGGCGCCGCCTCGCAAGCCGCGGTGTGCGACCCGAACGCCAAGGGCGGCTCCCTGTCGCGTCCGGACGTGAACGGCGTGCCAGGACGCTCGATCGTCACCCCGAGCCACGGCGAGGTCGTCCTACCGGTCCCCGACAAGTTGGGCGTCGACCCCACCGAGGCGACCACCGCCTACCTGACGATGACCACCTGCACGCCGAAGTTCTCGGCCACCGACCGGATGATCGTGCACGCCGTGCTCGACCCGGCCTACGCGGCCGGGATCCAGAAGACGAAGGACGGCTCGTCCTACAGCTCGTCCGTCCCGCCGGAGATCTCGGCGCTCTACGACCTGGTGGGAGCCTGATGTACGTCTGGATCTGGCGCCACCTGCCCGGGCCACTTGCACTGCGCATCGCGCAGGTGCTGCTGCTGATCGCCGCGGTATGTGCCTTGCTGCTGTTCGTAGTCTTTCCCTGGATCGAGCCGCACCTGCCGATCGGCCAGGCCACCGTCCCGGAGAGGTGATCCCATGACCCGCGTTCTGGTCGTCGACAACTACGACAGCTTCGTCTACAACCTGGTCCAGTACCTCGGTCAGCTCGGCGCCTCGACGATCGTGCTGCGCAACGATGAGGTGGGCCCTGCCGACCTGCCCGGTCTGGGCGTGGACGGCGTGCTGATCTCCCCCGGGCCGGGCACGCCCGAGGAGGCCGGCGCGTCCATGTCCCTCGTGTCGGCGTGCGCTTCGTCCGGCCTGCCGCTGTTCGGCGTCTGCTTGGGGCACCAGGCTATCGGCGCCGTGTTCGGCGCTTCCGTGGTGCGCGCGCCGGAACTGCTGCACGGCAAGACCTCCGAGGTGCTGCACGACGGGTCCGGGGCCATGGCCGGGCTGCCGTCGCCGGTGGTCGTCACGCGATACCACTCCCTGGCCGTGACCGAGTCGGAACTGCCGCCGGAGGTGGTCGTGACCGGCCGGACGGCCTCCGGAGTGGTGATGTCGATGCGGCACGCGAGCCTGCCGATCGATGGGGTGCAGTTCCACCCCGAGTCCGTGCTCACTCAGGGCGGGCACCGGATGGTCGCGAACTGGCTGGCCCGCTGCGGGCATTCCGTCGACGCCGCGTTGGTCGACCGGCTCGGGGCCGAGGTCGACACCATGCGGGCGGGGGCCTTCGCCGCCGTCTGACCGTGTCGGCGGAGGCGTTGCGGGGTAGCCACCCGTTGTGTCACAACGCGGTGGCACCGAACCTGCTGAGGAGGCCCCGCACATGGGCATCGAGGACAAGGTCAAGAACACCACCGAGAAGGCCGTCGGAAAGGTCAAGGAGACCGTCGGTAAACACACCGACAACCGCGACCTGGAGGCCGAAGGCTCGGCTGAGCAGACCAAGGGCGGCCTGAAGAACGCCGGCGAGAAGGTCAAGGACGCGTTCCGGAACAACTGACGCGCGGCTGAACCGAACTGTCCTGCGGCCGGTGCGCTGAGACGCACCAGCTGCAGGACAGATCAGCCGGTGGCCGCCTTTGCGGCGGCTTTCTTCTGCTTCTTGTAGTCGCGGACCTTCTGCAGGCTGGCGGGGTCGACGACGTCGGCGACGGAGCGGTAACCGTCCTGCGAGTAGTCACCGACCGCCTTCTCCCAGCCCTCCGGCGTCACGCCGAGCTGCTTGGCCAGCAGCGCCGCGAAGATCTTCGCCTTCTGCGCCCCGAACCCGGGCAGGCTCTGGATGTTCTTGACCAGCTCGGCTCCGGTGGCGGCGCCGGTCCAGAGCCGGGACGCGTCCCCGTCGTACCGTTCGTCCACGATCTTGGCGAGCTCCTGCAGACGTGCGGCCATTGAGCCGGGGAAGCGGTGGATCGCCGGGGGCGTCGCGCAGAGTGCGGCGAACTGCTCCGCGTCGGCGGTCGCGATCGCATGCGGGTCCAGCGAGCCGAACCGGTCCAGCACCTTCCACGGGCCGCGGAAAGCGTGCTCCATCGGGTACTGCTGGTCCAGCATCATGCCGACCAGCAGGGCGAACGGGCTTTCGGTCAGGACCTGGTCGGCAGCCGGCTCCCCGGTGATCTGAATGGCCATGGGACTCATCTTGCCGCCTTGTGCCCCCGCAGAGCCATCCGCACGCGGGCACAATGGCGCGCGCAGGGGACGAGGCGGGTCAGGCTAGGACCAGATCCGCGGGCGTGAGGTCGGCCGCCCGGCGGGCGCGGCGTAGTTCGGCGGACAGGACGGCGGCGTTGACGCTCATCGTCCAGACGGCCGAGATCAGCACGACGATGTCGCCGGTGATGATCGCGAACGCAAGCCACGAGGCCTGTGAGGCGGTGCGCATGACCCAGGTCGGGATGGAGACCGCGGACGGGCCGGTGAACGAGCGGCTGAACGAGGCCCGCAACTGCGGCAGCACGGAGAAGATGCCGATCCCGAAGCCGAGCATGCCGGGCGCGTGCTGCGGCGTGAGCATCGCGAAGGTGACGACCACGGACATCGCGACAGCGAGCAGGGCGGCACGGGCGGCCACGGACAGCGACGACGGGACGAGTAGCACGACCACGATGCCGCCGCTGACCAGCAGGATGTTGCCGGGGATCTGGACGGTCTCGTGCGCCCGGATGCCGTACATCAGCCAGGAGGTGCAGGCAATGCAGAGCAGGAACCACGACAGCACCGAGACACCGGCGAGGTGACGGTGCCGCAGGGTCCGGGCGATCTGCGGCAGCACCATCGCGACGCCGAGAGAGGCTCCGAGGTAGCCGAGCGATTGCCCCACGGTCTGGATCGATACAGAAGCGCCCACGTCTGTAACGATACAGTAGGGTGTCAACCGTGAGCACCCGGCCGACGCTGGACACCGTTGCCGCAGAGGCCGGGGTGTCCCGGATGACCGTGTCCAACGCTTACAACCGCCCCGACCAGATCTCACCGGCCACCCGCGAGAAGGTCCTGGCCGCGGCCGCACGCCTCGGCTACGCCGGTCCCGATCCCACCGCGGCGTCGCTGCGGCGCCAGCGCACCGGCACCGTCGGAGTTGTCCTGACCGAGCGGCTTCCCTACGCCTTTACGGATCCGGGGATGGTGCAGATCCTGCACGGGATCGCGTCCGGACTCAGCGAGGCGGGTCTGTCGCTGCTGCTCGTGCCGGAATCGGGGACGACGGGCGGCGAGCCGAGCCTGCTGCGGCAGGCGATGGTCGACGCCTTCATCCTCTGCTCACTGCCACCGGGCGACCCCGGCATCGCTGCGGCCCAGGAGCGGCACGTGCCGCTGGTCACCGTCGGCAACCCCCGCCTGCCGAAGGTTCCCGCTATCGGGATCGACAACCGCGCGGTCGCCGGCCTGATGGGCCCGCATCTGCTCGGTCTCGGCCATCGCGACTTCGCGGTGCTGACGGTGCGCCCGGGTGAGCGGCCGGGCCGGACGGGCTGGATGGAGCGACCCGAGGGCTTCGCGGCCTCGGTCGGTGGCGCACCCGTGCTGCGGGTCGAGGCTGCGGCGAACGACCGCGCCTCCGGTGCCGCTGCCGTGGCGGACCTGCTGCGGATGCCGCCGACGTCCCGTCCCACCGCGCTGTTCGCCGTCACCGACATCCTGGCGCTCGGCGCCCTCGAGGCCGCGCGGGCAGCGGGGGTGGAGGTCCCGGGCGAGCTGTCGATCGCGGGCCTGGACGACATCCCCGAAGCCGCCGGCGCGGGGCTCACCACGATCGACCAGCACCTGAAGGAACAGGGGCACGCCGCCGCACGGCTGGCCGTACGGCTGATCGCGGGCGAGACCGTCCGCGCCCTGCGCACCGAGGTCAGGCTCGTCCCCCGCACCACCACCGGCCCCGCGCCCCGCTAGTTGTCAGGCCGTCACCAGGTCGGCGGGTGAGTAGGTGCGGGACGGGCGGAGCAGGGTCAGCGACACGATCACCGGCACGAGCACCAGGCCCGCGGCGATCCCGAAGGCCAGGTGATAGCCGGATACCCCGGCCCGTCCGGCGGCGAGCGTCGCCAGCACCGCCAGGCCTGCCGCGCCGCCGACCTGGCCGGTCGCATTGATCAGTCCGGAGGCCAGCCCGGCGTCCGCCGGTGCCACACCACTCATCGCCAACGCCATCATCGGCGGGAAGCACAGCCCCGCCCCGATGCCCATCAGAGCAGTTGCCGGAAGGACGTCCACCAGCAGTGAGGCGTCGGCGGGGACGCGGGCGAACCACGCCAACCCCAGACCGATCAGCACGAGCCCCGGCACCATGACGCGCTGTGCACCGAGCCGGGTGACCAGCGGTTCGGTGTAGCGCAACGACAGCACGCCCATCAGCACTGTCACGGGCAGGAACGCCAGGCCGATCCGCAGCGGCCCGTAGCCGAGAACGTGCTGCAGGTACAGCGAGCCGAGGAAGAACGAGCCGAACATCGCGATCGCCCCGAATACCTGCACCAGGTTCGTCCCGACGACCACGCGCGACCGGAAGATCCGTAGCGGCACCAGTGGTTGCGCGGCCACGTGCTGCCGCACCAGGAACGCACCAAGCAGAGCAGCAGACACCGCGCCCCACGCCAACGTCGCCCCGGCCGCCCAGCCGGACGTCGCCGCGGGCACGACGATCGTGTACACCAGCGCCATCAGCCCGCTGGTGACCAGGACGGCCCCGAGCACGTCCGCCCCGACCTTCAGGCCGGCGCCGGACGAACTCGGGAGCAGCCGGACCCCGGCCGCCGCGGTGGCGACGCCGATCGGGACGTTCACCAGGAAGATCCAGTGCCAGCTGACCAGCTCGGTCAGGACGCCGCCGGCCATCAGACCGACTGCGCCGCCGGCCGACGCGACGAACGCGTACACCCCGATCGCCTTCGCCTGCTCCCGCGGCTCGGGGAACAACTGCACGATCATGCCCAGGATGACGGCGGAGGTCAGCGCACCGCCGGCACCCTGGACGAACCGGGCGGTGACGAGCACGGCGGGCGAGCTCGCCACCCCGCACAGCACGGAAGCCGCGGTGAAGACCGTCAGTCCGGCGAGGAACACCCGGCGCTGGCCGAGCAGGTCTCCCAGTCGTCCGGCCAGCAGGAGTAGCCCGCCGAAGGCGATCAGGTAGGCGTTGACGACCCAGGCCAGCCCGGCCTCGGAGAAGCCGAGTGAGCTCTGGATCGAGGGCAGTGCGACGTTCACGATCGTCGCGTCCAGCACGATCATCAGCATGCCTGTGCACAGCACATAGAGGGCGAGCCGGCGGGCGCGGGTCTGGTTCATCTCGGGTCTCCCGTTCGTGGGCATTGGGTCTCTGCCCTAGCTACGAACGGGGAGCGCCCGATTCGACATGCGCGCGGGAAATCAGGCCGGCGGGGAGGCGGTGCTCTCGCGCACCACGAGCGAGGTCGGCAGCAGCACCGGGTCCGGCGGCTGCTCGGCCATGGTCGCCACGAGCGCCGCGACCGCGGCGCGACCCTTGGCGGTGACGTCCTGCCGCACCGTGGTCAGCGGCGGATGGGACGTGGCGGCGAGCGGGTTGTCGTCGAACCCGACCACGGACAGGTCGCCCGGGACGGACAGGCGGAGGGTCTCGGCGGCGCGCAGCACCCCGCGGGCGAAGACGTCCGAGAAGCAGAGCACCGCGGTAGGACGGTCGGGGCGCTGCAGCAGCTCGAGCGCTGCCTCGTACGCGGCGGCCGTGGGGGTGAAGACGCTCGTCACGATCGTGGGCTCGATGCCCGCGTCCGCGAGCGCCGACTGCCAACCGAGCAGCCGCTCGTGGGAGGGGAAGTTGTCCTGCGGCCCGTCCTGCTCGGCCCGCAGGGTGAGGATGCCGATGCGGCGGTGACCGAGGTCGACCAGGTGCTGGGCGGCCGCGCGGGCTCCCCCGCGGTCGTCGATGTTGATGGTGGGCAGGCCGTCACTGCCGTACTGGTCGACCGCCACGGTCGGCAGGCCGCGCTTGGCCAGCCAGTCCATGCCTGCTGTGGAGGGCGTGCAGGTGTAGACGATGACGCCGTCCATCGCCACGTCGCGTGCGGGGAAGAACGCACTGTCCGGATCGGGCGTCGTCAGGAGGGTGAGGGCCAGGCCGTGCTCGCCGAGGGCGTCACCGACCGAGGCCAGGAACTCCGCCGACACCGCGTCGGCGAACGCCTCGCTGAGCGTGTCGTTCATCAGCAGCCCGACCGAGCCGGTGCGGCCGCGGGCGAGGGCCCGGGCGGCGGGGTCGGGCCCGCCGTAGCCGAGCGTGGCCGCAGTCGTCAGGATGCGGTCGCGCAGCTCGGGGGAGAGCTGATCGGGGCGCGAGAAGGCGTTGGAGACCGTCATGCGGCTGACGCCGACCGCGTCGGCGATCGACTGCAGGGTCACCTTGGCCGCTGGTTTGGACATTGCCCTCCCAGTATCCACCGGGAGGACCCTGAACTACCGCGCCGTGACTGTGGCGCCGCAGGGCTCGACCCAGTGGGCGGTGCGGTGCAGGCCGGCGGCCAGTACGGCACGGGTACGGACGAGCGGCTGGTGGGTACGGCGCTCGCGATGCGGAACGACCGGCGCGTCCGGCCGGGCGCTGCCGGCGTGGTCGCGGGTCAGTCCGACGCCGATTCCGGTGATGAGCGGGTCGTGCATTGTTGTCTCCCCTCGTCTGGTGTTATGAGCACTATACCGGTAAAGTAGTCCCGTGCCCTTTACCGGTCAAGTCGAGAATCCTGAAGGCGTGGCGAATCCCTCCCTGCGTTCTGCGGTCGCGGGGACCTACGTCGCCTTCATCGGGGCCGGGTTCGTCTTCGCCAGCTGGGCCTCGCGCATCCCGCAGGTACGCGACAGGCTGCACCTCTCCTCGGCCGAACTGGGGCTCGTCCTGCTCGCCATCGCCGTTGGCTCGGTGCTGGCGCTGCCGCTGTCCGGACCTGTCGTGCACCGCTTCGGTGCCCGCCGGGCGGTCCAGGCGATGTCGCTGATGCTGGCGGTGTCACTCGTGGGGGTAGCGCTCGGCTACCTCGCCGGCGTGGTGCCCGTGGTGATCGGGCTCTGGGTGCTCGGCTGGGCGAACGGCATCTGGGACGTCGCGATGAACGTGCACGCCGCCGTCGTCGAGCGACACCTGGGGCGCTCGATCATGCCGCGCTTCCACGCCGGGTTCAGCATGGGCACGGTCGGGGGCGCGCTGGTCGGCGCCGCACTGGTCGCCCTGCACGTCCCGGTCACCGCACATCTGATCGGCATCGCGGTGGTGACGGCCGCGTGCGTCCCGCGTGGGGCGGCGGATTTCCTGCCGGACGACCACGGACATGACCCCGACGGCGCGCCCGCCGCGGACGAGCGGCGCAGCCACTTCGCCGCCTGGCACGAGCCACGCACCCTGCTCATCGGCGTCTTCGTCCTCGCGTTCGCCTTCGCGGAGGGGACCGGCAACGACTGGATCGGCGTCGCGATGATCGACGGCTACGGCACGTCCGCCGCGCTCGGCACGCTCGGGTTCGCGGTGTTCCTGACCGCCATGACCGTCGGCCGCTGGTTCGGCCCGCACCTGCTCGACACCTACGGGCGGGTGCCGGTCATCCGCGTCCTGTGCGTGATCGGTATCGGCGGCACGCTGTTGTTCGTCTTCGCGCCCAACCCGCCGCTTGCGTTCGTCGGGTCGCTGCTGTGGGGCTTCGGTGTCTGCCTCGGGTTCCCGGTCGGGATGAGCGCCGGGTCGGACGAGCCCCGGCACGCCGCCGGGCGGGTCAGCGTGATCGCCTCCGTCGGCTACTGCGCCTTCCTGGCCGGGCCGCCGGTCGTCGGCTTCCTGGGTGAACACCTCACGGTGCTGCGGGCGCTGACCGCGGTCTCCGTCCTGCTCGGGATGGCCGCTCTGATCGCCACCGTCATCGCCGCCCCGGCCGGCAAGGTCCCGTAGCCGAGATCCGGACGCGACTGGGCACCGCCGACCCGGACGGCGCCCTCGCCGGCAGAACCGCCGACTTGAGTCGGGGTCCAAGTCGGGTCCAAGGGCGACGCAAGTAGTCGGCCGCACTCTCTTCCCAACGGAAAACCGAAGGGGAGAAACCAATGACCACCACCGTCCGTCCTGCCGACCTGCCAGACCTGCCCGCCGACCTGTGCGGCGGCGGCGTCCACCGACCCGGCGACGCCGGCTACGACGCCGCGCGCCAGGCCTGGTCGCTCAACGCCGACCTGCGCCCGTACGCCGTCGCCTACCCGTCGAGCACGGCCGAACTCGTCGAGGTCGTCAAGGCCGCGCGCCACTTCGGCCTGCGCATCGCCGCCGAGAGCACCGGCCACGCGGCCGGGACGATCGCCGCCGAAGACCTGTCCGACACCGTCCTGGTCAAGACCTCCGGCATGAGCCGGGTGAGCGTGGATCCCGAGCGCAAGATCGTCCGGGCTGAGGCAGGCGCCATCTGGGAGGACGTCGTCCGCGCCGTCGCCGCGCACGGCCTGACCGTCCTGCACGGCAGCTCGCCCGACGTCGGCATCGCCGGCTACACCCTCGGCGGCGGGCTGGGCTGGTACGCCCGCGAGCTCGGCCTCGCGGCGCACAGCCTCATCGGCGCCACCGTCGTCACCTCCTCCGGCGAGCTGATCGAGGTCTCGGACGACCTGCACCCCGACTTGATGTGGGCCCTGCGTGGCGGGGCGGGCGGCAACTTCGCCGTCGTGGCCGAGTTCGAGTTCCGCGCGTTCGACTTCACGCAGGCGTACGCCGGCCACCTGATCTGGGACATCTCCCGTGGCGCCGAGGTGCTGCGCGCCTGGGCGCGCTGGAGTGCGACCGCCCCGGACTGTGTCACCACCTCGTTCCGGTTCCTGCGCCTGCCCGACATCCCGGAGATCCCCGAGCCGTTCCGCGGGGGTCAGTTCGCGATGATCGACGGCGCGGTCCTCGGCCGGGAGCGGTACGCGACCGAGGCCGAGGCCGACGCCGCCGTGAAGGCGGTGATCGCGCCGCTGCGGGCGCTGTCGCCGCGGATGGACGACTTCGAGTGGGTGCCGACCTCGGCGCTGCCGCGGCTGCACATGGACCCGGAGGGCCCGACGCCCGCCGTCATGGACACCGCGATGCTGGCGTCCCTCGGTGACGACGCGATCGACGCGTTCCTCGCGGCGGCCGGACCGGGCGTCGAGACGCCGGTGCTCGCCGCGGAGATCCGCCAGCTCGGCGGCCGCCTGGCCCGTCCGTCCGATCTGCCGTCGGCGTTGTCGGGCTTCGCGTCGCCGTACGCCCTGTTCGCCGTCGCGATGACCCCGCTGCCGCAGCTGATCGCGCCATTCCAGGCGGCCTGTTCCGGCCTGGTCGCCGCGATGAGGCCGTGGCGCGGCGGCTACTACCTCAACTTCGCCGAGCACCGGGTCGACGCCGCGCAGGCGTTCCCGGCCGAGACGTGGAACCGGCTACGCGCACTGCGCTTCGTCTGGGACCCGGACGAGGCGCTCATCGCCAGCCACCCGATCCCGCCGCGACTCCCGAAGGACCTGATATGACGCACACCTGGATCATCGTCCAGACCGAACGCGTCGGACGATAAGGACCCGGTCAGGGGGAAAGCAGGGGGGCGCGGACACCGCGCTCCCCCGCAGTCCTCTCTGCCAGGGGGTAGCCGGCGTCGACGTGCCGGACGACGCCCATGCCGGGGTCGTTCGTCAGGACGCGCTCGAGCTTCTGCGCCGCCAGGTCGGTGCCGTCGGCGACGGTGACCTGCCCGGCGTGGATGGAGCGGCCGATGCCGACGCCACCGCCGTGGTGGATGCTGACCCAGGTTGCGCCGCTGGCCACGTTGACCATCGCGTTGAGCAGCGGCCAGTCGGCGATCGCGTCGGAGCCGTCGAGCATGGATTCGGTTTCGCGATAAGGGGAAGCGACCGACCCGCAGTCGAGGTGATCGCGGCCGATGACCAGCGGCGCGCTGATTTCCCCTTGCGCCACAAGGTCGTTGAAGGCCAGACCGGCCTTGTCGCGCTCGCCGTAGCCGAGCCAGCAAATTCGCGCCGGCAGGCCCTGGAAGTGGACCCGCTGCTGCGCCATCGTGATCCAGCGGTGCAGGGACTCGTTCTCGGGGAAGAGTTCGAGGACCGTCTTGTCGGTGCGGGCGATGTCCTTAGGGTCGCCGGACAGCGCGGCCCAGCGGAACGGCCCCTTGCCCTCGCAGAACAGCGGGCGGATGTAGGCGGGGACGAACCCGGGAAAGTCGAACGCCCTGGTGAGACCGGCCAGTTGGGCCTCGCCGCGGATCGAGTTGCCATAGTCGAACACCTCGGCGCCCCGGTCCAGGAATCCCACCATGGCGGCCACGTGCCTGGCCATCGACGCGCGCGCCCGTCCGGTGAACTCTTCGGGTTTGCGGGCGGCGTAGTCATGCCAGTCGTCGAACTCGACCCCGATCGGCAAGTAGGACAACGGGTCGTGCGCTGACGTCTGGTCCGTGACGATGTCGATCGGAGCGTCGTGCACCAGCAGCTGGGGTTCCAGCGAGGCGGCGTTGCCGAGCAACCCGATCGAGAGCGGTCGTCGGGCGTCCCGAGCCTCGACCGCGAGCCGCAACGCCTCGTCCATCGAGTCAGTCGACACGTCGA
>Ga0068859_100005535_pt1 | contig 12864 bp, 9 predicted proteins | sample KBSSwiS22_FD_66585 | JGI IMG/M metagenome (GOLD analysis project Ga0068859, IMG submission 66585) | Switchgrass rhizosphere microbial communities from Kellogg Biological Station, Michigan, USA - KBS Switchgrass S2-2 | ecosystem: Host-associated > Plants > Roots > Rhizosphere > Soil ... | reverse complement strand
CTCTACGATCACAGCTGGTCTCGTTCGGCACCAGCACACGAACCCCCGGCACCCCTGCCCCGGCGGAAGCGTCGTCGTGGGCACGCGGTTCAGGTGGCCCTCAGGGCCTCGCCGTCCCGATCAGCCGTCCAGCGCGGTGGCTCCTGTCCGGGGACCGGGCCGTCCGGGCCAGGTCATCGCTGCGCCGACGCGCCGCGCCTTACGACGTCACGCGTCATCTCCCAGCGGCCTCACGGGTTGTTGCCACATTCCGGCCAGACCTCGTGCACGCGTTGCGGATCCCCTTTGAGGGGATCTTCGCCACGCGCCTGGTGGGCGAGCACCGTACAGTCGTCTCCATCTGGGGGAACGACCTGACCCTGTATGCCCCAACCACGAACACGATGCGACGCCAAACCCGCCGGGTACTCGCCGCAACCCACGGGCTTGTCGCGGACTGCGAGCGGGACATCGTCCTGGCCCGGACCTGGGGGTATCCACCACAGCGGCCAACGATCGTGCTCCCAGGAAGTGCCGGCATCGAACCCGCCACCAACGTCCAGGAACGTCGGGTCCAGACCCGCGCACGGTTGGGTGTGGGATCCGATGTACCAATGGTCTTCAGCCCACGCGGACCGCGGGTTTACCTGCGGCTGTCAAACCTGTGCCGCGCTGTCCCGGAAGTCCTCAGACTGTGGCCTCGAACTGTGTTCGTGTTCGCCCAGAGCGCCCAGGGCGCAGTCGAGCGTCTCGCGACGGATCTCGGTGTCGCCGACAGCTGCCGGTTCTTGCCCAGCCAGACTGCCGACGAGATGCTCGACCTGTTCAGCGCGGCTGACGTCTTTGTCTCTCCCAGTGTCCACGACGGCACACCAAACACCCTGATCGAAGGGATGTCGGTCGGCTGCTTCCCCATAGCCGGCGCCACAGCGTCGATCCGCGAGTGGATCAAAGATGGCGAAAACGGCCTGCTCTGTGACCCCGAACAAGCAACCGACATCTCATCTAAGATTGTCGCGACTCTGGCGAACAAGGATCTCCGAGAGAAGGCCGGCGCGATCAACAAAATGCTTGTAACGAACCGGGCGGAACGCACCGAATGCCTGCGCCGCGCCGACGCGTTCTACCAACAGGTTTACCAGATCAGGCCCGGAATGCCTCGACCGATTGAAGAATATCCTTCACGAAATCTGATCGTCGACCGGGCACAGTGAACCTTTTCCATTGCCGCTGACTAGCCGTCCCGACTTTGACCAGACGCCGCATAAGTGGAAAAGGTTCAGTGAAGCGCGGCAGACCCGAAGCAGCGGCCGTCGCTCGCGACGGGTGGCTGGCTAGGTCCAACAAGCGCCCGCCACAACGGCTTATCGGCTGTGCCAGGGCGCCGATCACGGCTTAATAAAGACCGAAGTCCAGGACCGCGGCACCCAGCCAGCCTTTGAACTCGCCCAGCTCAGTCCCTCGGTGCCGCGCCGCTGGCGGGAGGGAAGGGACGACAGACGGCGATCAGGCCGTCGGCCAGGAAGGGAGCCACAGAGCCGGCGACGGCCCTTTCCAAGCCGAACACCAGCCGTCCGGCCCCAACGGTCATCCGCCCGCGGGTCGTGCCCCGCGCGGGTGCCCGCAGGCTGTTCCACGGCCGCAGGTAGGTGTGGAACCGCTCAACCTTCCACCCGTGTCTTTCCAGGACGTTCCTCAGTGTGAACCAGCTGTACCAGGCGACGTGATCGGGATGAACGAGCTCGATCCCGCACAGGCTCGCCGCGAAGTTGGAGAGCCGGAACGCATTCGGCGTCGTCACGATCAGGGTAGTGGCGCTGTGCGCGAGATTGTGGAGCCCATCCAGGAAGGGACCCACGCTGTCGATGTGCTCGATCACCTCTCCGGCCACGACCAGGTCGGCGGGCGGTATTCTCTGACGGACGATGTCGGCCGGAACCCGGCAGTCGGCCAAATAGACCTCGTAGCCCAACGCGCGGGCCTGGGCGACCCCCTCCTCCTCAATATCTATCCCCACCAGGCTGCTCGAGACGCGTGCGAGCCGTTCGTGCATCCATCCACCATCACGCTGCGCAAGGGACCTCGACCCTTCCTCGGCGAACCCGACATGTGTGACGCGACGGCCGCGGGCGGCCTGGAGAAGGAAGCGCGCCCGGTCGACCGTCGTCACCCGCGGCGGACGCTTCACCATCACGAGCGGCTCGTCGCCGTGGCGTTGAGCGGGCATACGCGGACCCGCCGCACCGACCGGTTCCGGATCCACGGTGTCCTGAGCAGTTTTCATGGTCAGTTGCCTCCAGGAATGAAAGGTGGCGTCACGGCGCAGGCGGCGGTCGCGAGCCGCGCACGCCCATCCCGGCAGATCACGCCGGTACCGCCCGCACGGCGGACTCCAGCTCCCGCACGTAACGTTGGACAGTGAATCGCTGAGCCGTGCGCAGTGCGCGCTCAGACATCGCGGAGAGCAGCCCACGGTCATCATCGATCCTGGAGATCGCACCTGCGAGCGCAACCGCGTCCCGCACGGGCACAATAAATCCATCCTGACTGTCCGTGACAACCTCACCGCAACGATTTGTCGCGATCACTGGAAGACCATGTGCCATCGCCTCCAACTGGGTAATCGCAAACCCATCCGAAAGCGTTGGAAGAACGAACACGTCAGCCGTGGAATACAAGCGTTTGGCCGACTCCCTGTTGACATGCCCGAGAATTGTCACATTCGAGGCGACCGTCGCGATCCTGGCCGGATTCACGGCTATTCCACCGGCGACAGTAAAACGGACGTGCGGCAACATCCGCGCCGCTTCGATCAGATAGGGAATACCCTTTCCCAAGTCTACTCGTCCGAGCCACAGCACGTGGAGGCCGCGGTCCCGGTTGTCGACGACCCGCGGCGCTCCCACGGTCTCACCCTCATAGGCAAGGGGTATCACCGCGATCTTGCTCTCCGCGCATCCCTCACGTACCGCGGCCTGCTTCGACCATTGCGAATTGACCACGACGAGGGATGCCGCGGACCATTCCCGCCGTATGCGGTCGAAGTATTCTTCAGAACTCGGTCCGGGATGTTGGGCCCAGCCAGGCCACAACTCGGCCTCCCTTGCGGTCTCCACGAAATGTGCCCGACCGGCATCCATCTGGTCGACGACACCCAGCATCCCAAACTCGGCAGCGAGTTCAAGGGCTTCAAGCGAGCCGATGCTGTACCCAAAGAACCCGCACCGCTCCGGACGCGTCAGTCCGCGTCTGCGCAGGTCCCTCGCAACACTGCTGGCAAACAGCTGACCGGACCGGTACCAGGCCGCCTGCAGCCGCGCGACCGGACTTTTCTGGACGGACGGTTTGGACACGATCTTGTACAGCATGTGCAGGGGAAAACTGCTGACACGATCGCCCGGAAGGTCGGGATGCCACCGGGTGCCCATTCGACTCAACCGGCCGCTCCGACGCGCGAGAAACCGACAGGACGGATATGCCCAGAAGTCGGTATACATCCGAGCAAGCCGGCTATCGGCGTGTAGTCCGCGGGCGACCGCATAATGCTCCCTCGCGCCGAGCTGGGCGACCGCCCACGTCAGTTCATCCCACCTCATGACGCGCCTTCCGACATGGCCGACAGTCAGCACAGAATAACGGGCCAAGCATCCGTCGACGACTACTATATGTGGCTCGATGAACAAACTTCCCGCACCCATGCCCGGTGTCCCGGCATCACAATCCGACCTGTTCACCTGTGGCGGGCAGAGGGCCTGTATTGGGTGGCTATCACAACTCACTGACGGAGAAGACACGTGCCCAGGACCGATCAGGACCAGCAAGCCATCCAGCGCGGCTATTATGCAACTACCGCCTTCCAATATAACCGTGTCCACGTCAACGGCGATGACTCACATTCAGTCGCGCTCGGGTATATGTCCGGGCTTCTGACCAGCATCGACGCGCGTTCGGTGCTCGACGTCGGGAGTGGCACGGGGCGCGCCGCGAGTTTCCTGCGCCAGCGGCACCAGGACATGCTCGTGGTCGGTGTCGAGCCCGTGATCGAGCTGCTCGACCGGCGAGACCGGCAGGCCGGCGCGACGTACGTCTGCGGCAGCGGACTGAGCCTGCCGTTCCCTGATCGCAGTTTCGACGCCGTGTGCGCGACCGCGCTGCTCCACCATGTCCCGGACCCGGCCAGGGCTATTGCCGAGATGATCCGGGTAGCCCGGAAAGCTGTCATGATCTCGGATGCGAACCGATTCGGCCAGGGTAGTCGCATGGCCCGGCTGACCAAGCTGGCCATCTGGCGAAGCGGCTGCTGGCCACTGTATTCCTGGCTTCGTACCCGTGGGCGCGGCTACCTCTACTCCGCGGGCGACGGGGTCTACTACTCGTACAGTATCTTCGACTCCGCACCCGCCCTCGACGCGTGGGGTGACCGCACTTTCGTCATACCGACAGCCCGAGGATTGCGAGGTGGCTACCGCCCGCTGCTGACGGCTCCCGAGGGCCTGTTCGTCGCCGTGCGGGAGGAATGCCACCAGGCGGGCGTCAACGATGTGCTGCCCGACCCGCGCCTGCCAGTGGCGTCGATCAGTTCGGTCCGGTAGCGCCGCGAGCGCTCGACGGCACAGTCACCTCGGCCCGCGGAGCCGGCGCGGCCGCCACCTGCGGAAGCGCCGGTCCGCCCACCCGGGCCGGCTCCCCCAGATCCTGCTCGGCCATCAGCAGACGGCGGGTCGCCAACAGCAGCAGTCCTGCGTAGGCCCACTGTCCGGCCAGGAACCCGATCGCGGCCCCGGATGGTCCAAGCCGCCCCGCCAGTGCCACCGCGATGCCGACCGTCACCAGCAACTGGACGACACCGGCCCGGAACTGGAGGACGTACCGGTGGGCCGCCGAGGCGGCCGCGGCCAGGACCACGGCAACCAGGTTGCCGGCCACCGCGAGGACCAGGAGCACGGCCAGTCCGACGTCGGCGTACTCCGGGCCGTAGACGAACCGAAGCAGCACGCCGCCGGCCAGCGCCGTTCCGGCGACGGCGAGCAGCCCGTTGCCTGCGCCGATCAGCAGCATTCTGCGCGCGAGCCGGCGGAACTCGACCTGACGCCCCGCGTGGTAACGCGCGAGCCGAGGCGTCGCGACGTCGGTCAGCGCGTTGAAGCAAAGGCCGACAACCGCCGCCAGACGCACCTGGGCCGCGAAGACACCGACGTCGCTCGAGCTCCGCCAATGTTCCAGCGCGTAGACCGGCGCATTCCCGATCAGACCGCTGAGCACCGCGGTCCCAGCGAGCGGGAGGCACCTTCTGAACAGCGCACGGATGCGGGTCACGCATCGCCGGACCCCGTCCCAGGCGATCTCCGCGGGGTGACGGCGCACCACCACCAGTACGGACATGAGGTCATAGGAGAACGTGATGACGCCAGATGTCGCGGCCCAGACGGCAACAGCGGTCGGCAGGCTTCCGGTCAGCTGGAACGCCACATTAATCGCGAGCGTCTGCAGAACACCCTGTACGACCCGGGAGACCGCGATCCGGTCCATCTTCTCGTACTTCTGCAGTAGGCCGTACACAATGTCGCTGACCGAGTCGAAGCACTTTGCCAGGGCGACCATTATGATCAACAGGGCCGCCGTGCGTGTCCTGCACAGCACCAGGGCCGTGGCCGCGATTCCCCCGGTGGTCACCGCCAGCGATCCGATACGAAGGATCAGATAGTCGGCGAACCGGAATTCCGAAGCGGCGTCCGTGGCCAGCGCTACGCGAAGATTGTGGGCGGCGAACAGCAACGGCGGCGCGGTAACTGCCAGCGCGAAGGCGAACCGGCCAACCAAAGCGCTGCCCGCCGAATGCGCGAGCATGACGATGATCAACCACTGGCAGGTCTGGAAGACGATCGAGCTGGCCACCGTCCAGGCGAAGTTGGCCCGGATCGAGAGCCGTTCCGGTCCCGTGGACCCCGCGCGCCCTCGTCGGGAAAACCACCGGAGGCTATCAGGCACGTACGGTTCTCCTACAGATATAGGCCGGTTTCGTGGACCTGGGAAGGCGGGCTGGGTATCTCGTCGAGGGGCCAGGGACGCCGACCCTCGCATTCGTTCCGACACTCGACCGCGTCCCGGGTTCCAGAATGAAGCGCGGCAGTCGTCGGGGCGGTCCGTGGCTTTCCTGCCGGCCCGGCCAGGGTTCGCACCGCGAGCCACGCACCGAGCGCGAGGCTGCCGACGGTGTAAATTACCTGCTCCGAGGCGATGCGGCTGAGCAGCTGATAGGAGATGAACAGGACGACCGGCCCGGCTCGCCGCAGAACCTGCGCCAGCGGGCGGTTCGATGAAAGCGCGCGCAGTTGGGTCCGGACCGCCAGCAAAGCCAAGAGGAAGGTGAAGATGAAAGTCCCACCGCGGCCGAAGTTCAGCGCGCTTTCCATCCAGTACGGCGTGCTGTAGCCGGCATGCGGGTCCAGGTACTGGTCGGTGACCTGCACGGTCAGCGGCTTCTGGTTCTGCCCTCCAGTAAGGATGTTCGGCACCAGCTGGGCGGGCAGATGGGTGTAGGTCGCTCCCCGGAAACTGCCCAGCTGGGCACCGCGCGTCAGGAGCATCTCCGAGCTCCCGATGACGTCCAGACCGTTGATGGCCGTGGCCAGGGCATCGTCCGTCCCGGCGCCTCCATGGGTGGGCCCCCGCGCCTGCCCGATCAGGCCTAGCCCGACGAACGAGCCCGCCAGCGCCAGGCCACAGAGCAGTGCCGAGACACGCCTGGGCGCGACGGGGCGGCCCACCGAGGTAGCAGCCCCGGCGGGGAAGCACTGGACGAAGATCCAGCCGAGCGCCAGCAAGATGAACCTCGATCGGGTGCCGGAGCCAAGGGTCACCATGGCCGTCAGCAGCAGAGCGACCAGCTCGACCGCGGTCGGGCTGCGCTGGTAGCCACGCCGCAGGGTCGCGAGCGCGATCACGAACATGATCGCGACCTCAGGCGTGAGCTCAAGCGGTCCGAAGGACGCTCGGGTCCCGGGGTGCGAGCCATAGAAGTAGTCGCCGGACAGCCGCCAGAACGATCCCAGCGGTCGGCCCGTCACGAGATATGACGCGAGGAACGCAAGGACGATCAATGCCAGTGTGAGGGCAGCTGGCTCGGTCCGCACCCGTCCGAGCTCCACCTGCCGGACGGCCACATTTCGGGTCGCTACTAGCGTCCCAGCCGTGAATCCCAACAGAGCCAAGAGGTTCACCGACCAGGTAAGAGGAAGGTCGAGATCAGGCAGCGTCCACTGATGTCCGATCTCCCAGCGGCCGGTCGCGGTCCGCAACGTCCAGGGCAGGATCACCATCGCCGCCCAGGGCAGGGCAAAGGTCTGCATGACCCACCACGGCACCGCCGGGCTGCGCGCCACGCGGTCCGCCTCGAGACCGAAGATCGCTGCCGCCGTGATCAGGCAGCTCAACCAATAGTGGAAACCGGTCCCGGAGAGGAGCCCGTACACCGTAACGGCCGCGCAACATACCGCGGTGACCAGCGGTACAGCCGCCGGCCGAGGCCTCGCAACGTCGCTCATCCCGCGCTGGCACCCACCTGGCCCGGCCCGTGTCCGATATCGACCAGCCCGAGCGCCTGCCGCATTCCGGCAACCGGGTCTGTCGTCGCCCGCCACGCGCGGAAGACCTCACGGGACGCCGCGCGGTACCTGTCGATCGTCTGATCCGCTGTCACTTCGCGTAGCGCCGCTGCCAGGCCAGACAGGTCACCCGGGTCAAAACGGCGTCCGTTGACCCCTTCCACCACGAGATCCTCACCGGCACCGACCATCCTGCTGGTCACCAAGGCCAGGCCCGCCGCCGCGGCCTCGGTCACCACGATTCCCCACGGCTCGAGATCGCTCGGGAGCACCAGCACGTCGGCCGCCCTATAGTGGCCGGCCAGGACTGTCTGGTCGGTGACGGCGCCAGCCCACCGGACGCGCGGACGCAGGCTTTCTGGCACCAGCCCCTGCAACTCCCCACGCAGCGGGCCATCCCCTATAACCGCCAACTCCCAGCCCGGCCTGTCCGGCGCGATCAGCGTGAATGCGCGAACAAGCAGGTCAACGCGTTTGACGGCGACGAGCCGCCCACTGTAGAGGATCGTGCGCGACGCGCGAGGACGTGGGTCGTCTGCGACTCGATCGAAGAGGGCGTAGGCCGGCTCGTAGGGGACCCGGAAGATCCGGTGACGCGGCATGCCGTACCGACGGTAGTACTCTTCGCCGAGCGTTCCGCAGACGAGCACGCCGTCATAGGAACGCAGTAGCGGGACAAGCACACCGCGTTTTGCGAGCGCGCGCACACCCGACGCCCGCTCCGACCTGATGTTGGAATCGCCGAACAGATAAACCGGAATGCCCAGGCGTCCGCATCCCAGCGCGATCCGAACCCGCCCGGCGTCGCTGTACCCCGCGATGACGACTGCCGACACCTGCTTTTCCGTGAGGTACCGGAGGATCCGCCCCCCCTTACGCCACTCGTGCGCGGCCTTCCCGAGGCTGAGGCCCTGTGGGCACTCGTCGCCTGGGCCGAAGGCGACCGCATCTACCGGGTCGTTTTCTGTATCCCACCGAAAGAAGGTCATTTCGTGCGTGAATATGTTGTGGATCCTGACCTGGGGAATCTCCCGGGCGAGCCGGCGGCGCAGCTGGTGACCATATGGGGTGAAGGCATTGGTGATCAGGGCGATGTCGCGCGGCGGATCTGTCGTGGCCGACCGTCGAGGGTTCTCGAGCACTACGTTCCTCCCACGAGAGAGTTTCTGCAGGCCTCGCTTCGGTGGATACGGATGACGACCACCTCCACGAACGGCACGTAGCGCCGAGATCGGTTCGTGTGCCGCACCGGCGGCAATAGCCCCGGTCTGGCCGAAACCGCTCGCAGGATCTTCACTGGTCATCTTGGTCACTTCACCGCGCCTCGTCTCACTCCAGCGGCACGGAATACTTCTAGGTGCCCGAGAAATGAGCTCCGGGAGGAGTTGATCCGGCTCCTGGTGCCGACGACGGCGCCTGAAGGAGCTCACGGCGTCGTTCATACCTTGGTTTCGGCTGATCTCCCACGAGGCCCCGACACCTTCGGCGTGTCCGCCACCCCGCTTTTTCCCAGTTCGTCAGCAACGCATCAGGACCGACATCCACGGATCCAGGTTGGTGACAGCTCACAGGTCCGCTACCGTCCAGCCGGAAAGCGGCACTAGCGACGGGTGGCGCAGACGCGGAAACGAAACGTCGGCCGGGGACAAAGTCCCGCCGCGGCCGGTCGCCCACCGCCTCAACCGTGACCTCGCCTCCGAGTCCGTGACAGGGCTCCCCTATCGCCCAAAGTCCGCGGTATTGCCGTCAGGATCCGACATCCGCGAAGCCAGGGTCAGTGACATCCCGCAGTTATACCGCTACCTTAAGCGACATTGCTTCCCGCTTGAAGCGAGCCTCTTAGCGCCTGCCCGGTGCCCGCAGGAACGGAAGGGAATGTCTTCTCATGCGCGTTGTGGTCGCCGGCGGCGCCGGCTTCCTGGGCAGCCACCTGTGCGAACGGCTACTGACGGAAGGTGCCGAAGTGATGTGCCTGGACAACTTCAGCACGGGCCGACCGGAGAATGTTGACAATCTCCGCACTCATCCAGACTTTTGCCTCATTCGGCACGATGTGACAGATTTTGTACACGTCACCGGGCCAGTGGACGCGGTGCTGCACCTGGCCTCGCCGGCCTCTCCGCTGCACTATCGCGACCTTCCACTGGAGACGCTGAAGGCCGGCGCGCTCGGGAGCCGCAACCTGCTCGGCCTCGCCCGCGCCAAGAAGGCACGCTTCCTGCTCGCGTCCACCTCCGAGGTGTATGGCGACCCGCTGGTTCACCCGCAGAGCGAATCGTACTGGGGAAACGTCAACCCCGTCGGGCCGCGCAGCATGTACGACGAGGCAAAAAGGTATGCCGAGGCACTCGCCAGCGCCTACCGGAACACCCACGGGACCAACGCCGGAATAGTCCGGATCTTCAACACGTACGGCCCCCGGATGCGTACCGACGACGGCCGCGCGATTCCCGCGTTCGTCACACAGGCGCTGCGCGGGCGGCCGGTCACCGTGGCCGGCGACGGCTCGCAGACAAGGTCGTTGTGCCACGTCAACGACATGGTCGACGGCGTGCTGCGGATGCTACGCACTGACCTGCTGGGCCCGGTCAACCTCGGCAACCCGCGGGAGATGACGATCCTCGAGCTAGCTCAGCTTGCTATCGAGCTGGTCGGCACGAACGTGCCGATCGCGTTCGTTCCGCGTCCCGTCGACGACCCGATGGTGCGACGCCCCGACATCACGTTGGCCCGCTCTGTACTCGGCTGGGAGCCCCGGGTCGACATTCGCGACGGGTTGGCTGCGACAATCGCCTGGTTCGCCGGCGCGCTAGGCCTTCCCGCCCCGGCGATGGCCGGCCAGCCCAGCCGCGACCAGCTCGTCGGCGAGGCTATCCCGGGACACCGACGATCAGCGCCGGACACGGTGGGGCTGGTGGGCCTTCATGCTGCCCGCGGCGCGGGAGGTACCACATGACCGCTAGCCCAGGCTGGTCAGACGTTCCCTGTCATTCCGGTACACGGCCGGAGGAAGAACGCCGTGTCCGTTACACCGTCACTCGTCCAGATAGATCTCCACGTGCGCAGGACGCTGTCAACCTCGCACCAGGTTGAGCCGTCCGGACCTTGATGAGGCCGGCGCGAGTTCGGCGAACGCGAGTCCGACGGCAGGTACCAATTGACATCATCGATGATCAGAAACCCGCCGGGCTCGATCTTCGGTAGCGCGAGAGCCGCACAGGCGTCGCGGTAGCGCCCGTCAACGATCACGAAATTCAGACTTCGATCGGGAAAGCGCATCGCGATCTTTGCGTATCCGGAGTCCGCACCATCGGAATCGGGAACCGTCTCCGGCTCGAATACGTACTCGACATTATGCCGACCGTGCGTCCGCAACTGGCTGGAAACTACGCCATGCCATTCCGGATCATGCTCAACACTGGTCAGCTGCCGGACTCGGCCAGCCAGCCAGACCGTGCTGCGACCAGATCCAAACTCCAACCCCTCGTCCGTCGGGCGAAGCAAACTGTCAAGGATCTGGTTCGCCTGCCGAGTGAACCAGGGACGCCCCTGGTGTGTCGCGGCATCGAGTTTCTGAACAGAACGATCAAGGAGATAGCGCGCACTCCAGTGCTGGAAGGACCTCATGCAGTAGTTCATACTCCGCCATCGGCCTGCCTCCAAGAATGGCAAGGAGTATCGGCGTGTCCGATACTTCCGGCTCAAACGGGACGGGTCAGCTCTAGCTCTACCAATCTCAGGGTGGTTACAGCGGGAGGACCACCAGATCGCCACGAGGCCATTCATCAGATTCACTGCCGAACACACCACCGCCCGGAACCAGAACGCCAGAACCGACATCCACGCCTCCTCGGTCAGTGACAACCTTCCCGATCGCGGCTAGCTTCGGCGGCACGACCCGCTGCTGGGAATAACGAACACCCGATATGCCCGTGGACCCTGGGTAGAGAACATAATGTTCGCTCCTGCGTATTGTGGTGGGCCCGCGCGTCGGCTTGGCCGGCCCTCGGGTGCCGCCCTGCCACGCCACCGGTACCAGCTCGCGGGCGGGAAGGTCACGGCACCGCGACGTCGCGAGCAAGGCCTTCAGGCTGATAGGTCTTCACCCCGGACCGCACAATAGGGAGTGTCTGGTGACAGCTCAGGCAGTAGAATCGTACATTTCAGGAGAGTACCTCCGGAACAATCCCGACTGGCACGACGGGGACGGCGCATGGAAAGCTCTCCAAATTGTCGCGCTACTCGACCGTAACGAGCTGCGCCCGTCATCCGTCTGCGATGTCGGATGTGGCACCGGACGGGTGCTGCGCGAGCTGTCCAGGCACTACCCCGGAATTCCACGTGTCGTTGGTTTCGACATTGCCAGGGCACCGCTACAGCTGGGCGAGACCGCAGCCGGCACCTCCGCCGGGGTCGAGCTGGTCGCCGGCGACGCGCGCGCATCCTCCGAGCACTTCGACCTGCTGCTGATGATCGACGTCTTCGAGCACGTCGAGGACTATCTCGGCTTTCTGAGAGCGTTCCGCGACCGCGCCGATCATTTCGTGTTCCACATTCCGCTTGACATATCGGTGCAGTCCGTTCTGCGTTCGAAGCCACTCCTGCGCACGCGGCGCGGTGTCGGGCACCTCCACTACTTCAGCCGGGAGACGGCGCTCGCCACGTTGACGGATGCGGGCTACCGGGTGCGGGACGAGACATACACCCGCGACGGCGTCGAACTCGCCGGACCGGGACGGGGCCGGCGGTTCGCGCGCGCGCCGCGGTCGGTCGCCTACCGGCTGAACCCCGACCTCGCCGCCCGGGTCCTCGGCGGGTTCTCCCTGCTGGTGCTCGCCGAACCAGCCTGACGACGAAACCAGCTCCCGTGACAGGAGCCACCACCGCGACAGCTGCCGGGTGCGGCGCTTGGCACGTGACACACCGACAGGCAAGCCCGGGTCAGCGATCGGATGAGTCTACGCTCCGTCCTGCGTCACTTGCCCACGGTGACCGAACGGTTTGTGTCTCCGACTTGGAAGGTCGATGTGCGATGGCCCTGGGGACGAGCGCCGCACACGCCGACGGTCGCGAGCAGGCCCTTGGCATCAGCCAGACCGCGGAGGTCGCCGGATGAACGCCTGGTACCCCTGTCCCGTATGGGATTCACGAAACGATCAAATAGACCTGGGCACGCGACACGACAGGTCGCCTAGATGAGGTACACCGGTCTCTTCCGTACTCGCGCCGCGGCGGCGGCGTTCGCGGCCGCCACGGACAGCCCGCTCATCACCGCCCACCT
>Ga0068859_100005534_pt1 | contig 12865 bp, 6 predicted proteins | sample KBSSwiS22_FD_66585 | JGI IMG/M metagenome (GOLD analysis project Ga0068859, IMG submission 66585) | Switchgrass rhizosphere microbial communities from Kellogg Biological Station, Michigan, USA - KBS Switchgrass S2-2 | ecosystem: Host-associated > Plants > Roots > Rhizosphere > Soil ... | reverse complement strand
CATGTTATAACCGTCTCCTATATCAGCATTGACAGAAACGCGGACAAAATATTCATATATCTTGGGAACCAGGTTGTGACCCTCTACATAAAATACAATAGGAAACGCCCACGAGCCATCTGCAACAGGGGCATCTCTTAATAAGTCACTCATTTTTTGCGGAGTCAGGTTATAGCGGCCCAATGCATAAATGCGAAACCAATATGATCTTGTTTCAGTCAACAAAAGATTGGCACTTTCCGTGGCCTTTGCGTACAGCGGCGGAATATCATTTACACCCAACACACTGTATGTAGTATTCCATGGACGAAGCGTGCTTTTAAAATTCGAGACGGGTACAGCAGCGGTGGCGTACTGAATGACCTTATCATAATCCTTTTTGTACAGGTAAAAGCGTGCTGCAAATGCATTGGCTGCTGCTTTGGTAAAATGGTACTTCGGAACTTTATACAAATTGTCATCGAGCAATGGTAAACCTTCCAGTAAATCTTTCTCTACCTGGTCATAAACTCCGGCTACAGTTCCCCGCGTGTATTGCTTTACAAAGTTCTTTTCAGGTTCGGTTACATAAGGAATGCCCGGATCTGATGACGCTGTAGCAGGATCATAAAATTTGGAAAACAAATTAACCAGCATGAAATGAGCATAGGCCCTTGCCACAAGTGCTTCTCCTTTTTGCGCCTTATAACTATCAGGGTTATCCGCTTTACTGATTGTTTCCAACGCCTCATTGGTAGCCGCTATGGCGTGATAGCAGGCAAACCAGTAAAACTCGGGGGTATCTTCATTGATAGATTTCGTATCCCGAAAAAAGAAAACATCTGCATTCACCGTATTCAGATCGGCAGCACCCACATCTCCGGCACCAAGATCACCCACGTTATCAGTTGATCCTTCGGTAAATGCGATATAATTTGCCTGGGGATAAGCGGTACCCAACAATTGTTCTACTTTTTCCGGCGTATTGACCGCTGCCCTGTTATCGGGATCCTTTGAAAGATACTTTCCACACGAAGTAAATAATACAAAAATTATAATGCCCGAGTTTATTCTCAAGGAAAATCTTTTTATCATATCACCTGTGTTCATTTTCATTTTGATAAACCTTGTTTTTTATAACCCTAATTTTATCGAAAGTGTGATCTGTTTTTGAATGGGCTGAGCCACACCACCTGAATTGAAAAATTCCGGATCCTGACCTTTCAGCTTTTTGTCAGCGTATATCAGCCAGAAATTTGTAATTGCCGCAGTAACGGAAGCTGTTTTAAAAACAAATAATTTCTGTAATGCTGAATTGCCCAGCTGATAAGCGAGCGAAACCGTCTTCAACCGCACAAAACTGCCGTCTGCTACTCTTACGTTGGAATAATTATAGTTATTATACGGATAAGCTCCGGCACCCACCAACCTGGGTGCATATAAATTATCATCAATTACAGGCACATTTGTCTTTGTTTCATCACCGGGCATTTCCCAGCGGTCAAGAAACTCTTTGGGCATTGCATCGAGGTCAACATAAGCACTTCTGAATGCAGGATACATCCTGATTTTATTTCCGGCCTGGTAGGTAACAAAAACATTCAGCGACAAATTTTTGTACGTAAATGTATTTGAAAAACCGCCTGTAATGGTTGGATCTACCGGTCCCTCGTACACGAGATTGTCTACATTATCATCCTGCATGTTTACGGCCTTGCTCACTTCACCTTTTTCATTTGTAAAAAGTGGTTCGCCGCTATTATGTTCCAATCCCTGGAATTTTATCGAAAACAATCCATTTACAGGATAACCTAACTTGTTGCCGCCTTCCGCTTTTACCAAATCAAAAATCAATGGCACATTCGCGGCATTTGTTATTTCGGTTTGATTATAACCAAATGTCAGCGTTGTTTTCCATGAAAAATTCTTTTGCCGGTACGGCTCACCACCAAGTAAAAATTCAAAGCCGGACGATTTCAGATCAGCATAGTTGGCCACTTTGTATGGTTCTCCACCAATACCCGATGTCTTTATACGGCTTATTAAATCAAAACTTCTTCTTAAATAACCATCGATACTTGCATTGACACGGCCTTTGAATAAACCAATGTCTATACCCACATTACCCTGGTAATTCTTTTCCCATGTCAGATCATCATTTTCAAGATTGATTAATTGTATTACGGATTCTCTTTCGTCAGGATAAGTTCTGTTCGTTGTGGCACTGCGCAGTACAACTGCAGAATTTGTGGCAGGTCCAAGGCTGGCTGTTATTCCATAGCTGCCCCTCAGTTTCAGGTAATCAAGAAACGCCACATTCTCCAAAAATTTTTCTCTTTCCATATTCCATGCGCCACCAAAACTCCAGGTCGGCAGCCAACGTGCCCGCGGAGATGAACCGAGTGAGTTCGATCCATCATAACGCACGGTACCGAAAAGATTATACTTCTTATCAAAAGTATATTGGGCATTGAGATAAAAGGCCGCAAAGCGATCATAGAACTTAGTCATTTGGTAATAGGGAAAATTAGCTTCGATCGTTTGCTTCAATATCCGGTAATCAACAAAAGGAGTACCTCCATTATCATATTGGTATCCATACCCGGTATTATTAAAACTTTGCCGGTCTGCATATTTTATTTGCTGACCCGCCAGTATGCTGATATCATGTTTATCACCCAGCGTATTCGTATAGCTAAGACCGTTACGCACGTCAAAATTGATCAGTTGATCTTCTGCCCTGTTATAGAATCCACCGTAGGGTAACACAACAACTGCCGGATCATCCGGATGATCGGGATCTTTGTACAAAAATTTATTGTTCTGGTTTATCGTCGAATTTCCGTTGGCGCGGTATGCGTTCGCCATATTTGAATTTTCGGTGATCTGGTGTTCACGCGATGATTTTACATAACGCAAGGCACCGATAAATTCATACTTCAAATGTTTTGTAAAGCGATACGTGAGTTCCCCCTGTAATTTGAGATCGACTATGGTGAGGTCTATATAATTGTTCTTTAATTCCGTTAAAATATTAAATGGCGCAAAATTTCTCCGGAAATATTCCAGGTTGCCGTTCTCATCGTATGCAGTCAGGGCCCGGCTGGTGTTTAATGCATAACTGAAAGGATTGATATCAAAATCACGATCGAATTGTCCCGATACAGGATTGCTGATACGATTTAGTGTACCCGGCGCACGTTGTTGACGTACCGACCCTGTTGTTAAAAACCCGACGGACAATTTATCGTTGAACGTGTAGTTATTCCGGAAATTGAGCGTATAACGTTTTACCCTATCCGCAATTGTCCATCCATTGTCATTGTAAAAGCTTGTAGAAAAAAATGATTGCGATTTATCTGTTCCGGCGGAGATACTGATAGAGTGTTCCTGTGTTAATGAATTGCGGAACAGGAGATCGAACCAATCCGTATTTGCATTTGCGTAGCGTAATAAGAAAGCTTTTTTCGCTTCAGGTGTATTTTGTAACGAAAAATTTCCGCTGTTAGGGTCCGCATTCAGCGCATCATACATCTGGCCAAAAGGACCATAATTTGCCCGGCTCAGGATATCTGAGTTCACAAAGCCCTTTCGTTCCAGTTCTCCCAGTATTGACATTTGCTGTGCAGAGTTCAGTATATTATAGTCCAGGTAAGAAGGTTTCAACTGTGAACTGAAATTGCCGGTATACGTAACAACGGGTTTACCCGATTTACCTTTTTTTGTGGTAATGACAACAACTCCATTCATGGCACGGGCACCGTATAATGCGGTAGCAGCTGCGTCTTTCAATATATCGAAGCTTTCAATGTCGTTTGAGTTGATACCCGCTACTGCTGAACCCAATAAAGTAGTTGGATCGCCGCTGGAAAGCTGGTCGTTTGAGATATTCACAATATCTTCCAACACCACGCCATCAATTACCCATAATGGCTTATTATCTCCATTAATAGAAGTGGCACCACGGATGCGTATTTTAGGAGCTGATCCAAATGTGCTGGATACATTTTGAATAGAAACCCCCGCCACTCTTCCTTCCAGCATACGGCTCACATCGGGTACGCCGCTCAATTTTATTTCATCCGTTTTTAATGATACTGCCGCGCCTGCAAATTTTTTGCGGTCAATATTCTGAAAGCCGGTTATTACCACCTCACCCAACGTACCCTCCGACCTTGCCAATTGAATAACCAGGGCGCCCTGTCCATCCCAATAGACAGTTTTCGGTTGCTTGCCCGCGAAAGAAAAACGTATACTGTCACCCGCGTTTGCCTGCAATGAAAAATTCCCGGTTACATTTGTTACTGTTCCTTTCTTGCTTCTGACATTTACTACCGATACGCCAGCCAAAGGAGATCCGTCTTCCAGGTCAGTTACCTTCCCGGTTACTCTGTCGGAAGAATTCGCATCCTGGAACGGTAAAGCCTTTGCCTTATTAATGAGAACAATTGCACATGCTAAAAAAAGAAAAAGTACCCGCTTGTATTTTTTTGGTTGAAGATGGTAATTCTTTCCCCGAAATCTCATAGTCAACAGTTTTGGATTGGATGTATAAAACTAAGACAATCAAAGTTTAGAAAAAGCTGTAAAGGCAGACAATTTCAAGTTCAATTTAAGAATAAATCCTTTGAAACATGTGATATAACCACGTAAACAACAATTAATTCAAACGTAAATAACTATAACGTGGTTGCTACCGGTTGTTCGTTGAAACAGTTCACTGAAATTATCTGAAAATTGCTTTTCTTATACACCCGATTGGATAAAAGGCAAGAAAAATAGACCGGCGATCAGATACTACGTTTAATCAATCATTTATTATTATCTGTCACCTGGTAAAGTGTTTCCATGATTTTTGGTCGTATGTTCATATCCGAAATAAGGCTATTGTTTCTTGTGGGATAAACCCGGTTTGATAAAAACACAAAAACGAGTTTTGACACGGGGTCAACCCAAACACAAGTACCGGTGAACCCGGTATGACCAAAAGTTTTTGGCGAAGCACTTTTACAGGGATAAGGCTCTTTTCTTTCACTATTGTCTTTTTCCGGTTTATCAAAACCATATCCCCGGCGACTGATATCGCTGTGATACTCAGCAAAAAAACTTATCGTTTCCGGTTTTAAATATCGTACACCATTCAGTTCTCCGCCATTCAGCAACATTTGATAAAGGATAGCCAGGTCGTACGCATCTGAAAATAAACCTGCATGCCCGGAAACTCCGCCAAACATTGAAGCTCCTTCATCGTGTACGTCACCTCTTATTAATTGCCGCCGGAAATGATTTTTTTCTTCTTCTGTCGGAATTAGCTGGTCAACCGGAAAGCGATCACGCGGTTTGAAACCCGTCGTTGCAAGACCCATTTTGCTATAAAATGCCTTTTGCACAAATTTGTCAAGTGTCATTCCCGTTATGGCTTCAATGATTTTTCCGAGCAGTATGAAATCATTATCACTATATACATACTTGCCGGATGGCCCCAGCGGACTTTTTAATATGCGCTGAAACATCGTGTCCTGCCAGTCATTGCGCAAGTATAAATTTTCCGCGACACGAATTGAATAGCCAGGTTTTTGTTTTGCAGAATAAACAGTTGAATCGGGGTTACCTGTTGCTGTATCAATTGTTTCACGGTAAAAAGTAATAAACGGCACAAGACCTGCCTGGTGCAACAGTATATCTTTAATCTTTAAATGTGCTTTATCGCTTCCTTTTGTCCATGGTAAATAATCACCCAGCGTTTTATCGAGACTTAATTTTCCCTGGTCGTACAATTTCATAATAGCGACGGTGGTAGCTGATGTTTTTGTAACCGAAGCGAGGTCATATATATTTTCCAATGAAACAGCTGGCGAAGGTTCGTATTCATCGTGACCAAATGCTTTATGATAAATCACTTTTCCGTCTTTTGCCGCAAGTACAACGCAGCCGGGAAATGCCTTTCGTGCAATCGCATCGTTAGCAATGGAGTCAATTTTATAGAATTGAGGATAAACGGAAGATGGATCTATAACATCGTTGCTTTGTACAATGCCATTTCCGAATTTTAATTCATCGCAAACCGTCACAGGTAATTTACCTTTCGCCGGACGAATTCCTTTTAAAAACTCGAACGCATTTTGCTGAAAAAGAGAATCGTCTTCATACACCGCTACGAGATTACGGGCATTACAAGTATTCGCGATCGCATAAGGATTTCCAAAATAAAGAATAGCTGTATTATCGTATTGCTGCAAAGATTGCAGCAGCGTGGTCTGTGCCGCACTGATATTAAAATTGTTTGCAGGAGAAAAACTGTAGGCATGCACACCCGCAAGTATGACTGAATAGTTTTTCGCCCAGCCATCTATATCCGATTGCTGAATTGCTGTAGTGGCATCAACCGGGATAAACGTGGCATCATATTCTTCTTTTAATCTGCGGGCGATTGTATTTTCTTCTTTCAATCCGACACCGATATAAAGTATTTTGCCCCGGTCTCTCCGGTTCAATCGCAGCAACGATTTATTTTTATTTCGTACAACTGTCAATGAGTTTTCCGCAACCATTGCAGTTATTCTATCAGCATCCGAATTCAAATCATTTACAATGTTGGCAGTATTAACAGGCCTTATATTGCCCAGCACATAATCATATTTCGCTGCCAATACCCTTTTTACTTTGCTGTCAATATCTTTCCAGCTCAACCGCTTTTGATCAATCGCTTCTTTTATTTTGGCGATGCTGGTATCTACATTTCCCGGAAGGCAAAGCATATCATTTCCTGCGATCAGTGATTGTACTGACGCCTCACCCGATGGAAAATATTTGGAAACTCCCTTCATTTCCAATGCATCCGTAAACGTTAGTCCTTTATACCCGATTTCATCGCGCATCAGTTTTGTTACATTGTTATATGAAGTGGAAGTGGCCCTGTTTGCTTCGGTGTCTATGGCAGGAATAAACAAATGTGCAACCATTACTGATGCGACACCGCCGCTAAACAGGCGGCGGAATGGATAAAGTTCCAATGAATCCAGCTGTTCTTTTGTTTTATTGATTACCGGCAGGTCATAGTGTGAATCAACGGCTACATCGCCATGGCCGGGGAAATGTTTGGCGCAGGCCATAATACCATTATCCTGCAACGCTTTCATGTACTGAAGACCATAGGCCGCGACCTTATACTTATCCTCTCCAAAAGAACGGTAACCTATAACCGGATTTGCCGGGTTATTATTTACATCTACAACCGGTGCATAATCAACATGAATGCCCATGCGGTGTAATTGCTTTGCCACGGCGGTACCATATTGATAAATGATTGCCTGGTCCTGCACGGCGCCAAGCGTTAATTGATAGGGATAGCGCCTCACGCTATCGAGTAAACGCATTCCGAGACCGTATTCCGCGTCCACGCAGATCATCAAAGGCGTTTTCGCAAGACTTTGCAGTCGGTTCAACATCGTTGCCTGCCAGGTTACCTGGCCCTGGAAAATACAAACGGCTCCTATATTATACTTTTGAATGGCTGCAGCGACAGCTGAATCATAGTAAGCAATCTTCAATGTTTTGCGATCCAATAATTCCGTTGTGCGCAACACCATCAGTTGAGCGATCTTTTCATCTTCACTCAGCGTTTTGAAAACGCTGTCTACCCATTGCTGCCGGGACAACCCTCCTTTGTTTTGAGCAATCGTTGAAATAACCAAAGAATGCAGAACAATAAAAATCAAAAGCCGCTTCATATACATTACTTGAAGCACACAAGTTAGCCAAATCAACGCGCTGATGAATGGCTAGAAACCGATTTCGCAGATTTTTTTTATTGAAGACGCTTTGTAATGAACAATGGAATCACAATTCATGAATCCAGATAAAAATATCATGCGGTGCTGCTTCGTTGCCGCCAAAATAAGGATATAATTTATAGCCGTCAGCTTTTACCGTCGCACTGGTTCTTGTCATCGTTACGGTTTTATCATTCAGTTTAAAAATATAAAGGCTATCGTTAATCGTTATCGAACAATTATATTCACTGCCGGGAACAACGGATGCTATTTCCTGCGATTCCCGAACGCCATTATTGTATATGTAAGCATATAAACGCAACGAATCGCGACTCCAGTTCCATCCAAACCGTGCGCTATATTCCTGGTGTGCACTATTGTTATCAGAAAATCCGTAAAGCTTGTTGATATCTTCCTGGTTTGCCGGGTCTGCAGTTTGATAGATTGCAGAGTTGTCAAATTTTACGGAAAACCTCAATTCGCTATAAGACACAACGACAAGATTACTTTGATCGCTAAACTGCTGTCCTTTGCGAATCGTATATTTTATATAGTCATCTAAATGTGCGGGCGTTGGTATTTGCTGCACGTCGTTTTTACCCTGTTTGTTGCAACCGGTAAAAAATACAGTAAGAAGTACTGCAGATAAAAATGAGGCGGTGGTCGTTCTCATTTGATGGTGGTTCGACGTGGTTCCTGATTAAGGGTATTCAATTTACAAAAAATAATCATGTGTCCGGGCGACATTCATAATTTGCCCACTCTTTTATTATTAAAACTTGTGTATATCTCTATTGTTGAAAAATATCGTCTGCATTATGCCCGCAGTGATCAACATCTTTGAAAAACGGGTTGGGAATCTGTTTAACGAATGATTTCTTCTCTTTTTGATTAGTACATTTGCCGTTTAATTTTTTATACATTGCCGGATAAGATTACTTTATTACCCGATAACATTGCCAACCAGATAGCTGCAGGAGAGGTAATACAGCGCCCCGCGAGCGCTGTAAAAGAGCTTTTGGAAAATGCAGCAGACGCGGGAGCCACAGAAATAAGACTGGTTGTTCAGGATGCCGGCAAATCATTGCTCCAGGTGATTGACAACGGCAGCGGCATGAGCGAAACCGATGCAAGAATGTGCTTTGAACGTCACGCCACGTCAAAGATCCAGACAATTGACGACCTTTTTCATATCCGCACGATGGGTTTTCGTGGCGAAGCATTGGCATCGATAGCTGCTGTGGCCCAGGTAGAGTTGAAAACCAAAAAAGCAGAAGACGAGGCCGGTACTTATATAGAAGTAGAAAACAGTGCGGTAAAAAAGCAGGAGCCGGTGGCAACGCCGAACGGTACCAGCATCGCGATGAAGAATTTGTTTTTCAATGTACCCGCACGTCGAAACTTTTTGAAGAGCAATGCCGCCGAGATGCGCCATATTGTAGATGAGTTTACGCGGGTAGCCATGGCATTTCCGAATATTTTCTTTTCATTGACGGCAAATGACCAGCAACTTTTTCACCTTGAAGGTGGCAGTTTGAAACAACGGATACTTCAGTTACTCGGCAATAATTACAACGCAAAACTTGTAACAGTAAAAGAAGATACCGACTACCTGAATATTTATGGATTTGTGGGCAAACCGGAAACGGCAAAGAAAACAAGAGGCGATCAATATTTTTTTGTAAACAACCGCTTTATCAGGAGTGCCTATCTCAATCACGCCGTATTGAGCGCTTACAAAGAAATGATTGCAGCGGATAGCTTCCCGATGTATGTTTTGTTTATTGATCTTGATCCGACCCGCGTGGATGTAAATGTGCATCCCACCAAACAGGAGATAAAATTTGAGGATGAGAAGATAGCCTATGCTTTTATACAGGCAGCAGTAAAACATTCATTGGCACAATTCAGCGTGATGCCGGCACTGGATTTCGACCTGGATGCATCTATACAACAGTTACCTTCTATACAAAAACCTTTTACGGAAGAAATCAAATCAGCCGCCGCATCATCGTCGATATACAAAGGGTTTACGGAAAAACACCAGGCACATTTTATTGAGCCATCCCGAAAGAGTGAATTAAAACATTGGAAGGAGTTTTATGAAAGCCCGGAGAGTGAGTTGCCGGCAGGCAGTTTGCAGCCGGCTTCCGACGTTAATCGTGAAGGCAGTTCAGAACCGATTAATAAAGAAGACTCGTTATTCACCATTGACCATTCACCATTCACCCTACAGCTTCATAATACATACATTCTTACTGAAACATTGCAGGGTTTTATACTGATCCATCAACAGCTGGCACATGAGCGGGTTTTGTATGAACAGTTTATAGCAGCCTTAGAGGGAAAAAATATTGCCACTCAAAAAAGCTTATTTCCGGCGACATTTGAATTAGCACCTGCAGATGCATCTATCATGCAGGAGATAGCTGAAGATTTATCAAAACTTGGTTACCTGGTCGAACCTTTTGGAAGAAATTCATTCGTTGTGCAGGGCACGCCGGCCGATATGGCGCAGGGAAATGACAGAGTCATTATCGAATCCCTGCTGGAACAATACAAGCATTTCAGCAATGATGTTAAGTTTTCAAAACGGGAAAAATTAACCCGCTCTGCTGCACGTCAGCAATCTATTAAAGGTGGAAAAAAACTGACAGAAAAAGAGATGCAGCAATTGATTGAAGACTTATTCGCCTGCAAACAACCTAATATAACGCCGGATGGCTATCCGACGTATATGGAGTTTAAAAAAGAACAATTGGAGAAGGCGTTTGGAAGATAACTGTCAATAACTATTTCTTATTCCTTCAAGATATTTTTCAACGGCCCTGCGAATTAAATAAGGAGTCGATTGATGATTATTGACAAGCACAGAAAAAATCAACAACTTTTTGTTTCGCGTGTATAGAAAACCGCTCAATGCTATAACGCCTGAAAGACTGCCTGTTTTGGCGAATATATACCCGCTGTCGGCTTTATAATAATTTCTTATTGTGCCCGTACCGCCTGTGGCAAAAATGGATTGAAGCCGCTGCATGCCAAATTCATTTTTCATTTTATTCAGAATAAATGCAAAATCCTGCGGCGTAAATAAATTATAACGGCTGAGCCCGGAACCATCGGCCCATTGCGGTTTTTGCGGCAGATCTTTAAAATCAGTTTTTAACAACGTATCAATTACCTTCTCATCATTCATTATACCAAACAACTCATTGCTTACCATCAGCAAACTTTGTTCTGCAAAAAAATTATCACTGCGATGCATCATTGGTTTCAGCATCGAATCCAAAGGTTGGGAAAAAATAGTTCGAAGCGTGCCCGAAGGGTATTTATTGGCAGCGGTTACCTCTTTGCCAATCGTATCTTTTAATAATTCCAATGCAGATCGGATACCATTGGTTATAAACGGCACCTGCTGTTCAACATATTTTTCTTTTCCCTGCGTGATCAAAAAATCATTTTGCGTCAGCTTTCTTTCAACGTGAAAGACCGAATCGCTTGCATCCGGGTTAAATGTTACGCTCCAGTTTATATCCGGCTCTGAAAAAACAGCCGTGGTTTGTTGATTGGTTAATACAGCTTCTTCGCTCGTGTCTGTAGATTGTACCCATTTGATTACATTTCCATAAACAGGTAACGGGCTTCTTTCCGCCATATAATCGCCATTATAATCATCCCACGACCATCCACTGCCCCAGGCATTGTCTTTCCAGTTTTTGTCGGTGATATAAATTCTCTTTTTTGCATTTTGCAAAAACCGGACAGCAGGTTGGTTTTTATAATCAGGATGTAAAAATGTTGGATCACCGGTTGGGACAATGAATATTGCCGTATCATTCTCCGAATACCGGAAAGCGGCAATGCTGTCTTTAAGGTATTTCATGGCGGCGTAACAGGATACGATCTTGATATTGCTGGCCGGCGTAAAATATTTATCCTGCTGATACCCATACAAATACTTATTCGCAGCCGGATCATACAAACAGATACCAATATGCGCATTTTGCAGTGCGGCATCATGAATAAGCTCTCCGGTTGATGCTGCAATTTTCTTTTGAACGGAGCAGGAAGAAAAAATAAGATGAATTAAAAGCAGTATTAAGCACCACTTGTCTTTCTGCCGGCTATGCATCAGGAGTAATATTAAGTTACGGGTTGATAATTCTTTTTTCCTTACTGCTCTGTATCGCTGCTTCTATCATCTTTATCACTTTTACCCCATCTTCACCAGGAACGGGGTTTGGCAGGCCTTGTGTCAGCGATTTGTAAACGTCATCGAAATAACCCATGTAGTTGCCCGGTGTTGACGTGACCGGCTTCCGAACTATTTCATTATTAATTTCTGTATGCAAAAGTCCATCCGGCGATGCGGTAGCAGGCGCCCAGGTTTTAAGCGAAGGCATTTTACCTGCAAGCAATTGTTCTTCCTGCTGATCGGAACGTTGTTGAAAGAAAGAACCTTTTGTACCCTGCAATATATAAGCCGGCAATAATTCCCTCGTGAGCATTGAACTTTTAATCCGCACTCTTAATTTATTATCATAAAACAGGATCAGTTCATAATAATCGGTAGCCCCAAAACCCTTGCGCATAATATCTGTGTCTGCAAAAATCGCTTTCGGCCATCCGAATAATTGCAGTGATTGGTCAATCATATGTGCACCAAGATCAAACAATGTTCCGGCGGCGGGAAGTTCACCTTCTTTATGCGCCTTACCCGAAGGCTCACTGCGATACCGGTCGTAATGAATTTCCATTTCCTGTAGCTCGCCCAGTAATTTTTGGTCGATCACATTTTTTACCGCATGATAATCCCCATCATAACGGCGGTTTTGATAAACAAAAAGCGAAACTCCTTTTTCTTTTGCCAGTTTTACGAGTTGTTCACCTTCGGCAGATGTTACAGTAAACGGTTTTTCTACAATGATATGTTTACCGGCCTTTATCGCCTGTTTTGAAATGTCATGGTGCGTTTGCACCGGGGTGTTCACAATGATCAATTCGATCGATGCATCATTGATTAATTCGTCAACAGAACGGTAAAGTTTTGAATTTGGATATCTTGCCCTCGAATCGTTTTTACTTCTTTCGACTATTGCAGTCAATTCAAATCC
>Ga0068859_100005532_pt1 | contig 12867 bp, 14 predicted proteins | sample KBSSwiS22_FD_66585 | JGI IMG/M metagenome (GOLD analysis project Ga0068859, IMG submission 66585) | Switchgrass rhizosphere microbial communities from Kellogg Biological Station, Michigan, USA - KBS Switchgrass S2-2 | ecosystem: Host-associated > Plants > Roots > Rhizosphere > Soil ... | reverse complement strand
CATCCTCCACGCCGAGTACTTCGCGCTCATCCTGTCGGCGACGCTCGGGATGATCGTGATGGCCGCCTCGAACGACCTGATCACGATCTTCCTCGGGCTCGAGCTGATGTCGCTCTCGCTCTACGTGATGGTGGGCTTCCGCAGGAACCTGCTCGAGTCGAACGAAGCAGCGCTCAAGTACTTCCTGCTCGGCGCGTTCGCCTCCGCGTTCCTGCTCTACGGCATCGCGCTGCTCTACGGCGCCACCGGCACCACGAACCTGCAGCGGATCGGCGACTTCCTCGGCGACACGCCGCTCGGCCGCCAGCCGCTGATCCTCATGGGCAGCCTGCTCGTCTTCACCGGGTTCCTGTTCAAGGTGGCGGCGGTGCCGTTCCACATGTGGACCCCGGACGCCTACCAGGGGGCACCCACGAGCGTCACCGGCTTCATGTCGGCCGGCGCCAAGGCCGCCGGGTTCGCGGCACTGCTGCGCATCCTCATGCGCGCGCTGCCCTCGCTCCAGCACGACTGGCAGCCGCTGCTCGCGGTGGTCGCGATGCTGACCATGACCGTGGGCAACGTCACCGCGCTGCTCCAGAACAACGTCAAGCGCATGCTCGCCTACTCGAGCATCGCGCATGCCGGCTACATCCTCGTGGCGCTCGCCGCCGGCGGCCGCGACGGCTCGGCGGCGGCGGTGTTCTACCTCGCGGCCTACTCGTTCATGAACCTGGGCGCGTTCGCGCTGCTGACGATGATGGGGCGGGGGAGCGACGAGCCCGTGCTCGTCTCCGACCTCGCCGGGCTCGGCTTCCGCCAGCCGCTCGCAGGGCTGGCACTCACGCTGTTCATGGTCTCGTTGGGCGGCATCCCGCCCACGGCGGGGTTCATGGGCAAGGTGCTGGTGTTCGGGGCCGCGGTAAAGGCGGGCCTGGTGTGGCCACTGGTCGTGGTCGGCGTCTTGAACAGCGTCATCTCGGTGTTCTACTACCTGCGGATCACCGTCGCGCTCTACATGCGCGAGCCCGAGGGCGAGCCCGTGGCGCTGTCCTTGAACGCCCCCGCGGTGGCGGCGTTGCTGCTCACGGCGGCGGCCACGCTGTGGTGGGGCCTCCAGGCGCAGGGCCTGTGGCAGGCCGCACAACGGAGCGTGTTGGGGCTGCTGTAGCCCGAGCTATTCGTGGGCCCGCGGCCCCGCCCGCCCGCCTCGTCGTCCGAACGTTGATATCTTCGCGAACCTCACCTGGACGCGGGAGGTTCCATGCAGAAGATCGGCGTGCTGGGCACGGGCCCCGTGGGCACGGCACTGGCGGACGGGTTCCTGAAGCACGGGTACGAGGTCGTCCGCGGCTCGCGCGAGCCGGCGAAGCTCGGCGAGTGGCTGGCGAAGGCCGGCGGCAAGGCGCGCACGGGCACGTTCGCCGAGGCTGCGAAGGCTGCCGAGATCGTCGTGCTGGCGGTGAAGGGCGAGGTCGCCGAGTCGGTGCTCGACCTCGCGGGCGCCGCCCCGCTCCAGGGGAAGGTGGTCATCGACACCACGAACCCGATCGCCGCCTCGCCACCGGTGAACGGCGTGATCCGGTTCTTCACCTCGCTCGACGAGTCGCTCATGGAGCGGCTCCAGCGCCGCGTCCCGGGGGCGCGTTTCGTCAAGGCGTTCTCGTGCGTCGGGAACACGCTCATGGTGGACCCGAAGCTCCCGGGCGGCCCGCCGACGATGTTCATCTGCGGGAACGACGCCGCCGCGAAGCGCGACGTCACCGCCGTCCTCGAGCGCTTCGGCTGGCTCACGGAGGACATGGGCGCGGCGGAGGCGGCGCGCGCGATCGAGCCGCTCTGCATCCTCTGGTGCATCCCGGGATTCCAGGGGCGGGGCTGGGCGCACGCCCTGAAGATGTTGCGCTGAGAGCAGATTCCCGCGGGCGGAGGAGGGTGTTCGCACACGCAATCGCCCGGAAAATGACATCCGGGCCCTCCTCCCCAGCCATCCCCCGATGGGCCAGTTCGGAGAACCCGAATGGTGCAACGAGAGCTCGCTTCGCTGCCTCACTCCCTGACGGGAGTACGGCGCGCGGCGAGACCCTCCCAAGCTCTATAAGCGTAAACGCGACCCGGAACCGGAACTCTCGAGACGCAGAATTCCTCTGCTGCCTGGAGAACGCGATCTCACCTCGACGCGGCGCAGAGGATACCTGAGAATCTCCGTGATCCCCCACTGACGCTCGCTTTCGAGGCCCATGGCCGGATCCGAGTCGGACCGCTCAGCACACGAAGGTCTGCTGGCGGAGTTGTACGAAGAGCTGCGGTCGCTGGCCGCCCATCATCTGCGGGGGGAACGGGCTGGGCATACCCTCCAGCCGACCGCCCTCGTCCACGAGGTCTTCCTCCGCATGCAGGGGCGGGCGGGCCTCTCGGTCACGCGCCGTACGCACTTCATGGCCGTGGCCTCGATCGCCATGCGCCGTGTCCTCGTGGATCACGCGCGTGCGCGCGCGGCCGAGAAGCGCGGCGGCGGCGTCACCCACGTCACCGTGGGGCCCGACAGCGCCATCACCGAGGACCGCACCGAGGACGTGCTCGCCGTGGACGCCGCGCTGGCGAAGCTGGCGGCCGAGGACCCGAAGGCGGAGCGCATCGTGGAGATGCGCTTCTACGCGGGGATGACGGAGACCGAGATCGCCGAGGTGCTGGGCGTCTCTGACCGCTGGGTACGCAAGCAGTGGGCGTTCGCGCGCGCGTGGCTGCGCCGCGAGCTGCAGGGAGCCTAGGGCCGGGCGGAGTCCCGGGCGCTCGCGACCGCGGCGCGTTCGCGGCGGATCCGGAACAGCACCAGCGAGTCCTGGCGCGTCTTCATGAGCACCTGGGCCCGGTCGAGCGCCGCGTCGGCGGACTCGAGCTGGTGGCGGTCGCTGCCCACCTCGAAGCGCGCCCTCGCGATCAGGGCCTGGCGCACGCACACCCACGCCGCCTCGCGCGGGAACGCGGTGTTCGGGAACGTCAGCGAAGCCTCGCGGAGCTGATCGTCGGCCTCGTCGAGCAGCAGGGGCCGCCCCTCGGCCATCGCCATCTCGGCGAGGAGCTCCGCATCGAGCGAGCGGAGCGACGCCGACGCGGCGGGGGGCAGCTCCGAGGGCCGGAGCACGCGCAGGGCGGAGTCCACGTCGATCCGCGCCATGTGGAGCCACCGCTCCCGCCGCGACGGATCCGCTTCGAGCAGGGCGCGGTCGAGCGCCAGGTTCGCCAGCTCCTGGCGCGTCTGCGCGAACACCCAGGGCCGCTCCGGGCCCCGGTAGTTGGCGCTCTCGTGCAGGTAGTGGATGGAAGAGTCGAACGCCGCGCGCGATGCGGTGAGCGCGCCGTAGGTCCGGAACGCACGGCCACGCTCGAACAACAGCGAGCCCAGCGCCGGCCAGTCCTGGAGGAACGAGCTGCGGCGGGCGATCGCGGAATCCGAGTACAGCACCGCGCTCCGGGCGAATGCGGTGTCGGCGCGGAACCGCGCCGCCTCGGTCGTGACATCGGTGAGCGAGTTGTAGAAGAACGCCCAGGCATGTGTGGCGCCCGCGTCCGGATCGTCCGTTCCGGAACGAGGGCCTCCCAGATCGCTCCGGATCTCGGCCCGCGCCGTGCGCAGCCAGTCCAGGGCATTCACCAGCGCGTTGCTCTCGCCCCAGAGCCGGTACTGTCCCAGGTACGCAGCGGAAAGGAGGCCGCAGAGGTCGCGCTGGGGGACGTCGGCGATGCCGAGCGGTCGGAGCTGCACGTCCTGTTCCCACCCGGCGGAGGTGTCGGGAACGAGCGTCACCGCGTGCTCGAGCGTGACCTTGGAGGCGCGATAGGGTTGCATGTCCCAGGTCAGCTCGCCGAGCAGGAACTGTGCGGTGCCCAGGTCCTTCTCGATCACGCGCAGCAGCCGGTCGTGCGTGCGCAGGGGAGGCACCTGCTCCACCTGGAAACGGGCGCGCGAGTCGAGGTCGATCGCCTGGCGGAGCCGGGACGGCGTGCGCTCGCCCTCGTAGAGCGCCGCCACCGCCTGCTGGCTCAGCGTCTCCGCCTCGCGATAGGCGGCAAGGATGCGCTCGCGGGGCACCCCGGTGTGGCCCTGGGCCAGGCGCCAGGTGGCGTAGAGCAGGCCCACGAGCGCCAGCGCGAGCGCCGCGGCGACCAGCCGCCGGCGGGCACGCGTCCAGCGCGCGATGTTTCGCGACAGGCTGGGTCCGCGCGCGCGCACGGGGCGGCCCGCGAGCTTGCGGCGCAGGTCGTCCGCGAACGCGCCGGCGTCCGCGTAGCGGTCCGCCGGCGATTTCTCGAGCGCCTTCCCCACCACGCGCTCGAGCGCGACACCCAGACTCCGGTCCACCGAGCGCAGCGGCGGGGGCTCGACGGTGAGGATGATGGCGATCGCGCGGTGGAGTGACACCGAGGACGCCTCGTAGGGGACGCGCCCCGCGATCAGCTCGTACGCGATCACGCCCAGCGAGTAGACGTCCGAGGCGGGCGTGATGCCCGCGGGCTCGGCCCGGACCTGCTCCGGGCTCATGTACTGCGGCGTGCCGATCAGCTGCCCGGTGCGCGTGGCGAGCTCGGTCGGCCGTTCATGGCCGCCCGTGAGCCGGGCGACGCCGAAGTCGAGTACGACGGGACGGCCGTCCGCGCGCACGAGGATGTTCGCGGGCTTGAGGTCCCGGTGCACGATGCCCTGGGAGTGCGCGTGCTGGACGGCGTCGCAGATCGCGGCGAGGAGCTGGAGCCGTGCGTCGAGATCCAGGTGCTCGCGCGCCGCGAAGTCGTGGACCGGCACGCCCTCCACGTACTCCATCGCGATCCAGGGCTGCGACACACCGCCCGGCCCCGGGATCTCGCCGACGCCGATGATGCGCGCGATGTCGTCGTGGTGGAGCCGGCCGAGGATGTCGGCCTCGAGCCGGAAGCGCTCGCGCAGCTCGGGCGAGACCGCGCCCGAGGCGAGCAGTTTCACGGCATAGGGCTTGCGGTCGCGCTCGGCCAGGTGCACGACGCCCATGCCGCCGTGTCCCAGCTTTCGCACCAGCCGGTAGGGGCCGATCGTGGTCCCGCTCGGATCCGCGAGCCCGGCGAGCGCGCCGGCGCCGTCGAGCGGCTGGTCGAGCATGGGGTCGGCCTCGCCGTGGAGCAGGAACAGCTCCAGCACTTCGCGCCGGAGCTGCTCGTCGCCCTCGCAGGCCACGGCGAGGAACGCCGCCCGCTTGCCGGGCGGCGCATCGAGCGCGTCCATGAACACCTGCTTCACGCGCTCGTGGCGCGAGGGGCCGGGTGGCGGCGACTCCGGGTCCTCCGCCATCAGAAGTTGTCCCAGGTGCCCGGCGTGACCAGCTCGATCGAGTGCCCGCCCGGGTCGCGGAAGTAGAGGCTCCTGCCCCCGCGCGACCAGGTCACGCGGCTCTCCACTTCGACGCCGCGCGCGGCGAGCCAGCGTTCCCACGCCTCGAGCTGGTCCGCGGCGATGCCGATCGCGACGTGGAGAGGGCCCGAGCCGTCGTGGGGCGGGATCCAGCCTCCGGGCCAGCGCAGGCCTTTTGCGGTCTCGCCGCGGTGGAAGAGCAGCAGCACCGTGCCGCCGCCGGCGTCCACGGAGACCAGGCGGTCGCCCTCGGACATGAGGTGCAGGCCGAGCGTGTCGCGATAGAACGCCGCGGCCGAGCGCAGCGCCTCAGCGCCGTCGAAATAGAGCGCGGTCTCGACCACGCGCAGGGCGGGCGGCGGGGTGGTGCTACGAACGGGCTCGGGCTCGGACATGCGGCCTCCGGCGGCTCGATGCCGCTCACGAAGGTTCGCACGAGTCCGGGGGGAACAGCCCGATCGGGCCGCGGCTCGGCGGGGGATTCCGGCGGTCAGGCCGCCGGGACGGGCGGCGGGTGCGGTTCTCCGTTGTCTCGGGAAGTCGGGTCGACGAGCGCCGGGCGCGCAGCGTCGCGCTCCACGAACTCGGAGGCGCCCCGGGCGCGCAGCCACAGGAACCCCGCCGCGAACAGGCCCAGCGGCAACAGCGAGAGCGCGATGGTGCTGGCGAAGAACGCGAACCGGTTCGCGGGGTTGCCGCCCCCGCACACGGCGCACGCGAACGCCCGGGCCGGGACCAGGCCGACGAGCACAACGCCCCACGTGCTCGCGCGAGCGAACGAAGTGAGCGAGAGGCGTGTCGAGAGTCGAGTCATCGGTAGACCACCAGCCAGAGAACGGGCCATACCAGCACCACGAAGTACCATAGCAGTTGCACGGCGCCAAAGCGCGCGGGACGGAAGTTGCCGGCGACGAGCCCCGCCCAGCACCAGGCGAGCAGGCCCAGCGCGCACACCGCGTGCAGGGCGTGGGTGCCGATGATCAAGTAGAAGAAAGACCCGACCTGGCTCGACTCGAGGGTCAGGCCCTGCCTGAGCAGGCTCACCCACTCCGCACCCTGGAGCACGACGAACAGCGCCCCGAGGGCGAGGCCGAGCGAGAGCGGGAGCCGCGCGGCGGCCGGCCCGCGGCGGCTGGCGGCGCGGTGCGCCGTCCACACCAGCACGCCGCTCGCGAGCAGCGCCGCGGTGTTGAGCCCGGTACGCTCGAACGGCAATCTCGGCTGGTCGGGCGGCGGCCACAGGCCGGGCATGACGGCATTGCGGACGATCACGTACGCCGAGATGAACCCGGCGAACAGCATGATCTCCGTGAACACGAACACCGCCATGCCGAACAGCGCGTGATCGGTGAACCCTCGCCGGGGCGGCGAGTGGACGACGTGCAGCTCAGGGCTTGCCATGCTCCGCATTCTCGGGCTTCTCGTGCTTGCCCGCCTCGTGCGGTTTCGAGGTCACGAAGCTGTGGTGGAACCCCGCGTCCTTCTTCCAGCCCGTGCCCTCGCCCTTCTGCACGTCGGGGGCGAGCGCGCCGTAGAGCAGCACCATGAGCGCCAGCGCCACGAGCAGGATCCAGTGGACGATCGGCTTCTCGATGTCCAGGTGCATGAAGTTCTTCGCCACCATGTAGGCCTTGACCAGCGCCACGCCGAACGCGGTGATCAGCATCACCCAGCGGATGCCGAGCATGGGGCCGACGACGCTCACGACGAGCAGCGCGCAGAGGATGCCCCAGATCTTGACGTAGTTGCGGTGCGGGGCGTGTGCGTCGCCGGGCCCGTGCGCCGAGCCATGGGCGGTGCCGTGGGCGGGGGCGTGTGCGGTGGAGGTCATGGACGCGCGGTCTCCGTCACTTGGCGATGTAGAGCAGCGGGAACAGGAAGATCCAGACGATGTCGACGAAGTGCCAGTAGATGCCCACGTTCTCGACGCGGTGCAGCTCCTGGTTCTTCTTGGCGTCGTTCGCCACCCACAGGATCACGCCCATGCCGGCCATGACGTGGAACGCGTGCAGCCCGGCGGCGGTGTAGTAGTAGGACCAGAACCCGCCGGACTGGAGCACGAAGCCCTCGCGGATCTCGTGGGTCCACTCGAACGACTTGATGACGAGGAACGTGAGCCCGCCGAGGACCGTGAGGTAGAGGAGCCTCGCCGCCTTCGGCCCGTCGCCCTTCTCCGCCGCCTGGTGCGCGAGCACCGCGGACAGGCTCGAGGTCAGGAGCACGAACGTGTTCGTGGCGCCGATCCACATGTTCGTGTACGCGGCCTGCTCGCCCCACTCGGGGTGGCCGAGACGGTGCATCAGGTAGCTCACCAGCACGCCGCCGAAGATCACGATCTCCGAGACCAGCACCCACCACACGGCCAGCCGGCCGGTGGGGATGTTCATGCTCGCGCGCTGCGTGGCGATGGTCTTCACGCTCATCGGCTCAAGCCCTCTCGTCCTGGGGCCAGTAGTCGGTTTCGCGGCCCGGGGTGGCGTACTCGTACGGGCCGCGGTACACGGTGGGCATCTCGCGCCAGTTGCCGTGCGGCGGCGGCGAATCCGCGGTCCACTCGAGCGTGTTCGACTTCCACGGGTTCTTCTCCGCCTTGGGCCCGCGGAGCATGCTGTAGATGAAGTTGAACAGGAAGATGAACTGGAACAGCAGCATGACCACCAGCGCCACCGTGGAGGTGATGCGCATCGACACGGCCCAGGGGTTCGCGAGGTCCGGGAAGTTCGTGTAGTCGTAGATGCGCCGGTGCTCGCCCTCCATCCCGAGGAAGAACATGGGGATGAAGATGAAGTTGAACGGGATGATCGTGCCCCAGAAGTGGATCTTGCCCATCGTCTCGTTCATCATCTTGCCGAAGATCTTCGGGAACCAGAACGTGATCCCGGCGAGCGTGCCGATGATGGCGATGGGGTAGAACGTGTAGTGGAAGTGCGCGACCACGAAATAGGTGTCGTGGAAGAAGATGTCCGCGCCCGAGGCGCCGAGGTAGATCCCGGTCACGCCGCCGATCAGGAACTCGGCGATGAACGCCAGCGCCCACAGCATCGGCGTGGTGAAGGTGATCGAGCCGCCGTAGAGCGTGGCGATGTAGAGGAAGCACATCTCGGCGATGGGGATGGAGATGATCACGGTGGTGACCGTGAACACGTTCGCCATGCGCGGGTCGATGCCGGCCACGAACTGATGGTGTGCCCAGACGAAGAACGACAGCACGCCGGTCGCGACCACGGTGTAGATGACGGTCTTGTACCCGAACATCTTCTTGCGCGAGAACACGGTGATGACCTCGGCGACGATGCCCATCGCCGGCAGCAGCACCACGTACACCTCGGGGTGGCCGAAGAACCAGAACAGGTGCTGCCACAGCACCGGGTCGCCGCCGCGGGTCGGGTTGTAGAAGCCGGTGCCCAGGTTCTGGTCGAACAGCAGCATGACCGCGCCCGCGATCAGCGGCCCCACCGAGGCCATGAACAGCAGGCTCGCGACCACGATCATCCACACCGCGAGCGGCACGTCGAACGCCTTCATCCCCGGCGCACGCGCGTTCATCGCGGTGACGATGAAGTTGATGCCGCCCAGGAGGAACGCCACGAACTCGAGCGCCACGGCCAGCACCCACAGGCTGCTGCCCATGGGCGTGAGGTTGTACTTGCCGACCGCGGACAGCGGCGGGTAGGCCGTCCACGCGCCGCCGAACCCGCCGCCTGGCACGAACCACGACACGATCAGCACCACGGCGCTGATGAAGAACAGCTGGTAGGAGAGGCGGTTGATGCGCGGGAACACCATGTCGTCGCAGCCGCACATCAGCGGGATCAGGAAGTTGCCGAAGCCCGCGAGCAGCACCGGCATCGCCACCCAGAACACCATGATGCTGCCGTGGTTCGTGATCAGCGCGTTGTACGAGCCCGGCGAGACGTGGCCGAAGAACGGCACGTTCATGCCCGGGTAGGCGATCTGCATCCGGAACACGTACGCCATGAACCCGGCGATCATGGCCATGAACATGCCGGTGAACATGTACTGCAGCGCGATCACCTTGTGGTCGGTGGACCACAGGTACTTGATGAACCAGTTGGACTCGGCGTGGCCGTGGCCCGCCGGCAGATGTCCGTGTTCGTGTGCGATCTCGGCCATGGTCCTCGTTCTCTCAGTTCTTCGCGCCGGCCGGTGTGGTGGTGGAGTCCGCGGCCGTGGCGCCGGCGTCGGCCACCACGGAGTGCTGCGAGACCCAGAGCGCATGCTGCGCCGGGGTCTCGATGACGATCTCGCCGCCCATGATGCCGTGCCCGATGCCGCAGATCTCGGCGCACAGGATGTCGTAGGTGCCGGTCTTCGTGGGCTTGAACCAGCCGCTGATCGTGCGCCCGGGGATCGCGTCCTGCTTCAGGCGGAACACCGGGACGAAGAAGCTGTGGATGACGTCCTTGGACTGGAGCATGAAGTGGTAGGTCTTGTTCACCTCCACGTGAAGCGTGTCGCTCGTCCACACGTCGTCGCCGGTGTCGATCTTCCCGTCCGCGCCCGAGTGCTCGAACGTCCACGCCCACTGCTCACTGACGATGCGCACGGTGTCGTCCGCGGGCGGCATCGTCTGCTTGACCTTCACCCACACCCGCACCGCCATGACGATGATGATGACGTCGAAGACGAGGATGATCGTGTGCGGGACGTTGATCCACTGCTTGAGGTGGGGCTCCTTGCCGGTGATGTACTGCGACTTGACGCCGGGGCGCGCGCGGAAGCGCCACATCAGCCAGAAGAACATGCCCTCGGCGGCCAAGAACCAGAAGCCGGTGAGCAGCGTGACCCAGAGGACGAGACCGTCGACGTCCCCCGAGTAGGTCGAGGCGCTGGGCAGGTGGAGGAGCATGGCGGCGATGCTCATCGGAGGATGAACAGGAACACGGAGCCCACGAACAGCACCACGCCGAGCACGGTGAACCTCATCGTCCAGCGCGCGGTGTTGTTCGCCCAGTCCTCTTCGAATCCATCACCGGCCATTCACGGGCTCCTTCTGCAGTGAACGGATGTAGGCGATGACGTCGTGCATCGCCGTCGAGTCCTCGAGCGTCTGCGACATGGCCGCCATCTGCGCGCCCATCGGGTCCTCGGGATGTGCGCCGCGCATGCCGTTCTTGAACTTCTCGATCTGGCCGAGCATGTACCAGTCGTACTGGCGCGTGAGCGGCGGCGCGCCGAGCGCCTCGTTGCCCGAGCCGTCTTCCTGGTGGCAGGTGATGCAGATGGACTGGTACCGGGCGCGGCCCGCCGCGGTGTCGCCGTGCATGCCGATCCACTCCGGGACGTGCGGTTTGAGCGTGGCGACGTATTCCGCCACCGAGGCCACGTCCCCCGGGCGGTAGAGCGCCTTCGCCATGGGCCGCATGCGCGCGCCCGTCGAGTCCTGCGGGTGCGCGCCGCGCATCGAAGTCTGGAAGTCGATGAGCTGGCGCTCGACATACCACCTCGGCAGGCCGGCGATCTCGGGGGCCGCGAGCTCCACGTTCCCCATGCCGTCTTTTCCGTGGCAGGGCACGCAATTCTCGTAGAGCTGCGTGCCACGGGCGAGACCGGGCCCCGGGGTCTGGGCGCAACCCACGATCCAGGTCGCGGCGCACAAGGTCACGAGCGGGAGGAAGTATGCCTTCCGAGACAATGCCGCCTCCGGAGACGGGTGTAAGGGTCGGGCCCGCTCGCACGAGGGGCCACGGCAACCTCGGACCTTATACACGAGGGGCCCGCGAGGGGCAACCGCTGGCGCCCGCCAAACTCAAGCGGCGAAGCGACTAAGCCGCGCCGCCGTGAGCGCACCCTGCGTGCGTCGGGTCGAACGCGGTCGTGGGCCGGCGCGCGGGCGGCCCGTTTGAGCGTTCGCCGCACGCTCTCTTAATGTACCCGCTCCGAATCGTGTCCCTGCCCCGATCGAGGATCCCTTGGTCCGAATGCAGGTTCGTTCCGTAGTGAAGGTGCCCGACCACTCCGGGACGGGCCACTCATGAACGACACCGAACAGGATCGCCGCTGCTGGGACCGCGTCGCCGGTGGCGACCCGGCCGCGCTCGCCGAAGCCTACGACCGCTATGCCGACCTGCTCTACTCGCTGGCGCGGAGGATCGTGGGGAGTTCCTCGGATGCCGAAGAGGTGCTGCAGGACGCGTGGCTCCAGGCGTGGCGCTCGGCGCGCTCCTACGACCCCGCCCGCGGCGCGCTGGGAGCCTGGCTCGTGACCATCACGCGCACTCGAGCGCTCGATCGCCTGAGGAGCATGGGCTCGCGCCGCCGCGGCGAGGCCGCGGCCACCGTCGAGGCCGCATCCGATCCGCCGCCGCGCTCGACCGACCCGGCGACCGGCTACGCGCGGCGCGCGCTCAGGAACAACGTCGCCACGGCGATCACCGCGCTCGCCCCGCAGCAGCGCCAGGTGCTGGAGCTGGCGTTCTTCGAAGGACTGTCGCAGAGCGAGATCGCGGCGCGGCTGAACGCGCCGCTCGGCACCGTCAAATCCTGGACGCGGCAGGCGCTCCTCAAGCTTCGCGAGCGCGTGCCGGTGGAGGCGTTGCCATGAGCCGCCATCGCGATGAGCACCTGGACCTGTGCGCGGCGCGCGCGCTCGGCGTGCTCGACGAGGCCGGTCAGGCCGAGCTGAACGCGCACCTGGCCGAGGGCTGCGCGCAGTGCGAGCGCGAGCTGCGCGATCTCGCCGGCGGCGCCATGGTGCTGGCGATGTCGCCGCCGCAGCACCAGGCGCCCGCCGCCGTGCGCGCGCGCGTGCTCGCCGCCATCGACTCGGGCGGGGCGAGCGGCCGGCAGCAGGACGCGAGCGTGGTGGCGCTGCCGCGGCGCCCGTGGCACGCGGGACCGGCCGGCGCGCTGCTCGCCGCGGCGGCGTTGATCGCGGTGGCGCTCGCCGGCGTTTCCGCGTGGCGGCGCACCGAATCGCTCACCCGCGAGCTCGCGGCCACGCAGGCACGCACCGACTCGCTCGCCCGCGCACTCGACGAGGAGCGGCGCTGGGCCGCAGTGATGACCGCGCCCGGTGCGCGCACGGTGCTGCTCGCGCCGACGACCGCGGGCACGGCGACGCTCGTCGCCGAGCTCCACTACGATCGCGCCTCCGATCGCGCGCTGCTCTTCGCGCAGGGGCTGGTGCCGCCGGACGCTCACGCCTACGAGCTCTGGGCCATCACCGCGACGGGTCCCACGAGCCTCGGCGTCGTGCGAGCGGACGCTGACGGGCGCGCGGTCGTGCGGCTCGAGCGCATCGCCCGCGACGGCGCGGTGGCGGCGTTCGCCGTGTCGCTCGAAGGCTCCGGCGGCTCTCCGGATCACCACAAGCCGTCGGGCCCGGTGGTGATGCTCGGGAAGATCTCGGGCTAGGCTCCGTCTGAGAACGCCACACGAGCGCGCTGGTCCGGGAACGGCCACCGCGCAAGGAACGAGGAGGAGACAAGCCTTGTCTCGGCTGTCGACGACGAGTGACGCCGCCCGGTGGCCGTTCCCGGACC
>Ga0068859_100005524_pt1 | contig 12873 bp, 11 predicted proteins | sample KBSSwiS22_FD_66585 | JGI IMG/M metagenome (GOLD analysis project Ga0068859, IMG submission 66585) | Switchgrass rhizosphere microbial communities from Kellogg Biological Station, Michigan, USA - KBS Switchgrass S2-2 | ecosystem: Host-associated > Plants > Roots > Rhizosphere > Soil ... | reverse complement strand
GTTCGGATCCACGCCCGACACAGTGAACGCATACTGGCCCTGGTTCTGGTTGGTGACGCCCGTGCTGATCTCGAGCACCGGAAACGGTCGCAGGAAAGTCATGACACCGGGAATCGTGTTGAGCTTACCCATCATCTCGGCAGTCACCGCCGCGATCGGTTTCCGATTATCAGGTGCTCCAATGAACGTAAACGTGATGCCCTGGTTCGAGGCGAGGAAGCCCGTCGCGCCCGTCATCGTGAAGTCAGTGATGACGTTCGGATCCTCGTGCAGCATCTTGTCGACCTGATCCTGATACTCGCGCATCTGTTTCGGCGACGAGCCTTCCTGCGCGATGAATGCGCCGAAGATCACGCCACTGTCTCCCGGCGGCAGAAACGTCTTCGGCACGAGCATGAACAGCCAGATCGTGCCCGCCAAACAGATCACCCAGATCACGGGTGAGATCCAGCGATGACGCAGAAACCACCAGAGCGAACCGCCGTACAGAGCCAAAACTCTCTTCTCTATGCCGCCAATGACGCGCTCCATCCATGTCTGTCGGATGCCATGACCACGCTCTTTCAGCAAGCGCGCGCACATCAACGGCGTCAGCGTCAGTGACACCACACCGGATGCGAGAATCGCGATGACGATCGTGATTGCAAACTCACGGAAGATGCGGCCGACGAGACCGGTCATGAACACGAGCGGAATGAACACAGCCGCGAGCGAGATCGTCATCGACATGATCGTGAAGCTGATTTCTCTCGCACTGTTGATGGCCGCTTCAAACGCCGGTTCACCACGCTCGATACGTCGCACTGTGTTTTCGAGAAACACGATCGCGTCGTCAACCAGGAAGCCGATCGCGAGCGTCAACGCCATCAACGAAAGGTTGTCGAGACTGTAGCCAAGGCCACGCATCGCAATGAACGTGATCAGCAACGACAGCGGCAACGCGACGACGGGAATGAGCGTGTCAGTCACCCTGCCGAGAAACGCAAAGATTACGATCACAACGAGCACGAACGCGATGATGAGTGTCGCCTGAACGTCGGCGACCGAGTGAACGATGCTGGCCGAGCGATCATAGATCGGCAGGATGCTTATCGAGCCCGGTAGCTCCTGTTGGACTGTGGGCAGGACTTCGTAAATCGACTTCGACACTTCGACAGCGTTTGCGCCGGCGCGTCGATTCACAGCGACGATCACAGTCGCAGTCGGAACAGTTCTGCCACGCACCCAGAAGCGCATGTTGACGCGCTCATCCTGGACCGAGTCTTTAACGGTCGCGACGTCGCGCAGATATATCGGTGCGTTGTTCGAGCCACCGACGATCAGATTTCCATACTGTTCGGCGGTTTCGAGTTGACCTTGCGGACGCAGAACCGCCGTACGCGAAGAACTATCCAACTGGCCCGCGCCCGTGTAGCTGGTTCCCTGTCTGATCGCGTTGTTCAGATCGTCGATCGAGATCCCGCGCGCCCACATTGCGGACGGATCGGCCTTGATGCGAATCGCCGATTTTGTGCCGTAAACGTTGACCTGCGAGACGCCCGGCAGAATGCTGAGACGCTGGCCCACCTGCGTGCTCGCGTAGTCGTACAGTTGACCGGGCGTGACCGAATTGCTGGTCATCGCGATGTACATAATCGGCTGATCGTTCGGGTTCGTCTTCGAGTAAGTCGGCGGTGACGGCAGGTCGGCGGGAAGACTGCCGGTTGCCTGCGAGATCGCGGTCTGCACGTCGGTCGCAGCGGCGTCGATGCTTTTTTCGAGAGCGAATTGGAGCGTGAACGTGGCGACGCCCTGTTTGCTCGACGAGGTTACAACTTCCAGTCCATTGATCTGCATGAACTGGCGCTCGAGTGGTGTCGCGATGTTATTGGCGATCGTGTCGGGGCTCGCGCCGGGATAGCCGACCGTCACCTGGATCACTGGATAGTCGACCGCGGGCAGATCGTTTACGGGGAGTTGGAAGTAAGCCATCACCCCGAAAAGGATCACGGAAAGCGTTAAGACCGCGGTCATCACTGGCCGCCGGATGAATGGTTCAGAAAGATTCATTTCGATCCACCCGCTTCGACTGTGGCCGGATTGGCCGGAGCTTGCTGGATTGCGACTTTACCTCCGGGCGTGACGCCGAGTTGTCCGTTGACAACCACCTTTTCTCCCGCTGCGACGCCGCTTTGGACCACGACGAGGTCGCCTTGTCGCTGGCCGAGGGAAACTGTCCGCTGCTCTGCGGTCGAGTCAGGTTTGACGACGTAAACGTACGACCCTGCGGCTGACATCTGTGCTGCGTTTGCAGGCACGAGCACCGCGCCCGTAATTGTGCCGAGCATCAGCCGAACGTTTACGAAGCGACCGGGCCAGAAACGATGTCCGGGATTCGGCAGCGTCGCGCGCAGCGTTACCTGACCGGTTTCGGTCTGCACTGAGTTATCGACAAACGTCAGTTGTCCAAACACTCCGTCATCGGGTGAATCGGGCAGCCGGACTTCAGCCCTGAGCGTGCCGGCGCGCATTTGTTCCTGCACTGATGAAAGATTGTTTTGCGAGATCGTGAAATCTGCGTAGATCGGATCGAGTCGCTCGATCACGAGCAGCGCGTTACTTGGGATTCCTGAGCTCGAGTCTGAAATTCCACCGCCGGGATTTACGACGTTGCCGATGTCGACGATTCGCTGTCCGGCGCGGCCGTCGATTGGCGCATGGATGTAGCAGTAACTGAGCTGGACCTTGGCTGTATCGATCGCTGCGCGATCTACTTTCATCGTCTCATCGGCGCTGTGCACTGCGGCGCGCGCGGCTTCGGAATTCGCTTTGAGCGTGTCGTAGTCAGTGCGGAGCTGTTCGTACTGCTCGCGAGCGACAACACCCTGCTCGACGAGTGTTCGATAACGTTCGACTTGTGCGCGGCCCCAGTTCTCGCGCGCGACCTCGCGTGCAAGGTTCGCTTCCGCTTGTTTCTTGGCGGCGGTGTCTTTCGCGAGATTGGCCTGCGCCTGTTTCAGGTTGGCGTCGAACGGCCGCGGATCGATCGTGAAAAGCAGTTCGCCCTTGCGAACGTTTGCGCCGTCAGTGAAATGAATCTTCTCGATACGGCCGGAGACTTGTGGCTGAATCGCCACCGTTTCACGCGCGACGATCTTTCCGAGCGCGTCCATGTAGTTTGACACGTCCTGCGACACGGCCGTACTCACAACCACGGGCGCGGGCGGGCGGTCAAAACTGGGCTGCGCCTTATTAACACAACCAGCAAGCGCAGCGCTGATGACCAGTAAAATTCCCATACGAAGAGACAAACTTCCGTATTCCATGGGGTTCATTTTGCCATTATCTGAGGAGAATTTTAAGCGGGGTTCGGGAGGCGTATGTTAAATGCAGGTAAAAAGTTGTTAAGAGATTGTGAAGCCGCGGATGTACGCTGATCAGAAATCCGCGTTTATCTGCGTTCATCCGCGGCTAAAACTAAATCTTATCGAGCAGGTTGATCAGGTGGGGTTTCTTTTCGTCGACGATTGAGACCTTTTTAGCGAATTTCGGGTTTTCAGCGAAGAAGGCGACGAGGCCCTGTTTCTTCGGTGACCAGGGTTTGCCCTTCTTTTTCTCTTCGGCCTTCCGCGCAACGTCGATCTCGGGAATCGGATACGTCAGGTGGATCGTGTACTTTTCATCACCACGTTCATCCAACAACATTTGCAACGTCTCGCGTGCGGGATTGCCGTGCTCGCCGTTTCCCGAAAACACGTAATGGTCCGCGATAATGCGACGGAAGGCAATTGGGTCATTGTTACGTTTACTTCCGTGATGCGGGCATTTAAAAATATCGACGTGAACCTTGCTCTTGCCGTCCTTCTTTAAAAGCCCCGCGAGCTCGAGTCCTTCGAGGACCTTGTCGCCACGCGCATCGCCCGTGAGCAGTATGCGCTTTCCGCCAACCTCCGCTAAAACGACAAGACTCGACAAATTCGGAACAGACGTATCAGTAAATGCGGCCAACGACGCCTCACCCTTCTTCGTCTTTCTCCGCTTGAGAAAATCGTCGTGCGCTTTCTGTAACGCCACGACTTCATCGTTCATTGGTCCAATAATAGTGAAACTCAGTCCCTTCCCCATATCGACCTTCTTCGCCTTTGCCTTCGCGAGGACAAGTTGACCTTTGAGCTGCGGGTTAATGCGCAACTTCAGCTTATTCGAATCGTCGCGGAGCCGGAATCCCTGGTCCACACTCGCCAGCACTTTGGCAGCGTCGGGATCGAGACCTTCTGTATCCACTTCACCGGAAACAGACGCGGTGCCAAACTGAGACGTCACCGAAGCCAGCAACTCTTTGGGATCGTTGCCGATGATGTCGTCGAACGTGTTGTGCCAAACGCCTTTGATCTTGAGCGGAAGCGGTTGCTGCGCATCCTTCGCTTCAACCAATTCCTTCGTCAGTTCGAGCACGCCGCGAATGTGATCGTCGTCGATGTGACTAACCATCAACATGTCAACCGAAAGCGGGGCATCGGGATCGAGCTCGCGCATTTTCCTGATCTCTGCAAGACGCGGCTTGAGGTGGGGTTGGTAAACATTCGCCGGCCCACCATCGATCAAAGCGAGACCGGGATCGTCTGGTGAACCGTAGTGCAGAACGAGACAGTCGCCTTTGCGGGCGCGCCGCACGTCGAGTGTGAAAAACATGGGGGTTTCTCCTTCAATATGATTTCAAATACTTTGAAACGCGCGCAGAACGTCAAGCATGCCGTGTCCCTGAAAACTGCGCTCGCGACCCAGATCGGTCGCACTCTCGCAGAGAATGCGTTTAATCCGGCGCGGCTCACCGATCAGCTCGTCATAGCGCGCCATCAACATCGCTGCTGCTCCGCTCACGTGCGGCGCCGCCATGCTAGTGCCGTCGAGCTCTCCCCACGAGCCTTCGGGGAGGCACGATTCAATGCGTTCACCGGGAGCGACGAGGTCAGGCTTCAGGCGGCCATCGCCGGTTGGACCACGACTCGAAAAGAAGCTCACGCCGTAAGTGTGCGGGCGGTAGCGGTGAGTCGCGCCGACTGTGATTACGCCGTCTGCATTGCCGGGATCAGTTACGCTAAAAGCGGTGTAACCCTCGTATGAACCGTCTTTGGTCTCGAACCTCTGGTAACCGAGATTGCCTGCCGCCGCGACTACCACAACACCACTCTCGACCAATCGTTCACACTCGTTGCAGATTGGAGTGCGGCCACAAGCGAAGTTGCGGACGTCGTGTGGAATCGAAAGGCTGAGGTTCGCGCCGTGAATGCTCAGGTAAGTGTGGCGTTCGTTTAGGTAGCGCAGATACTGGAGCGCGGCAATGATCGCGAACTCAGTGTCTTGAAGCGATTTTGCGAGTACACGGAAATCGTAAAACTTAATGTCAGGACACATGCCGTCGTAGTAATTAGGACTCGCTGGTCCGTCCGGTGTGTCTCGTGCTGCATAGGCGCCGATGATGCCGGCGACGTGTGTACCGTGACCGCTCTTGGGAGGATTCTTTGTATCTTTCGGATCGATCGTGATGAACTTCTCGACCAGCTCCCAGTGGATCGGCCGATCGTTCTCGGCGTCTTCGGCGAGATTCTGCAGATCTTCGGTGGCTTGTTTCCGAGAAAGAGTTTTCTCGCGGCCCTTCAACAGTTTGTCAAGCTGGGCTTTAAATTCCGGCGTGTCAGTGTCGAGATTGTCGAGGCTGACGATCTGTCGAATGTTGCTAAAGTCAAAAGCCTTGATGATGCGACTATTGCCCTCGCGATCGTTGAAGACCGGATGATTGCCGTCGATTCCTGAGTCGAGTACGGCCCAATGGATTTTGTCGCATTTCACATTGAAGAGCGTGCGTGCGGCATCGCCTTTAACTGACGGCACAGATCGATCCAGCGCGAGCATCGCTTTTCGATTCAAAGAGACTTGCCAGACTTGTGGGGCCTGGGGACTGCCGTTCTCGAGGAGCGGTCTAAACACCTGACCGAGTATTGTCACTATGGGATCGGGTCGCGTAAGTTTTTTCAGAGCCTCGGCGGTGCCCAGTGATGGCTTCTTTTTCTTCCTCTCCTCAAATCCGGCCCACAAAATAACTCCCGCGAGGCATACATACCGATCGAGCGAAGAGAAGTCCGCAAACTCCTCCGCCGCTTCCGTCTGCGCATCTTCATTCTTTGTTTTAGCCCAGCGGATTACCGCAGCCAGTCTTTTCTTCAGGCGATCGCCCTGAAGAAATTCCTTCAGGCCCTCCTGCACGTTGCGGTCATTCCACCATTGCGTCATGGGGACAACGACGCGACAAAGTTCCTCAAAAGCGAGGCATGCCGCGACGAGGCCCTGCAGGTAGGCGATCTGAGATTCCTTGCCGCTCAGTCGTTTTATCTTCAGCTCGTCGATGCGTCGCGATATCATAACCGCCACCGGACCAGCGGGGCGCGTCTTGTGTGGCGTGATCAATAGATCGTGCGCTTCGTATGGCTTCATAGCGTAGGCGATCCAGACGTCGCCCAGCACTGGGGAATCTTGTAATTGCCGGCGGTCGCTGGTTGGACCAAGCAACACTAGCTCGACGAGCGCGCGAGAAGAAACGGGCATGATCAAACCTCATACGGAAATGTGAAGAAAACGAACGGCGCGCCAATTAAATGAGATTCTATTGATTAGGTCAATGTTTTACAGGATTACAGGATTTTCAGAATTTACAGGATTCATCTTGTACATTCTGAAAATCCTGTAATCCTGTCTAACTTTGCGCTCGTAACGCGGCTACAAACGAGGCGCTGCGACGTCGCGAGATCGGCACTCGCACACCACTCTCAAGCACCGCAACAGAGGCGCCGGCACGAGTGCGCGTCAGTTCTCGCACACCATCAAGACGCACGAGCGCGCGCCGGTGCGCACGAACAAAGCCATTCTTTTGCACACGCTTTTCGAGCAGTTGCAGCGACTCGCGCAGGAAATAACTGCGCGCGCCAACCCACAATTGCGAGTAGTTCCCTGCCGCTTCGATCCAGTCGATCTCGTTCAGGTGCAGCACGGTCGCGCCGCGTGCAGTCGTGACGACGATCGTCTCTTCACGTGTGGAGCTCGATTCCAGACGCTTCACGAGCCGCTTCATCGTCAACGCAAAACGCGCTTCGCTCACGGGCTTGACTAGATAGTCGAGTGCTTCAGTCTCGAAAGCCTTGATCGCAAACTGATCGAACGCCGTAAGAAAGACTACCGCCGGCATCTGCTCAATCGTTCGTCGCTTGATCACTTCAAAGCCATCAATGCCGGGCATCTGAATGTCGAGAAAGATCACATCCGGCGCAGACGTATTCAAAGCGGCCAGCACTTCCGCGCCGTTGCGACACTCGCCAGCGACAACAAACTCTGGAAAGCTCGCCAGCAGTTGGCGCACACCGCGGCGCGCCACCGGCTCGTCGTCAGCGATTAGCGTCTTCCACTTAGCTTGTTTCACCGTTTAGCTCCGGACGCAGCTCGTGATACGGCAGTCTTAATGTCGCGATTGTACCGCCTTCGCCGCGTCGAACGATCTCGAGTGACGCGCGTTCACCGTAAAGCGCGCGCAGGCGCTCGCGCGTGTTGTCGACGCCATGACCAGGCGGCATCGGCGCTGCGGGATCAATCCCGACGCCGTCATCGATGACAGAGATCTCCAACACGTCAGCAGATCGCGTCGCGGTGATCTGCAAGAGACCGGCGTCTGTATGTTTTGCGATTCCGTGGCGGATCGCGTTCTCGACTAAGTGTTGTAAACCGAAACTCGGAATGGCCGCTGACATCAACGATTCGGGAATTCTAAACTCGGGTCGCAAGCGATCGGAGAAGCGAGCCTGCTCGATGGCGACATATTGGCGAACGAGGTCGAGCTCTTCGCCGAGCGTGACTTCGTTTGCCTGGTGGCGACTTAACGTGCGTCGCAGTAGCTCGCTGAGATGTTCGATGATACTGACGGCGCCTTGTCGATCGTTGTCACGAACGAGCACTGTGATCGTGTTGAGTGTGTTGAAAAGAAAGTGAGGATTGAGTTGTGCCTGAAGTGCGGCAAAGCGCGCGCTCGAGAGTTGTTCGGAAAGGCGTGCGACTTGCACTTCACGCTCACGCGCGTCGATGAAGTAACGCGTCGCGTGCTCGATGCCGACGACGCAAAGATACACGGCGACGCCAAACGGCAGCGTCGTGAAGATCCAGCCCAGCCATTCGACACTAAATTCAACCCAGGAGATATTAATTTGCGGTGCAAAGATCCTGACCAAAATCAGCCGTAACATCTGGCCACACGTGGCCCACGCTACGCAGAACAGCAGTGAAAAGAAGAAGTGCAGCACGGCGCGTCGAACGAGATGCGGGCGCGTCAACGGCCACTTCTTCGAGATCATGAAGACGAACGGCGTCAGTAATGCGTAGAGTAGCCAGTCGCCGAACTCGAACAACAGCTCGTGCAGCGTCGCCGGTTCCCAGCGTTGCAAGCGCGCTTGTGCGATGCGATTGATGACTGCGAAGACGGCGGGAACAATCCAGGCCGCCGACACAATCATCCATGGACGCAGGCGTGGCAATCGCATGCGGTCACAGTATCGCTGGACCAGTGTGGGCCGCAATACCGTTCACGTCAGCGGAGCCGCCGCTCGCGTATTTGTTGTTGAAGCGGGCCGCAAAAAGGCACATAAGAACAAAAATGACTGAGAGGAGTTCGAAATGAATAAGACATTACGAACCAGCAGCTCGATTCTCATTTTGTGTTTTTTGTGCGTTTTCGTGGCTAAAGCTTCTGATGCCACCGATGATCGCGCGGCTGATGCGGCCGCGATTCGCGCGCACATCGAAAGTATTTTTCAGGCGTTCATCGATGGCGATGAAGACAAGATCTTCGCGACGCACTCTGAAGATTGGCGCGGTTTTTTAGAAGGTTCACGCACGCCGATCAAAGGCATTGACGACTACATGCGCGCGAATGGCATCGAGTGGCCCAGGCCCGCGAACGCGCCGAAGCCGGGTCCTTACTTTCCCAGCGGAACGACTTACAAAGTGTTCGACTTCGATGTGCATTTCTATAGCGCGGAGCTTGCGGTCGCCAACTTCTTTGGTGAGTTTCAACGAAAAGACGGCGCCACGACGATCACGTTGCGACGCTTCCGCATCATGGATGTTTACGCGAAGCGCAAAGGGAGTTGGATTCAGGTCGCGTCACACACTATCGTCGATCCGGAGTGGCGCGCCGAGGAGATGTCGCGGCCGATGAATGTGACGCCGCAGATTCGGCAGCGAATACTCGCCGCGCGTGAAAAAGTTTGGAAGGCGTGGTTCAGTAACGATCGCGCGGCGTTGGAGCGACTGATTCCGGAAGAGACGATCGCGATCGACAACGGGCAGGAAGGCTGGTCCGATCGTGCGGCGATACTCGCAGGCGCAAAGAGATTTGCTGAGAGTGGTGGAAAACTCGTGAAACTCGAGTTTCCGAAGACCGAGATTCAGGTCTACGGCAACACCATCATTATTTACACGACGTACGCTTACGAGACCGAAGTCAACGGGCAGCATTCGACTGCGAGTGGTCGCGCCACAGAGATGTTTGTGAGACGTGGCGACGAACTCGTGAATGTCGGCTGGCACATGGACTCGGGTAAATGAGACAGGATTTACAAGATTCTTACAGGATTAACATGTAAATCCTGAGACATCTTGTTAATCCTGTCTACAACTTGACGGTGACTGCAATCGGGGAGCGCAGTCTTTCTGCAAACTGATCGACGTATGTCTTCCAGCTCGCCGCTGACGTGATCTGGCCGGCGCGGTCCCACGCAAAGCCTGCCCAGTACGTGATCGGCGTAGCTACGCCCGGCTTTAAGACGACTAAGTGGTTCAGTTTGTCTTCAGCGAGCTTGTCGAGTGTGCCCGGATCGACAACGACCGCTAAACCCTGCATCCCGAGGTTCTTTTCCACCGGTTCCCAGGTCGTTAACCAACCGCGAGTCTGATTGAACTCTCTCTGTGCTTCTTTTGCCTTCTTCAAACCAACCGCAAGCGCGAGCGCCTCACTTCCCGCCGCGGCTTGAGACGAGACTTGAAAGCGATCCAACTGGCTGCCGGCATCCAACGATACTCGCAACACCTGCGACACCTTCACACCATTCACATCAAACGGCTCGTAAACCAACTCAAACATCACACGGATCGGCCCGTTGGTCAGCACACGCGAGTCGACAAAGTTTGTGGGAATGTAGAGTTGCCCGTTAGACCAGATGCCGCTGCCGCCACAGCCGCGCGTTGGACCGGCAGAATACGCGTCGACGCCTTCTCCGTGATCGGCGTGGTAGTTGTCGACCATGTACCAATCGTTAATGACTAACTTCGACGTGCGCTTGGACCAGATATCGATCGCACTGCTGGTGAGCGGTTCGCCTTTCCATGTGATGAGGGCTTTTCCGTAAGTGCGGTGCGCGATGCGATCGTTCTCCCACGCGAAATCGTCAAAACGCTCGCGCACGAAACGGCCGTAGGCGCGAAAGTCTTCTTTCGAGTACTCACGCTTGGCGCCGGAAGTTAGAGTGAAGGTCTTTGTCTCGTTCGGGCCAAAGTCAGCCTGGAAGATCAGCGTGTCAGGTTTGTGGTAATCGTCATAGTCAGTATCGACCGCCTGGGCCAACACCTCCTTGCCCGCACCATCGCGCACATGGATCTTCATCAAGTCCTTTTCCCCGAGCGGCGTCAGCGCCTCCGCCGTCAACTCAATCGTCTCACTCGCGCGCGCCGTCTTGAGCTTATTGACCGCGGTGACAGTAAGCTGTGTCTGCGCCATGACTTCCGACGCAATCACCAGAACGAGCACCAAAACAAAAAACGAAGTAACCCTCATCAGTCACTCCTCAATAGAACTGTGTTGGAACGGCTGAGGATTCTAGCATTGGATGGCCACAAAAAGGCGCAAAAGTGATAAAGTAAAACCATGTCAACCTTACAACAAATCTTGGAAGAAGCCATGAAACTCCCTCCCGAAGACCGACTTCGTCTTCGCGCCGCGTTGGACAGGCTTGAAGTGAATGGCGACTCAACGCCCGCTTATGAAAACAACGAACAAGAGCGCGCTTGGATTGAAGCTCATCGAGAGCAGTACCTGAATCAGTGGGTCGCGCTTGATGGAAATCGTTTGATTGCACACGGCGCCGACGCCAAACAAGTCTACGATGAGGCCAGACAGCAAGGTATCACCTCACCTTACCTGGAACGAATCTCACCTAAACAAGAGGCCTACATCGGGGGCTGGCAGTGAGTCATCAGTTAACGTTTACCTCAGTCCACAACTACGGAACTGAAGCGGTTATCGTTCCTGTTGAACTAGAGTTCGCCGACAAATTAGTTCGAACCGATGCCTTCGTTGACACTGGTGCTACCTTCTGCGTCTTCAAGCGCGAACTCGCAACGGCACTGGATATCGATGTCGAGAGTGGAACAGCTCTTCGTTTCAACACAGTCACGGGAGCCTTCGAGGCGTATGGTCATATTGTGACCGTGAAGACTTTCGGCTACTCGTTTGACGTTATGGTTTATTTTGCTGCTTTCGAGGCGTTCACGCGCAACGTGCTGGGCAGACGGGGCTGGCTTGATCAGGTTCAACTTGGATTGGTCGAGTATGAGAGCACACTATATCTCAACCGTTATGGCGCCTAGTTGAAGGTGAGCCCATGAGAGACCAGGTTGACCAGGCGCGCTGGTTTGCCGTGCTGGCGGTGACGGCCATTGCGCTCTACCTGTGCTGGCTCATGCTCAGGGGCCTGCTTCAAACTTTTCAACCACGCATGCACACGACTGATTCATGAGTTACACAGGGGAGATCGAGGGAGACGGGTCTGCGATTCTTGAAAACGCAGTCGACAGCAACAAGCTGAGACTGCTCGAAAAAGAATTGCAGCACCTCGAAATCGATCACCTCGCCAGTCAAAGAGCAGGAAAGGCTTTCGGACTGAGGAATCTGACGGCCGCAGTGCCGCTCACACGAGACCTCGCAAACAGTGATGCACTGAGATCGATCGTGCACTCTGTTCTTGGAGACACCGCGCGTGTGGTGCGTACTATCTATTTTGACAAGCACAAAGACGCCAACTGGAAGGTCGCATGGCACCAGGATCTAACCATTGCAGTGCGAGAGAAAGTCGACGTTGAGGGATTTCGCGCGTGGTCCGTCAAAGTTGGGATTACGCATGTGCAACCGCCAGTCGCAGTGCTGGAACACATGTTGACTCTGAGAGTTCATCTCGACGACACGAGTGAAGCTAATGGCGCTTTGCGTGTTCTGCCGGGAACACATCGTCATGGTCGACTCGATCCCGATCAAATTCAGTACTGGAAACAACACCAGAACCTCGTGACGTGTTCGGTCAAGCGCGGCGGAGTCGTGGCAATGCGACCGTTACTACTCCACTCCTCTCTTCCTTCTCTCAATCCAACGCACCGACGCGTGCTCCACTTCGAATACGCGTCAATCGACTTACCCGCCGGACTCGAATGGTTTGAAAAGCATTAGTTATATGAAAAGCCAATATGCACGCCTGCACGCGGACTGGCAGTGAACCGTCCACCTAACACACCAAAGGTCAACGTCACTTTATTCGTCAACGAATACTGAGCACCAATCTGCGCCGTCAGTTGTCCGCGATCTAAAATGAAATTGCTGGTGACTGCGCCAAATACTTCTGCGCCAAGGTTCAGTTTGTTTGAAAAGGTGCGCACGAGCGACATGTTGCCCGTGTAAACACGCCCGCGTTCGGTCCGAATGCCGATCAAACCGGTCGAGCTATTGCCACTAAACAACACGCCGCCGTTAACGCGCGCGGTAGTCCTCTTCGTCAAAGACTTTTGCGCGATGCCGTAGAGCCAGTAGTC
>Ga0068859_100005523_pt1 | contig 12874 bp, 11 predicted proteins | sample KBSSwiS22_FD_66585 | JGI IMG/M metagenome (GOLD analysis project Ga0068859, IMG submission 66585) | Switchgrass rhizosphere microbial communities from Kellogg Biological Station, Michigan, USA - KBS Switchgrass S2-2 | ecosystem: Host-associated > Plants > Roots > Rhizosphere > Soil ... | reverse complement strand
CTTTGCAAACGAAAACTCCTTAAATCCAACCAGCGCCATTCTTTACCACCGGGAAAAATGGAGTTGTTATCCGAACTGTATTCTAAAGCATTGCCCCGTACAAAAGTGGGTGGAATATCTTTTAATGCATTATCCCAGCGGTTGTTTTGCAATATCACTACTTTAACTTGTTGCGCTGCACTAAAAGTATTTACACCCGTAATATTTGCAGTAAACTGAATTTTCTGGTGCGTATTAAAATATTGTGGTGTAAATGGCTGCACCACTTTGGCAGCAATAGCTGCTTTTGAATCCAGCACCAGCAACCTTCTTGTAAAAGCTAATTGCGACGTATCGCCGTTTAAAAAAACTTTCAGCAGGTAATTACCCGATAAAGTGATGGTGGTACTTCTGTCGGGTACCATTGCCTGGTAGTGGGTGTATTTGGTAAAAGCAATAGAAGAATAACGGTTGGTGGAAATGCGTTGCTGTGTAAATCCTTTAATGTACATGAACGGGCTGATATCAACCGGTTTCCAGTTATAATCGCACAATTGAAAACTGTAATAATAACTTTTTACATTGCCCTCAAGGTCATCAAAATTTAATTCCAGTTGGTCGCTGCTGTTGATATTATAAACAGGTAAGGAAGTTTGATCACCGTACATATGAAAGCGTACACATTGTATGTTGGGTTTGTATACCACATCGGGTAATTGGGCGATGGAGGAAAAAGTAAACAGGGTAAATAAAGTAAGGAGTAAATATTTTTTTGTGGTGAAGGATTGCCTGTTGCTGAACATCGCACCTCTTATGTTTTTCTTAACGTTATCTTTTTCAAAAAAGCCAAAATACAATTTGGCTTGTACGGCATAGCAAAGCTGAACTTTTATCATGTTAATGGCGATCTTTACGTTTAAATAAAATACATTTGTAAGATACCAAAAGTATGCCATTTGAACATATCAGTCTTCATAGCAAAGAGAATAGCTTTTAACAGGCAGAAAACATTTTCCCGTTTTATAATACGGCTGGCGGTTGCAGCCACTGCTATCAGTGTTGCTGTAATGATCATTGCTATGAGTTTTGTAAATGGTTTTCAGCAGGTGATCAGCAATAAGGTATTCAGTCTTTGGGGGCACATTCGTGTGCAGCAGGACCTGGAGAATAAAGTTAGTATTGCCGAAGACTATCCCATTACACCCAATGATACGGTGGAAAGAAATTTAAGGGCAATGCCGCAGATAAAAAGTGTGGAGCGTTATGCCACCAAATCTGCCATGCTAAAATATAAAAATGAAATTGAAAGCGTGCTTTTAAAAGGTGTGGATTCCACTTTTGATTTTGACAGGATGAACAGTTTGCTGCAACAAGGCAGGTGGATGAATTTTAAAGACAGTGGTTACAGCAAGGAAATTGTTCTTTCTGCATACACTGCAGATCAGTTAAAATTAACTGTTAACGATAGTGTGGATGTTGTTTTTATAAGTGGCAGCGGCCTTAATGATGCCAGAACCAACCGGCGGCGTTTGGCCGTAACTGGTATTTATAAAACGTCTATTGAGGAATACGATAAACAATTTGGTATCTGTGATATTAACCTTATCAGGCGATTGAATGTGAACTGGAAAGCCAACCAGATTGGTGGCTACGAAATTTTTTTGAAGGACTATCGTGAAACCGATGCCGTCAATAAAGTTATTTATGATGTGAGCGTGTTACCACAAACCTGGTACAGTAAAACCATTAAAGAAACTTTTCCTAATATTTTTGACTGGCTGGACCTGCAGGAAAAAAATAAAAATGTATTGCTGGTAATAATGGTGGTAATTGCTGCAGTAAACCTTATCACCTGTTTATTAATTCTTGTATTGGAAAGAACGAGAATGACCGGCGTATTAAAAGCTGTTGGTGCCAGCGACTGGAGCCTGCAACAAATATTTTTATACAATACTTCTTTTATTGCTGCTACCGGTATTATCATTGGTACCCTGTTTGGCCTTGCGGTGTGCTGGCTGCAGGAAAAATATGGCTTTATAAAATTGGATGAAGATGCTTATTACATGAGCCAGGCACATGCGGATGTAGTGTGGTGGCAGGTGGCAGCCATTTGTACCGGCACGTTACTCATCTGTTTGGCAACACTCATCATTCCCACCCTGCTTATTAAAAAAATAAAACCGGTAACGGCGATACAGTTTCGTTAATTGGTTTATTGGTAAGCTTTGTTTGCCTGAGTGTCAGCCTGAGCTTGTCGAAGGCGGGCTTCGGCAAGAGAAGAGGCACTCTTAGTTTTAACCCGCCTTCGACAAGCTCCTGACAACTTAGAAAGCTGCATTGGTGGTATAGGGCACAAGATATGGGTGGATACAATCTTTATCCAGAACATGTTTATGATAATCATTAATAAATCATAATTATGAATATCCAGGAGTTTATTACTTTCCACGATTTGAAAAGTGAAAACCTAAAAGTATTTAATAGTTCGGAGGCTCAAGAGTTTTCTTCAACTGACAAAAGAGTAACTCAAGACGATATTAATATTGTTGAGAAAAATATTGGCTGTAAGTTTCCTCAAAACTATAAAGATTTTTGTATTAATTATGGGGGCGGCTATTTTGGATATATTTTAATTCTTTCGCTGGATGAGGATGGAGAATGGTTTATTGGTAATATCATAAAAAGATTTTCTCATTTTATACCTAAAGATCTTATTCCATTTGCTGACGACCAGGCTGGTGGGTTTTATTGTTTCAAAGTACAAAATGGAGAAGCAATTGAGGATATATATTATATTGAATCGTCGGGTTCGATTGTTAGATGTCGGTTTAATGATTTCTTTGATTTTGTTATTACATATGCTTACAATGACGTTTAATTGTAGATATCCATCGTGAATGAAGAACATTTAGGGTGTCGATCCTTTTAACTTTTTTATAACCTGTGGGTTTACGTTATAAACAGTTTAATGTTTCTGTCCCTGCAACTGTGTGGCATTGGTCTCCGTTGCTGACTGCATCTTTGACCTGTAGCGCAATATTTAGGTTACAGAAAAAGTCATGACAGAAAGATAAAAAAGCGTATATCCAAATTGAGACACTACCCCAATTAACCAATAAACCATTTAACCAATTAACTTATTGCAGCCAAAATTATCCCTGTTGCCACCGCCGCATTTAATGATTCTGCTTCTCCAATTTTTGGTATGGTGATCTTTTCATCCACCAGTTGCATTATAGTATCGCTGATACCTTTTCCTTCGTTGCCAATAATGATGATGGCTTCCTTAGTGGCTTTTAAAGTATTGATATTTTTACCGTTTAATGCTGCAGCATATTTTTTTATTGCAGCATTTTTATTCAACCATTCTTCAATAGGAGTATAAAAAATATTTACTCTTGCTAAACTGCCCATGGTACTTTGCACCACTTTAGGGTTGTACATATCTGCACACGCATGGGAACAAATTATATTTTCAATACCAAACCAATCGGCTGTACGAATGATGGTGCCTAAATTACCAGGGTCCTGTATGGTATCTAAAACCAGTGTCACCCTGCCCTTTATGTTTACCGGTGCTGCAGGCTCCTTCTTTTTAAAAACCGCCAGCACATTATGGGGCGTTGTTAATAATGAAATTTTTTCCAGTTCAAAATCCTTCACTGCAAACACCTGCATACCCGAATAATGGCTCAGCAGTTTTTCATTGCTGCTGAGCCATTCTGCTACGGCAAATAATTGCTGGCAAACAAATTCACGGGTTGCTAATAATTCAAGTACTACTTTTGGGCCTTCAGCAATAAACACATCATTTTCATCCCTGAATTTTTTATGGTGTAAACTTTGGATATATTTGGTATGTGTTTTGTTAAACATCACTGTCTAATACAATTTATGCCGATAAGCACCCCTTTTAAAACAAGGTTTTTTCAGCCATTAAGGAATATTTTTTTTCTTTCATTATTGCTGTCTTCCTGTATCATTCCAAAAAAATATCAAAAAGACAAACCATTTGTTATTGAAAACACCATCGAAGTTAAGGGAGGAAAATTTACTAAAGACGAACTGAATGCATTAAAATCAAGGTTAAATGCCCAGTTAGATGATAGTTCTAAAATTAACCGGGTAGATAAATATTTTGTACGTCATGTGTATCCCGGTCCGCCGGCATTTGATACCAATTCGGCAGCAAAATCGGTGGTGAATATGAAGGCTTCGATGTTGCACCTTGGATATTACAGGGCTAAAGCATCCTACTCTTATAAGATTGACACGGTTGGCGCCAACGACCAGAAAAGGGTTAAAGTAAAATATACAGTTGAACCTGGTAAGCCCACTTTAATAGATACTTTTAGTTACAATCTTAAAAAACCCGACCTGCAGCAACTGGCGCAGGTTAATAGGGATAAATCATTAATTGAGAAAAATAAACCTGTAACCAAAGCCGCTGTGCTGGGCGAGATAAGCCGCCTGGTGGATATTTACCGCAATAACGGGTATTATAAATTTACTTCGGAGGAATTGCGGATGAAGGGTGATACTTCGCTGGAAGTGCTCACCAATATCAGCGACGATCCTTTTGAACAGGTACGTTTACTGGCAGAGGCGCAGCAAAAAAAGGATTCACCTAAAATAAAACTGGCGCTTGTTTTAAACCCGCCTGCCGACTCCAGTAAATTTGAAAAATACTACATCAACAATGTTTACATCCTGCCCGATTACCGGCCATTGGATAGTTTAACAGATCCTGCACTTGAAACAAGGGTTACCAAAACGGATAAGCACATCATTAAATTCCATCATAAATTATTCCGTACGGGTTTTTTAACCAGGCATATGTTTTTAAAGAAAGGAAACCTGTATAACCAAACTGATTTTTATAATACCTTAAATAGTTTTTCCAGGGCGGGTGTATGGCAGAGTACCAATATTGATATTATTGAAGTAAAAGATAAGGACAGTGTAAGAAAAATTGATCTCGTTATTCAACTGATACCCGCCAAGCAATTTGCTTTTGAAGCATCTATTGAAGCAAGTTATTCTGCTACCAGTAATACCAACAGTGTAACTGCAGCAAATGCCGGTAATTTAGTGGGCCTTTCGGGTAATGTGGCGCTCACCAATCGTAATTTAGGTAAAGAAGGCATTAAGATGACCAATGCCATTCGCACAGGTGTGGAATTGAATATTAAACCAGACAGCAGCAATACAAGAAGTGTAATTAATTCCAATGAACTTACATTATCTAACAGCCTTGTTTTTCCACGTTTTATTTTTCCGCTTAACCGCTTAAATAAAAAAAGTAAAGATAGTACCAGGGTCAGGCGCTTTTCGTCACCGGAATCGTTTATCAATACTAACCTTTCGTATATCAACCGTATCAACTTATTCAACCTGCAGTCTGTAAACTTTGGCGTTGGTTATTCTGCACATAACAGGAAAAATGCACAACTGGTTTTCAGGCCACTTAATATAGAGTTTACCAAGTTGTATAATGCAACCGACACTTTTCAAAAAACGCTGCAGGATAATCCTTTTTTAAGGTATTCGTTTAACACGGCTTTAGTTGCCGGTTCGGCCTTTAGCTATACCTCCACTCATTCCAATAAAAAATATCCCAACCGCCAGCATACCATTAAAGTAAATGCGGAGGAATCTGGTTTCCCATTATTGCCTTTGTTTATTCCGTTACGATCGTTAAACGTATTGGATAAATACCTGCGGCAATATTTAAAAATAGATGTTGACTACTCCTTTTCCAAGAGCAGACCGAAATCGGCATTTGTTTTTCGTGTATTTGGTGGCGTTGGTATTGCATCTAAGAGGGATACTACGCTCCCCTTCTTTAAACAATATTTTGGCGGGGGAAGTAATAGCATGAGGGGCTGGCCTGTACGTGGCATTGGGCGTGGCTCGCAGCCGCTGGCAATTTATGGTACCAATAAATTCAACGACCGTACTGGTGATATGCAGTTTGAAAGCAACTTTGAATACCGTTACAATATTGCACAGATCATCCCTAATACCATGGTGCTTAAAGGTGCTTTATTTATTGATGCTGGTAACGTATGGAACCTGCGCAATTCAAAACCCGGCGGTGGTACGGATAGTGCCCAGTTTAAAATTCAAAATTTCTGGAAAGAAATGGGCATTAATGCGGGTACAGGGTTCAGGCTTGATTTCAATTATTTTGTGGTACGCCTGGATTTTGGTTTTAGATTCAAGCGGCCAGAGTTAAGTTACATCAATGATGGCTGGAAGATACCTGCCTTAAGTTTTAATGATGTGCTGCCCAAAGTTTTTGCCAAAGGCCCCAATGAGGAATACCGGAGATGGCGGTATGAGAATTTTAATTTTACTATTGGGATCAATTATCCTTTCTAAAGGGTTAACTGGTTAATTGGTTTATTGGTTATAATTGGTTTGCTGCGATGGTATCTCAAATTTAAAAGCTATCTCCGTCATAGGGCGGAGACACTCTTTGGTATGCAGAAGGTTGGCAACCTTGTTTAGTCATTCTGCCCATTCATTCATTTTCTTAACCAGCTTCCATTTGTTGTTTGCATTTTTTTCATATAGTTCATAGGCTCCTCCTCCGCACAGCAAACCGCAATAGAAACTTCTTATGATGATTGCTTTCTTTTTATCGGCTGAAAATAGTGGTATTGAGTAATTATGAATGGTGAGTTTGGTAAGGTTTCTTTCATCTAATTCCGTGTCATCATTAAAAAGGGCATGTTTAAATGTGCGTTTCCAGTGTTGCTGTTCTTGTAATCCGTCTATTTGCGTTTTAAAAAAATCAATATCTTCCCTGGAAAAAATAGAATCTAAGTGATAGGTAAACTCTTTAGTGGCACTGCCATTGTGGTATCGAAAAATGAAATAAGGGTTACCTGAAACAGCACTATTTTTTGTTGCTAAATCAGCTGAATCTTTGAAGTAAAAGTCATTGATATTTAAGGGATATATTTTACCACTGATTGTTTGTATGTGATTTAGTTTGATATTGCTATTGATGAAACTGATGATCTCTGAATCTGAAACTGCTTTGCTGTACGTTTGTGCATAAGATGTATTGCAGCCCAAAATGAAACTTAGTAGAATAAATATTCTCATAAACTCTTTCTAATAAGATGCAATGGAATAATATTTTGCATAACCCTGGCCTATTGGGATAAATTAACCGTTTTAGTAAGAACACGCCTCGAGGCGTGTTCTTACATAACCGATCTTTCCACATCTTCCATACTAACAGCATCCTCCACATTAAACTCACCAATTCGTGTGCGGCGTAATTCGCTTAAATAAGCGCCACAACCTAAAGCAGCGCCAAAATCATTGGCCAGGCTGCGTATATACGTGCCGGTGGAACAAACTACTTTAAAATGAACAACAGGCAGATCGATTGCTGTTAATTCAAATGAGTTAATAGTAATTGTTCTTGCTTTTAATTCCACATCAACACCTCTTCTTGCTAATTCATACAAAGCCACGCCATCTTTTTTTATGGCAGAATACAATGGTGGCATCTGTTCAATTTCGCCAATGAATTTTTGTGTTGTGGTGTGCAATAATTCTTTGGTGACAAATGAATAATCCTTTGGTTGTTCCGGTAAACTTTCCTTATCATAGGTAGGTGTTACAGCACCCAATGTTATGGAGCCGGTGTATTCTTTTTCTGCCGCCATGTAATCATTAATCTTTTTGGTAAACTTACCGGTGCAAACAATTAATAAACCTGTTGCTAAAGGATCAAGCGTACCTGCATGGCCTATTTTTTTTATTTGTAAGATGCTCCTTAATTTTCTTATTACATCAAATGATGTCCAGTGCAGTGGTTTATCAATCAGTATTACTTTACCATCAAGGTATGGCAATTGCAATTCAGGATTGATGGGTGGTCTTTTTACACGCTCTTGTTTAACGGGTGTTTCGCCGGCTTCAATTAATTGGTTGGTATATCGTTTACGGTATGTTTGTTTTCTTGCCATGATCTTACTAAACTCAAAAAATAAAATAATTACCTGCCTTTAAAATAATTACCTGCCTTCGGCAGATAAGAAATTAGCCACAAAGACTCAAAGGCACAAATAAAATAAAAAACAAAGTTTTTCTATTAGCGGCTTTGTGTGTTTGTGGCAAAACAATTTTGCTGCAAGGCAGCAATCAATTATCCCACAGGGCCCTGCGGGCAACCTTTTCTTATATCGCCTGCCTTGCTTTAAGTTCTAAATATTTGTTTACTGCGTTTACGGTAAGCTGTTCGGGTGAGGTTAGTACAGCGAGTATGCCATGCTTTTGCAGCTCTTTTACGATCAGTCTTTTTTCAAACTCAAATTTTTCTGCAACGGTTTTAATGTATATCTCTTCCACATTTTTGGCATCCAGGTGTGATAACTGGTGCAGCTCAGTATTTTCAAAGAATACCACCATCAGCAAATGATGACGGGCAATGCTGCGCAAGTAATTCAACTGCCGCCTCAATCCTGATAAAGATTCAAAATTGGTATACAGTATCAGCAGGCTGCGGTGCTTAATGCGGTTGCGTATTTGCATGTACAGCATTTCATAATCGCTTTCTAAAAATGCAGTCTCCTGGTTATACAGTAACTGCAGTATCGTTTCTTTTTGTATGGGCTTTCGTTCTGCAGCAAGCACAGAGCCCATCTTATTAGCAAAAGTGATCAGCCCTACCCTGTCTTGTTTCTGTAAGCAAACATTACTCAGCACCAAAGTGCTGTTAATAGCATAATCCAGTAAGGTGAGTTCATTAAAAGGCATTTTCATCAGGCGGCCTTTATCAATAATACAATATACCTGCTGCGATTTTTCATCGGTATAATTGTTCACCATTATGCTGCCTTTACGTGCTGTTGCCTTCCAGTTAATGGTTCTGATATCATCGCCCCGTACATATTCTTTTATCTGTTCAAACTCCATGCTGTGGCCTATCTTACGCATCCGTTTATTGCCATGCTCTGTTTGAATGGTAGTTTGAGAAAGCAGTTCGTATTTGCGTAATTGTAAAAAAGAAGGATACACCGGTACCGTTGTTGCGGCTTCAATATCATGGCGGCGCATGAGCAAACCCAGTTGCGACCGTACATATAAAATGATATTTCCAAAATCATATTCACCCCTGTCAACAGGCCTGAGTTTGTAAATGATATTCTTTTGTTCATTGGCCGTAAATCGTTGTGTCATCAACCAATCTCTTTTTTGAAACTGTACAGGCAATTCATCAATCATGTCGATGCTTACTGTAAAGGGCATGCGGTTGATCACCTGCAGTTCAATTTTATTTTCATCACCATTGCTTAACCGGTCGGCCATCAAACGCTTTGCCAGCGGGCTTTTGCTTACGATAAATAAAAAAAGGTAATCGATAAGTATTAATGCTGTGGCTACGGCCAGGCATAGTTTAGGTAATGAAAGAATGGGCTTATAGAAAAATGAAACGATAAACAGCACAATGCAAAAACCTATTACAAGATAAAACCTTGTGGTAAGGTATAAGTTGCCGATATATTTTTTTATGGGACTCAATTATACAATGCTGTTATGTTTATTAAAAATATTGCTGCAATTGTAGCAGTTTATCATCTTGGTACTTCCACCGCTTTTAAAATAATATCAATCAAATCATCAGCTGTAATGCCTTCCATTTCTTTTTCTGCAGTAAGAATGATCCTGTGCCGTAATACATGCGGTGCCATTTCAATAATATCTTCCGGTGTTACAAAATCCCTTCCTTTTACTGCGGCATTGGCTTTTGCTGATTTTAAAATGGCCAGTGAAGCCCTTGGCGAAGCACCGAGGTATAAGGCCGGGTTATTACGGGTTTCATTTACAATACGGGCTATAAATTCAATGAGTTTAGGTTCAATAATGATGGATTGAATCTGTGTGCGGAAATGTTGTATATCCACCGGTGATAATACTTTTTTCACATCCTCCAGCAATTGCGATTGTGTTTTTCCCTGCTGCGTACTTAATATGTTTATTTCTTCTGCCAGCGTTGGATAAGCCACTTCTATTTTAAAAAGAAAACGGTCTAATTGTGCTTCAGGCAAACGGTAAGTGCCTTCCTGTTCAATAGGGTTTTGTGTGGCCAGCACGATAAATGGCATTTGCATCAGGTGCGTATAGCCGTCAACGGTAACCTGGCGTTCTTCCATCACTTCAAATAAAGCGGCCTGTGTTTTTGCGGGTGCCCTGTTAATTTCATCAATTAAAACAATATTGCTGAAGATGGGTCCTGATTTAAACCTGAAGTCGCCTTCCCTGGGATTAAATACAGATGTGCCCACCACATCACTGGGCATAAGATCGGGTGTAAATTGTATCCTGGAAAAATCCACATCAATGATCTTAGCAATCAGTTTTGCAGTTAAGGTTTTAGCAACACCGGGCACACCTTCTATCAAAATATGTCCGTCGCAGAGCAGGCCTATCATCAGCAGGTCAACCATTTTATGCTGACCAACAATTACGTGGCCTATCTCATTTCTTATTTCATACACAGCCCTGCTTAGTCCGCTGAGATCAATCCTTTGTTCAAAAATATTCTCTTCCATAATTACTTTTGTTTGCCCCCATCCTGCCCCCTATCTCCGCCGCGGCGGATGAAATGCAGAAGATTATGGGGGATTTTTGGTTTTGGTTATGATTTCTTTTTATAAAAATTTTGTATTTGCTCGTTTAAAGATAATAATTGATAATCATGTACTACTGTATTATTCTGTACATGATGAATAGCCCGGTACAGCGATTCTACTTTACTCCTGTCCACACCACTTTTTTTGCTCAGTGAAGTTATAAAGTCATCATTAACCAGGTTGGTATTTAAAAAGTAATTATTGCGAACGTGCTCGTTAAAATAAGTGCTCATTTTTTCTGCAATATTCTTATTGTCTTTTTGCTGCAGGTACAGGCGACCAATAGTTTCGGTAAAAGTAACGGAGGTGTTTTCATTGGGCTTTATTTTTTCAATGATGCGTTGCCTGCGTTTGCCGCCAAATAAAACATAGAGTAACATTAAAAGTAATACCAGCCAAAAGGCCCAGGCCAACGGCGGGTTGCTTAATATTGCCGACAATGAACTTTCTCCCGTTCTGCGGTAGCCTATTCTCCTGTAATAATCATCCCAGTATAAATGGTCGGGATAATTACCAGTATAGGCAAAACTGTTTTGCAAATATTTGTAATTATCATTCTTTAGCAGAAAGTAATTGCTGAATGCCCTGGGATTGCAATGTAAAATTAGTTTTCCTTTTCCATGAAAATACAGGATAGAATTGGGCTCGTGCTCTTCATTTACGCCCAGCACTTTTGTAAACACACTGTCAGTGAATTCAAAATTATTTTTAAAAGGATAGTAATAATAAGCAAATGCACTGTCGCTGGAAAGCGTGCTGGTAGTTCTAACAGAATCGAAAAAATTATACATATTGTAAGGAAGCGGCGAGTAGATTTCTTTGCAGTTAATTTTACTTAGTAGTACGGTATCAAAATAATTGGCTGCAATAAAAAGTGTATTGCCTGCATATACATAATCCATCATTGCTTTGGCCTCTTCTTCGCTTACAAATAAGTAGTTTGAAAAACTAATGTACAATGAAGCTGTATCGGATATTGCTGCCCAGGTTTTATCAAAGGGTTGTCTCTTATCCCTGATAGTATTACGGCTGAACATATTTTCCATCTGCTGGTAAGCAATATAAGTTCCAAAAGGATTTTTATCTGTTCTTGAATACGTTTCCTCCAGGCTGGGTAATCTCTGGCCGGCATCTTGGGTACAGCCTGCAAAGCCGCCTGCAAGAAGCAGTATTAAAAAAATATGTAGAAATTTTTTATTCAAGTTAAAGTTTGCTGTTGAATTGTGAAAACCCTGATTCCAGGCGCCTGTAAATATTTTCATCAATGGCAAATTCGCCATACCAAACATATTCGTAATTTAAAGTGATTGCTGCAAAATCTTTCTGGTAGCTGGCATTCTTAATTTCTCTTACATACTGGTTATTGGTTTTATCTGCCGCCATTTCTATAAGATTTTTTGCAGCCAGTTTAAAAAGCGTTTGCAAATACTGATAACGAATAGCCAACCTGTAATTGCCACTCTGTACTGCCTGTTTTATAAATACTGCCAGGTCGCTTTCGTTGCTTATAACTTCTTCTGCCGCTTCGGGTGTATCAGCTTTGGCTGAAGCGGATTTTTTTCTAAACACCCCCTCTGTTAAAAACAATTTATACAGGATAAAGAGTACAAACAATACGGCCAGTGCCCAGAAAAAAAACTGCACCCCTTTGGAAGAGAACAATCTTTCTAACCAATTGCTGTTGTTACTATAACGGGGTTGTTGTTCGGCAGTTTCTTCCTGCTGATGGTTATTGTGCTTTGCAGCAGCTAATAAACTATCCATCTCTTTTACATACGCAAAGGATTTCATTTCCTTCCATACTTTTACAGAATCGGCAGATATAAAAGGCCTGTTATAATTTAGTGTAGTATCTACATACAAAGTGTCATTTACCTTTTCCTGTACAATTGATTGTTCATCTGTAATTTCATCTGTTACAGAATCTTCATATTGCTTATTTTTTTGCTGCCCGTTTGCGGTAGAAAAAAATACTATTGTAAAAAGTGATATGAGAATATGTTTATGCATTTTGTTGCTTCAGCCTGCCAATGATACCATCAGACTGAATGTAATAACCTTTTTTGTGTAAACGTATAGGAAGGATAACAAAATACCAGGTCAAAAAGCTTAAGGAAGCTGCCAATATTAAAACACCTGCCCAAATGGGTAAGCCAAAAGCTTTTTCTTTTTGGAAAGACTGCCCCATGAGGTGTGTAACATAGGTTTCTAAAAAAGATGCCAGTATAAAAAGTGGT
>Ga0068859_100005518_pt1 | contig 12880 bp, 17 predicted proteins | sample KBSSwiS22_FD_66585 | JGI IMG/M metagenome (GOLD analysis project Ga0068859, IMG submission 66585) | Switchgrass rhizosphere microbial communities from Kellogg Biological Station, Michigan, USA - KBS Switchgrass S2-2 | ecosystem: Host-associated > Plants > Roots > Rhizosphere > Soil ... | reverse complement strand
AAGGCCACCAGCTTGATGCTCGACGTGCACCAGAAGGGCAAGGCGGTCGTCTCCAGCGGTCCGCGGGAGCGGATGGAGATGGACGTGAACATCCTGCACGGCTACGGCCTCTGGGCCACCGTCCAGCAGCCGTGAAGGTCGCGACGCGCGGGGGTGCGCGCATGATCTTCGCGCGTGAGGAAGCCGAAGTGCTGTCGGACGTGCTGCGCGGGTCGCAGGACGAGATCGGCGCCATCGACCGTCCCGGTCCGGTGACCGAGCGGCTGTACCCGGCGGCGTACGAGGACACCGAGGCGGCGACCGAGTTTCGTCAACTCACACAAGGGGATCTGCGCGACAGCAGGCTCGCGCGGCTGACCGAGTGCGCTGACGAACTGGACGCGACGGGTGGCGAGATCCCGCTGACCGGTGAGGTGGCCGACCGCTGGATCCGCGCGTTGAACGACCTGCGCCTGCTGCTCGGAACCCGCCTCGGCGTCACCGACGACTACGACCACGACGTCGACGCCCGCGACCCCCAGGCGCCGCAGCACGCCCTCTACTCGTGGCTCACCGCGATCCAGGACCTCGTGGTTCGCAGCCTCTGATCAGACTCTGGTCAGATCTCGCCGCCGGGCGGTACCGGCGGCTGAGGACGGGGCCGCGGCCTCGGCCGCGGCGCTGCGCCGGCGTGGTCGGCCGTGGCCGGCACGGGCCCCGCGTCCGGGTCTGGGACCGCGTGTCCCGGCGGCGCGATGGCCCGCCACGGCAACGGCCCGAGCGCCGCGCCGGCCGCGCAGAGCACAAAGCCGGCCAGCGCCATCCAGATGCCCGGATCGGCGTTGGTGAAGACGCTCGCCCCCTTCGCGCCGCCGCGGTCCTTCTGCGCCTGCAGGTACTGAGCCAGCGCGTAGTACGTCCACGCGAAGCCGGTCAGGCCGATCGCGAAGCCGGTGACCCGAAGGCCGTCGACGTACTTCGTCGGCAGGTTCGCCGCGAGCCCGACCAGGATCGACAGCAGCAACAGCAGCCAGGCGATCCAGCCGAAATAGCTGGTGGATGCGGCCGGGGCGTCGAAGGCGGCGAGGTTGTCGTGCAGGTCGGAGAAGGTGATGTCGGCGACCGAGTTGGCGCCGGTGCTGCCCGGGTACCAGTTGAAGGTCGTGAACGACAGCAGGATCAGGATCGCGCCGGCGAACACCAGCCCCACGCCCGGATATCCGACCTTCGTCCGCATGCGCCAAGGCTAGGGTAGGGGCCGTGCTGAGGCTTTCCCGGGAGTTCCACGACGCGATCGTCGCCCATGCCCGACAGGACCATCCCGACGAGGCGTGCGGGGTCATCGCCGGCCCGTACGGCAGCGACGAGCCCACCCGGTTCATCCCGATGCTGAACGCCGCGCGCTCGCCCACGTTCTACGAGTTCGACTCCGCGGACCTGCTGGCGCTCTACAAGGAGATGGACGCGAACGACGAGGAGCCGGTGGTCATCTACCACTCGCACACGGCCACCGAGGCATATCCGTCCCGCACCGACATCTCGTACGCGAGCGAGCCGAACGCCCACTACGTGCTCGTCTCGACGCGTGAGGAACAATCTACGGAGTTCCGGTCGTTCCGGATCGTGGACGGGCTCGTGACCGAAGAGCCTGTCGAAGTCGTCTAAGGAGCAGCAACAAGCATGGCGATCGACGTCAAGATCCCGACCATCCTGCGCACCTACACCGGTGGCGCGAAGTCCGTCGAGGCGAACGGCGCCACCCTCAGCGCGCTGATCGACGACCTGGATGCCAACTTCGAGGGTCTCAAGGGACGCCTGATCACCGACGACGGCAGCCTGCACCGCTTCGTGAACATCTACGTCAACGACGAGGACGTCCGCTTCCTCGGCTCGCTGGACACCCAGCTGGCCGACGGCGATGCCGTCACCATTCTCCCGGCCGTCGCGGGCGGCTCGCGCTGACCAGGTACGACTCGCTGATCGACGCGCTGGGCAACACCCCGCTCGTCGGTCTGCCCCGCCTGTCGCCGCGCTGGGACGGGGACGCCCCGGTGCGGCTCTGGGCCAAGCTCGAGGACCGCAACCCGACCGGCTCCATCAAGGACCGCGCGGCCCTGAAGATGATCGAGGCCGCCGAGGCGGACGGGCGGCTCACGCCGGGCTGCACGATCCTGGAGCCGACCAGCGGCAACACCGGCATCTCGCTGGCGATGGTCGCCAAGCTCAAGGGCTACGGCCTGGTCTGCGTGATGCCGGAGAACACCTCGATCGAGCGGCGTCAGCTGCTGGAGATGTTCGGCGCGCGCATCATCTCCTCGCCCGCCGCGGGCGGTTCGAACCAGGCCGTCGCCATGGCCAAGGAACTCGCCAAGGAGTACCCCGACTGGGTCATGCTGTACCAGTACGGCAACCCTGCGAACGCCCAGGCGCACTACGACGGGACGGGCCCGGAGCTGCTGGCCGACCTGCCCGACATCACCCACTTCGTCGCGGGCCTGGGCACCACCGGCACGCTGATGGGCACCGGACGGTTCCTGCGGGAGCGCGTTCCGGGCGTGCAGATCATTGCCGCCGAGCCCCGCTACGGTGAGCTCGTCTACGGCCTGCGCAACATCGACGAGGGCTTCGTCCCGGAGCTGTACGACAACTCGGTGCTGACCTCGCGGTTCTCGGTCACCTCGTACGACGCGCTGCGCCGCACCCGAGACCTGATCGAGCAGGAGGGCATCTTCGCCGGCATCTCGACCGGCGCGATCCTGCACGCCGCGCTCTCGATCGGCGACCGGGTCGCGCGCGACCCCTCGGCGACCGCCGAGATCGCGTTCGTCGTGGCCGACGGCGGCTGGAAGTACCTCTCCACCGGCGCCTACAGCGGCAGCCTCCAACAAGCGAGCGACCTGCTGGAAGGCCAGCTGTGGGCTTGACCCTTTGAGGGGCCGCGGTCGACCGACTCAGGGCCCCTCGTTCCTCGGGGCCGTCGTCGGCCGAAGTGCCTTCGGCGCGGAGCGGCCGGTGGGTCCCCGGCTTGAGCCCCGCCGGGGTTCTCACCAACAGCGGTTGAGTCGGCTCCGCCGGGGCGGTCACCGGTTTGTAAGACCGTCAGGCGGCTGAGGGCGGCAGACTAGGCGGATGAGGTTGCGGGGGGCGTGGGCGGGGGTGGTCGCTGCCGCGATCGCGCTCGGGCTCGGTGAGCTGGTCGCGGTCTTCCTGCGCACCGCAGCCGCACCCGTCATCGCCGTCGGCAACCGGGTCATCGAACTGTCTCCCGAGCCCTGGACGCGCTGGGCGATCGACACGTTCGGCAAGCACGACAAGGACGTGCTGATCGGCGGCATCCTCGTGCTGCTCGCGATCTTCGCGGCGGGCGTCGGGCTATTGGCCAGCCGCCGCCTCGTCTACGGGTACGCCGGGATCGCGGTCTTCACCGCGTGGGGCGTCTACTGCGCGCTCTCGGTCCGCGGTTCACGCGCCTCGGACGTCCTGCCCGTCCTGATCGGCGGCGCCGCCGCAGCCGCCGTGCTCATGCAACTGCTCGGCCCACGCCCTGAAGCCACCACCGACCGGCGACGGTTCCTGGTCGGATCGGCCGGGTTGGCCGCGTTCGCCGCTCTCGCCGGATTCGGCGGACGGTGGTGGCAGCACAGGCGCTTCGACGTCAGCACGTCCCGCCGCCAGGTCGCCGCCCGGCTGCCCGCCCCGACCGATACCGCACCGGACCCGAAGGGCGCCGACCTCGGCTTCGGGGACGAGCGCTGGCAGACGCCGAACGAGGAGTTCTACCGCGTCGACACCACGCTGGACGTCCCGCAGGTCTCGGCCGAGGGCTGGAAGCTGCGCATCCACGGCATGGTCGACCGCGAGGTCACGCTGACCTACGACCAGCTGCTGGCCCGTCCGATGCGGGAGCGCTGGATCACGCTCGCGTGCGTCTCGAACGGCGTCGGCGGCCCGTACGTCGGCAACGCCCGCTGGCTCGGCACGCCGCTACTCGACCTGCTGCGCGAGGCGGGCGTCCACGCTGACTCCGACCAGCTGCTGATGACCGACGTCAACGGCATGACGATCGGTGCGCCCGCCAAGGTCGTGATGGACGGACGGGACGCGCTGCTGGCGATCGCGATGAACGGCGACCCGCTGCCACAGGCGCACGGCTTCCCGGTGCGCGTGGTCGTCCCGGGCCTTTACGGCTACGTGAGCGCCTGCAAATGGGTCGTCGACATCGAGGCGACCACCTACTCGGAGAAGGCCTACTGGGTCGGCCAGGGCTGGGTTCCCCAGCCCGAGCTCGAGCTGATGAGCCGCATCGACACCCCGCGGGAGAACCACACGCTGAAGGCCGGCCAGGAGATTCCCGTCGCTGGTGTGGCCTGGGACCAGCACGTCGGCGTCTCGGCGGTCGAAGTGCAGGTCGACGACGGGCCGTGGCAGCAGGCGGGACTGGCGCCCGTCCCGACCGTCGACACCTGGCGGCAGTGGGTCTGGAACTGGACCCCGACCAAAGGCGTGCACAAGCTGCGGGTGCGCGCCACCGACCAGGCAGGCAACGTGCAGACCAGCGAAAAGGCCTACCCCTTCCCGGCCGGCGCCACCGGTTACCACCAGATCACCGTGCGAGTTGAATAGGCCGCAATCGATCTCGCGCCGACCCCCTCGCTGCGCTTGGCGGCCGACCCTGCGACCGAAGCTCGCTGCCGCTCGCGAGCGACAGCGGCCCTCGACTTAGGCTCCGCCGGGGAGGTCACCAGCCGTCAAGCGCGCTTCCGCGCGCGGTAGGCGGCGACGTTGGCGCGGTTGCCGCAGCCTGCCTCGCAGAACCGCTTGGAGCGGTTGCGGGACAGGTCGACCAGGACGTTCTCGCACGCCTCGTCCGCACAGGTCTTGAAGCGGGACAGCTCACCGGCGCGGATCACGTCCACGAACGCCATCGCCGTCTCCACCAGCACCCGGGTGGCGAGGTCGGCCCCGGGCGGCTCGGCGTGCAGGTGCCAGTCCCACTCGTCGTGCCGCATCAACTGGGGCAGCGCCCGGCCCTCGCGCAGCAGTTCGTTGACCCGGTCGACCACGACGGCGTCGTCGCCGGCCGCCTCCCAGAGCGAACGCAGGCGGGGCCGGATTGCGCGCAACGCCTTGAGCTCGCGGTCGTCGTGCGTACGGCTGCCTGTGAACCGCCACCGCCTGACGTAGGCGTCGACCGCCGCAGGATCGGTCAACTGCTCGCCGCCGTCGGTCGAGTTGACCAGGTCCGCGGCAGCGGACAGCGTCATCTCCACGTCATAGGCAAAAGGCACGTTGACTCCTGTCATGTCTCGGGTCTAGTGTCATGAGCGTAACTCACTTTGACCTATGACAGATGGTAACCACCGATGACCTCCCCGCTGCGCGGGCCGTACCGAGGATTGTTCCTCGCACTGCTCGCCGCCGCCTCCTTCGGCACGTCCGGATCCTTCGCGACCCCGCTGATGCAGGCCGGCTGGTCGCCGACCGCGGTCGTCGCGGCGCGCATCAGTCTCGCGGCGCTCGTCCTGGCCGTCCCGGCATGGCTGGCGATCCGCGGCCGGACGTACCTGCTGCGTCGCAACGTGGGCTCGCTGGTGATGTACGGGCTGCTGCCCGTCGCGGGCTGCCAGGTCTTTTACTTCCAGGCCGTCCAGCGCCTGTCGGTCGGCGTCGCGCTGATGCTCGAATACATCGGCGTCGTGCTGCTGGTGGGCTGGCAGTGGGCCCGGCACGGCGTGGTCCCGCGCCGCCTCACGGTGGCCGGCTCGGTGCTGGCGATGGTCGGGCTCGGTGTCGTGCTGGACGTGCTGGGCGATCAGCACCTCGACCTCGTCGGTGTGTTCTGGGGCGTCCTCGCGGCCGTCTCGCTGGCGATCTACTTCGTGCTGTCGGCCAAGTCCGACCCGGAACTGCCGGCCATCGCGATGTCCGGTGTGTCGATGGGCGTCGGCGCGGTGGTGCTCGGCCTGATCGGCGCGGTCGGGCTCGTCCCGATGGACGCGAGCACCTCCGACATCACCCTGGCCGGCGCACAGATGAGCTGGATCTGGCCGGTCGTCGGCATCGCCGTGATCGCGGCCGCGTTCGCGTACGTGGTCAGCATCGCCGGGGCTCGTGCGCTGGGGGCGAAGCTCTCCGGGTTCGTGGGGCTCACCGAGGTGCTCTTCGCGGTCCTGTTCGCCTGGCTCCTGCTGAGCGAGCAGCCGAGCTGGAACCAGGCGGTCGGCGGTGTGTTGATCGTCGCAGGTGTGGCACTCGTCAAGGCAGATGAATTCCGGCGGCAGGTACCTTCTCAGAGTGCAAGCGCCGAACGCCCTGTGGCGACAGTTCCGGGACCTGTACCGGACTAACACCGAGGCCGATCGTGCGGCCGAGCCCAAGTTCACGTCGTCCAGCTGGGGCGGCGCGCTGATCATCATGGTCGCCCTGGTGGGCATCCTCTGGGCGATCCAGATCGTCAACTACTACGACGACCAGCAGCTGAACCGCTTTGGGCTCAAACCCCGCGAGGTGGACGGTCTGTGGGGCGTGATCACGCAGCCGTTCCTGCACGGCGACACCCGGCACATGCTGAACAACACGATGCCGTTCGTCCTGATCGGCTGGATCGTGCTGCTGTCCGGACTGCGGAACTTCGGCATCGTCACGGCCGGGATCGTGGTGCTCGGCGGGCTCGCGACCTGGCTGGTCGCGCCGTCCGGAGTTGTCGTCGGGGCCAGCGGACTGGTGTTCGGCTGGCTGGGGTACCTGCTGGCCCGGGCGTTCTTCGCCCGAAAGTTCACCTGGATCCTGGTCGCGATCGCGGTCCTGTTCTTCTTCGGGACGCTGCTGTCAGGGCTCGTCCCGGACTTCAACTCGCACGTGTCCTGGCAGTCGCACCTCTGCGGGTTCCTCGCCGGGGTGGCGGTGGCCGGGGCGCTGCACTCGCAGCGGATCGCTCGGCGGGGTTAGGGTGGCTGCCTCATGAAGCTCACGGTTCTTGGCTGCTCGGGAAGTGTCCCGGGGCCTGACTCCCCGGCCTCCGGGTACCTGATCGAAGCCGACGGCTACCGGCTCGTCCTGGACCTCGGCAACGGCGCCTTCGGGGCTCTGCAGCGGCACATGGCCCCGGCCGAGGTCGACGCGATCGTCCTGTCGCACCTGCACGCCGACCACTGCATCGACCTGACCGCGTACATGGTGGCGCTGCGCTACGGCGGCGACCCGCGCTACAAGGTCGCGGTCAGTCCGGACTCGCGCATCCCGATCATCGGCCCGTCCGGCACGCGCGACCGCCTCGAGGCCGCTTACGACCCGTGGGCCCGCAAGCTGGGGCTGCACGAGTTGTTCGGCTTCACGACACCGACCGAGACCGAACTCGGGCCGCTGAAGGTGAGCTTCGCGCCCACCAACCACCCGGTGCCTACGTACGCCGTGCGGATCTCGCACGGCGACCGGACCCTGGTCTACTCGGCCGACACCGGCGAGAGCGACCGACTGATCGAGTTGGCTGACGGCGCGGATCTGTTCCTGTGCGAGGCGTCGTTCATGCCGGACGACGAGTACGTGCCCAACCTGCACCTGACCGGACGCCAGGCCGGCGAGCACGCGGCGAAGGCCGGCGTCGGCTCGCTGCTGGTCACGCACGTCCCACCGTGGGGCTCCTTCGCGACCGCCGCGGACGAGGCGGCCACCGCCTATGACGGAGAGATCCGGATCGCCGCAGCCGGCGCCTGCTACGAGATCTGATCGCTCCACGGCGACCAGCGCGCCCCTCACGACGACGCGACCTCGCTCGGGTGCTCCTTCGGGTAGGTCTGAGGCGCAGGGCGGTAAGTAAGGACGTCGCCGAAGTCGGTATTGAGCGTCAGTTCGTCGTTTGAGATCGACCATCGGCTCGTGGAATTGGACAACGCGGCCATGGCGGTCGCCATCTCCTCGGGATCCGGGCAGGCCCAGGCCGCCGTCGAACTGTCCCGGATGTGCAACGAATCCCCGTCCAGCGTGTAGACGTCGGTGAGGTCGTGCTTGCAGACGTGAATCCGATAGGTGCCGTTCCCGCGCAGCAGCATCGAGGTCTCGACGGTGACTGATTGCGGTGACTTACCCGGGTGCTGGTAGGCGACGAGCCGCCAGTCGGTGCCGACGGGGGAGGTGGCGAGGTCCGCGGCAGACTCGGCGCCCGTCTCGGAGGTCTGCGAGTGCTCATCCGGACGGTTGACGGACAGCAGCACCGCCACGGCGGCGATGGCCGCGGCGACAGCGCTGACACCGACGAACGTCGGCCACCGCCTCGGCGCGGGACGGGCGACCCGATCGCGCACCGCGCCCACGACTCCGTGAGCGCCGGGCACGTCCCGGGCCTCGTCCTGCAACAACGCCCGCAGGTCGTCCTCAGTGGGCACCTTCGATCACCGCCTCGCTGATCCGCAGTGCTGCCAGCCCGCGGGAGATGTGTGAGCGCACGGTGCTGACCGAGCAGGAGAGCTCCTCGGCGATCTCGTCGTCAGCCAGTCCGGCGAAGTAGCGCAGCACGATCACGGCGCGCTGCCGGCGGGGCAGCGCCGCAAGCGACGTAAGCAGCAGGTCGCGGTCGTCCACCGCGCCGCTCGGGTCGGGCGTCGGCGTGTCCGGGACTTGAGCGGTCGCGGAGATGCGCGACCACTTGCGCCCCCACGAGACGTACTCGTTGACGAGCATCCTGCGCACGTAGGCCTCCCGGTTCGCGATGGCGTCCAGCCGGTCAGGACGGGAGCAGAGCTTCACCAGCACGTCCTGCACGAGGTCCTCGGCAAGGCCGCGGTCCGCGGTCAGGACGCGCGCGAACCCGAGCGAGGCGGGCAGCACCTCGCGGCAGAACTCGTCGAGCTCCACCCGCTTCCTCCCGTTCGTCACAGATGAGGACGCACGAGGCCCCCGAAGTGTTGAGTCGGCTTACCTGCTCCGAACATGTTCGTGACCACAGCGCCGCCGGACCCGGTTAGTGTGCCCGCGTGGATGCCGCCGCCGCCCGGCCGAAGGGACTGGTCATGGTGGTCGAGGACGAGCCGGCGATCGCGGAGATCATCCGGCTGAACCTGGCGGCCGCGGGCTATGGGGTCCAGGTCGAACGGGACGGGCTCGCCGCGCAGGCCGCGATCCGGTCTGTCCGTCCCGCCGCGATCATCCTGGACGTCGGCCTGCCCGGCATGGACGGCATCGAGCTGTGCCGCTGGATGCGGGCACGCGGCGACTGGACGCCGGTCCTGTTCGTCACGGCGCGCGACGACGAGGTCGACCGGGTGGTGGGGCTGGAGCTCGGCGCGGACGACTACGTCACCAAGCCGTTCTCGCCGCGCGAGCTCGTCGCGCGCGTCGGGGGAGTGCTGCGCCGCACCCGGGGCGTGACCGACTCGGCGCCGCCGCTGGTCGTCGGTGCCGTCCAACTGGACGAGGGCGCCCGCCGGGTCACCGTCGGCGGCGTCGAGTGCGTCCTGACCTCGACCGAGTTCGACCTGCTCGCCTACCTGATGCGCCGCCCGGGCCGCGTCTTCACCCGCGAGCAGTTGCTCAGCGAGGTGTGGGGCTACGCCGCGGCGGCCGGGACGAGGACGGTCGACGTCCATATCGCCCAGCTGCGCGGCAAGCTCGGCGACGCCAGCCCGATCCGGACGGTCCGGGGTTACGGGTACTCCGCGGAGTCACCGTGAGGCGCCAGCGCCGGCGCCGCTCGCTGGCGACGCGTATCGCAGTGCTGTCGGCCTGCGTCGCGGTCGGGACGGCGCTACTGGCCGGGCTGCTGTCGGTCGGCCTGATCCTGCGCTCGGACGGCGGACGGCAGCAGCTGGCGAACCTGGCCGACGCCGCGCAGGCCCGCGAGCAGAACCGCCCGGTGCTCGGCGCCGCGGCGGTGCAGCGCCTGCTGCGGGCCGTCGACGTGCAGAACGCGACGGTCGACCGAAGCGGCGCGGTCACCGGCGATGATCTCGCGGTGGCCGCGGTACGCGAGGCGGACGTGCAGCGGCTGCGGGCCGGGCGGCCGGTGTCGGCGAACCGCACCGTCGGCGGCGACCGCGTCTACGTCGAGGCGCGGCCCACCGGGACGGGCGGCATCGTGCTCGTCGAGCGGCGGTCGGACGCGGACGCCTTGGCGAACACCGCGGTGCGCCGGATCGTCCTGGCGTTGCTCGTCGCGGCCGGCATCGCCGCGCTGCTGGGAATGCTGGTGGCGGCGCGCCTGGCCCGTCCCCTTCGCCGCACCGCGGTCGCCGCGCACGCCCTCGCCGCCGGCCGGCGGGACGTGACGGTGCCGCCCGAGGGGCCGACGGAGGTCGCCGATGTCGCCGAGGCGATCAACACGCTATCGGCGGAGCTGGCCGCCTCCGAGGGGCGTCAGCGTGACTTCCTGCTGTCCGTCTCGCACGACCTCCGCACGCCCCTGACCGCGATCAGCGCGTATGCGGAGTCGCTGGCGGACGGCGTGGTGCCGCCCTCACGCGCTGCGGAGACCGGCACCGTGATGCTCGCCGAGGCGAAGCGGCTGGATCGCCTGGTCGCCGACCTGCTCGACCTCGCCCGGCTGGACGCCTCCGATTTCCGGCTGGACGTGACGACGGTGGACCTCACCGCCCTGGTCGAGGCGGCCGGGACGGTCTGGGCCGACCGCTGTCGCGCCGCGGGAGTGCCGTTCCGGACCGAGGCGCCGGGAGTGCCCCTGTGGACCGCCACCGACCCGGGCAGGATCCGTCAGGCGGTGGACGGCCTGCTGGAGAACGCCTTGCGGGTGACGCCGGCCGGAGCCCCGATCGTCCTGGCCACACGGGCCGAACCCGGCGTGGTGCTCGTCGAGGTGCGCGACGGCGGCCCCGGACTGACCGAGGCGGACCTGCCCGTCGCCTTCGAACGCGGCGAGCTGTACCGCCGGTATCGCGGCGTGCGTCAGGTCGGGACGGGCCTGGGGCTGGCGATCGTCCGCAGCCTCGTGACGCGCCTGGGCGGGACGGTCGAGGCGGGACGCGCAGCCGAGGGCGGGGCCCGGTTCACCATCGCGCTGCGGGCGCTTACCTGACCCGAACATTCCCCGGATCATGGCGTCATCTCCGCGGTGGAGAAAGGACTCCAGCAGGCCCACAACCTCTGGAGGTCACCATGTTCCGCACCGTCATCCTCGCCACGACCCTGACGGCATCCGCTGCCGTGGCACCGGCAGCCCTCGCCACACCGACGCCATCGCCAGGGGCCGGCACGACCCAGGCACTGGAGCGTCTGCAGCAGGCCGGCTCGTCGGCGATCGCACGCAGGCAGACCACGATCACCACCGCGACGAACGCGGTCACGCGCCACGACTCGATCACCGACGCCGACCGTGCCCCTCTGATCGATGCCCTGACGCGCACCTCGGACGGGCTGGACGCGGTGGGGCACGAGCTGGCCGCCGACACCACCACAGAGGATGCCCGGACCGACTACCGCGCGATCTTCACCGACTACCGGGTCTATGCGCTGGTCGTCCCGCAGGTGCACCTGGCCGCGGCCGCCGACGCGATCACCGGGACCGTCGTGCCCAAGCTCGAGGACGCGCAGCAGAAGCTCGAGGGTGCGCTCGCGGCCGAACCGGACAAGAACACCGCAGACGTCAAGGCCGCCATGTCCGACCTGACGACGCGACTCTCCGACATCGGCGAGGCCACTTCCGGCCTGTCGGCGAGCGTGCTCGCGGTGACGCCGGAGCAGTTCAACGCGAACCACGCCGTGCTCGCCGAGCCACGGGCGCGCCTGCGTACCGCCCGCGCGGACGTCGCGTCCGCCCTGCGCGACATCCGTACCGCCGCGAAGGCCCTGCGATGAGGACGGCCGTCGCGACCGTCCTGCTGGCCGGCACCGTCTTGCTCACCGGCTGCGGACGGCATGACGCGGCGGATCCGCCGTCCAGCCCCACCACGTCCAGCCCCACCACCTCCGTGCCGTCGCGCCCCACCACGTCCGTCCGGACGAGCGTCCCCGCGGCCGAGGCGACCCCGACCACGCAGCCCCTCGACCTGTCCGGCATCGACGCCGACCTGGCAGCCATCGAGTCGGCCGCCGCGGCCGTGGACGCGGATCTCTCCGTCGCTGCGTCCGCCCAGGCGGTGCCCGACGAGCCGTGACCGGTCAGCACCAGAGCTCGGCGAGTTTGGTGATCACGTTGCGATTGCGGTTCGTGGCGACCACGCCGAGACGCTTCTCGATCCCGTACGGGTCGACGACGCCCTGCTTGATTCCGGGTCCCAGCAGCAGGTGCGCCGCCCGTCCGCGGACCTCGATCCGGTCCTGCGGCTTGCAGCGTTCGAGCAGGTCCCGGACGCGAGCTTGTGTGGGTTCCTGCTTTAGCAGGTAGACGTAGTGACGGGCGGCGTCCAACAGCGTGGCGCCGACCTCCCCGACGTCCCGCGCCACCTGGGACAGTTCAGCTGGCGTGAGGACGATCGTGGGGACCGAGAACCCGGCGCGCCCGGCATAGGCGGCCTCCAGCGCGGTTTCGAGCTTCGCGCGCGACCGAAGCGAGGACGTCACCCGGACATTGCCGGTGTTGATGTAGGTGGCCACGTCGTTGCAGCCCGCCGATTCGCTCGCCTCGATGATCGCCTGCTTGGCGAACATTCGCCCGCCCACATTGACCGCCCGCAAGAACGCGATGTACGTCGCCATCCGGTCATCCTGACGTTCTGAACGACAATTCGGAATTGTTCAGGGCGGTTGCATGTCGCCAACGGCGGCCCGGCTAGCCATTGCTCAGGCACGGCGGCATTTGTACTGCGCATGGTCAGGTGGCCGCACCCGCGGCAGGATGGCGGGCGTGCTTACGCAGGTGATCGAAGTCCGTACCGGCGTCCGACCGGCGGTGCACGAGCTGACGGCTGATTGCGCCGCGTTCGTGGCGGGCCGCGGAGACGGACTGCTGAACGTG
>Ga0068859_100005516_pt1 | contig 12881 bp, 14 predicted proteins | sample KBSSwiS22_FD_66585 | JGI IMG/M metagenome (GOLD analysis project Ga0068859, IMG submission 66585) | Switchgrass rhizosphere microbial communities from Kellogg Biological Station, Michigan, USA - KBS Switchgrass S2-2 | ecosystem: Host-associated > Plants > Roots > Rhizosphere > Soil ... | reverse complement strand
CCAGTACCGCCGCCCGTTGATAAACATTGGGTAGAATAGGTAGTACTTATATTGGCGCAATACTCCTGGCAGTTATCACATGGCCCTAAAACACCTGTATGAATGTCGGGACATTGATTGGGTGGATAAGGGCAATGATTTGAAGTAGTTGTTGTGGTAATGGTAACACATATCATTTGTGCATAGTTTATGGTAGTACCGCCGTTATTGTTTCCAAAATTAATCATTCGGTTTACATTAGCGGTATCTTTATAATTGTCGCAGTTATTAAACAGCCGCTTATCTTTTATTATAAAGCTGCTATGGCCAAAAACATTATAGTCCATTGCCATCATGTGTATTGCAAAATCTTCTGCTGTTGTATAAGTAGCGGGTGTTGCAGTTTGAAAGGGCAGGTACTGGTAATCGCTGTTTCTGTATAAAGTCATCGATACTGAGTCACTAACTTTTGATAAAATAAAGCCATTAACATAATCAGCCTTATCCAGTACCAGCGGTGTTATCACAATGGTATCAGGTGTTGCATCGCCAATAGCAGCAGTTGGAGTAAAAATTCCGGTAGTGGTAGTGGTATTGGTACTGTTGGGAGTTACAAGAGTAATACAAGATTTGTCCCAAACAGGAATACCTTCATTTTTTGCAAATGAGTTAATAAATTCTTTGGTATCGTTTTGTTCTTTTAATGCTTCAGCTACTTTCTTTACTGCAGTGGGAGTGCCCGTGGACAGACTAAAGAATTTTGAAGTTACTGTGGCGGTTGAAGGGTTAAAATTATTGTCAGTCTTTTTGCAGGAAACAAAGACTAATACGCCTGCGCAAAGTAGACCAAATGTACTTCCAATGATGTTGTATTTTTTCATAAATTTTGATTTTAGAGTTTTACCGGGGGTGCCGATTTGTTTAAAAGAGTAAGAGCAAACATTAATTTGCCGGGCTTTCAAGAAAATATTTAGAATGGTTGTATTTATTACAACAAATACAAAGCGCTACTCTAAATTTATTATTGAAAACAGTTGTTATTTTTCAGTTAGTATTTTCTTTTATTTCATCATAAGCAGTATAGTTTGGTTAAGAGTAATTGAAACTTTAGTAGAAACAAACCTAATACACTTACTCCACAAAAAAGATGACAAAAGTCAAAAAATTGGGAAAGCTTAAATTCTTGATTTTAGCCTGCTTAAAGTAGCTTTATCAATGTCAAGGTAAGAAGCTATATATTTAGCGGGTACCCGTAACAGTATTTCAGGATGTTGTTGCAACAAGAAATCATACCGCTCTTTTGCCTTCCGATTTCTTATGCCTAACAATCTCTCCTCCGAAAGAACATAATATTTTTCAGTAATTATTCTGCCCACAACATTAAATTCAGGATACAAAGTATATGCGTTCTGTAGTTCTTCATAAGTGATGTATAAAAGCATCGTATCTTCTAATGCTTCAATAAATTCATAACTGGGTGTTCTTTGAAAGAAACTTGATACCGATATTATTACATCCCCTTCTTTCATAAACCAGGCTGATGTTTCTTCTCCATCATTGTTAATGTAATAAGATCGCACCATGCCTTTTAAAATAAAGGAGATTTTATTACTAACTTCTCCCTTTTGCAAAAAAATCTCTTTCTTTTTAAGTGTAATGGGCGTTAGTGTTTTATTAAGATACCGGATGAGGTTATCCGAAAGTGGGTGAATGTTGTTTAAAGCATTTATTACCATATCGTTCATACAGGTTCTGGTTTTTTACATGATTAGACCAGGTTAAAGACTTTAAAAAAATGTAAATGGTTGTCAGAATTATAAAAAACTTTATTTCATGCCGTTAGCCGGGTTAATTAGCCGGTCCTGCTTAATGCTGATTACCGGTTATATTTACTGTAATTGTACAGCAAGTGACACTATGCAATTGAGGAGAATGAAAACTACGCCTTTAGTATACCGCCTGGCCAAGTACGTTAGTGTACCAACAAACAGCCCGAAGCCCACTGCAACTAAATCCTGGTGAAGTCTTGTATTTGTTATGGCTTTTGTTACGCATGTTGTTATTACACTTGCGCTCATTAACTTTGCTTCGATACCAAATAACGGCGTTTGCTGAATGTAGAAGAGGTTACAAACAAAGGCGAAAAGGGCAGCCTTTTTTGTTTATTATTTGATAGTTATATCCAAACCGGGGGTTAAGCCAGGGCATAGCTACTTAGCATTAGATTTATGAATATTTTTTGCCCTGTCAAACCTTGCCAAACAACTATCCAGCGGTTGACCCTGATTATAAATGCAGTCGCAGAAAATTTCGCAAGCCGCTGGATTTTTGCTCGAAGCACATTGATTTCTGCATTCAGCTTCGGAGTTGCCCGGCACAATCTCATATAAATAGAAAGTACCGATAATGATAAAGGCTAGAACTGCAACGGAACCTCCAAAAAATATGATTCGAAGGCGTTTACCCAAGGGCTTTTTTAACACAGGAGGATCTGTTTTGGGCTGCTGCTTAAATGGCAAAATGTATTTCAAACGGTCATAGTCCCAAATTAATAAAAACAAGCTTGCCAATACCATCATCGTTACAAGCCGGGTACCATCAAAGCGTGTAGCATAAGTAAGCACACAAATATTGACGATGATGGGAAAATACATCATTGCACCAAGAAGGGCTGTTCTCGGAATCAGTAATAATATAGCTATTATGATTTGAGTAATTCCAATAAAGGTGTAGTAATATCCTGTTAGATGTAAAGCATCGAAGTAATGTCCTAAAGGGTTATTGGACGGCAAACCACTGGCGAATCGTTCACCCATGATTTTAACGTAGCCTGCAGGAATAAAGCTCGCTGCCAGGGCAATGCGACAAAAAATAGCAAATCTCTTAAACCATTTATCAGACTTTGCTTCATAATATATTTCTTCAATTCTATTCATAGCTGTATATTAATAACGTAACACTGAATTTTTTTTGGTGGATTCACTTCATTCCCGAAATAACCAATAGAACATATTCTGCTACCACTAAAAATCATTTTTTTTGCGGGTGAATATTTTATTGAGGAGAAAATAAAGAACTAATGCCATGGCTGTCCAGTAGAAAGCAAAGGCGATAACTAAAATTGGAGGTGCCGGGTCTGGATCGTTAAATAAAGACGGCAAAGGGCCAATCAAAAGAATTTTGATAGGGTATAAAATTGTAGCTAAGGTGCTTTTCCAGGCTATTGGTGATTCAGCTCCCGGAAAAAAATCGCCGTTTACGGGAAAGAGCCGGACTTCAGTTCCCAAAACTGAATTAGTGATAAATTGAAAGGCAAACGCAGAAACGAGGAATATAATGACGAATTTTGTTCTTGAAATCTTCATACAGCTGAGTTTTTGCAATGAGTAAAAGCACTTTGAATTACAAAGCTAAATTACTCACTTTGCATTTCAAAGTATTTAAAGAAAAAATTTGAATTTGAAACAACAAAGAATATTCAGAATAATAGCAACTATTGCATACCTGCTAATTATTCTTAATGGTGATATGATTGGGCTTCCATTTTTTCTTTGGCTTTCATTTACCCTTTTTGACTTTGGAAATATTGACCAGTTATTTGCGTTTTTAGCTGTTGCTGGCTTAACAATAAATTTGATTAACGCAAACAAACAAAGAACATTAAAAATTCTATTATTGGATGTAATGTGTTTTTTGTTGTTAGCCGCACCTGTAATTGCTCGTTTGTTGGAAGCACCAATTAATTTATTTAACTATGCTGCTTTCATTATACCAACAACAGTTTTTGTTTTATTCTATTTGGTTTCATTATATTTTGCTTGCAAAGAATATTTTAAAAATAGAAACAGCGCAAACTTGTAAAATAAAACTACACCTTTGGTATGCCGCTTAGCCATGTACGTTAGTGTACCAACGATCAGCCCTAAGCCCGCTGCAACTAAACCAAAATGAAGCCTTGTCTTTATTATACCCTTCGTTACGCAGGGGTAAACAGCTTCCATTTTCCTTCGGAGATAACCTCAACTTTACTATCGGTCACTTTAATGGCGGTTTGATCGTCAATTGCATATGACGGCACGGGTATTGTAGCAGCCAACTTTTCAAGGTTAGCCAGGGAATTTTTTGGAAACATCTCATGATCCAGGTGCGGATGCAGGGCAAAATCAACCAGCCCCAGCGATTTATCGCTATCGGCTGGCAGCGTATGGTTATTGTAGGTAGTTCCAAAGCGGGTCATTATCATACTACCGGCGCTCAAACCCACATAGACCATTTTGTGCAGGAGCGATGGCAAGAGGTCTGCCAGCCCGGACTGTTGCATCCAGTAGCACAAATACTGGCAGTCGCCACCACCAACCAGCAAGGCATCAGTTTCCTGTAGCATAGGAACCCAAAGCTCTTGTTTCACGCTGGGCATTGCCGTTAGCTCCAGCACTCCCAGCGACTTCCAACCCAATTCGCAGAAAGGATCACCTAATAATCCGCAAATCACCTTTCGTATTATATTAGCACCGTTGGCTATGGCGTATATTGCGGTAGGCACAAAAAGAGCATTCGCCTCGGCAATTGGTTTGCCCAGGAGATCAACCAGTGCGTTGCGGATGCTGGTGTTACTAATGCCGGCGGAAGTGAGCAGAAGCTTCATAATTTTTTTTGTCAATAGTAAAAGTGAATTCAAATTTAAAATAATACTCCATGCAAAACACTGCAGGCAAAAAAATATTGCAGCGATTAAACCCACGCAAAGCCTTGTATTTGGTATGGCCTTTGTTACGCATGTTGGTATGATAGCGCTCATTAACCTTGCTTTGATACCGAACAACGTTTGTTGAGTGGGGAAGAAGCGGCCAATAAAGGCGGGGACTAATTAATTACAAAACAAAAGGAAATGGAAACAACAGCTATTGAAAAATTACATGAAGAACTGCTGACCTGCTGGAATAATCAAAATGCATCCGGTATGGCTTCGTTATTTACTAGGGATGCAAATGTTATCGGATTTGATGGAAGCCAAATGAATGGGCCTGCACAAATTGAAACAGCATTACAACAAGTGTTTGCTAATCATAAAACAGCGAGCTATGTTTGGAAAACTGAAGAGATCCGGTTTTTAGATGAACAGGTTGTATTGCTGAGAGCAATTGTTGGCATGGTTCCGCCAGGCAAAAATGAAATAAACGCTGCAACAAATGCCGTGCAATCTTTAATTGCTGTAAAACAAAATGACATTTGGAAAATTTCACTTTTCCAAAACACACCTGCTCAATTTCATGGACGACCGGAGTTAGTTGATGCAATGACAAAAGAATTAAGTAAGTTATTGTAGAACATGAACACGGATGACACGGGTTGAACGGATTTTAAATGATTTCTTTTTAGTTCAAGAGTTTATTAAAATCAAATAATTCACTGCAGAATTGGATGACCACTGATAATTCTGCTTCGCAGAATGCCTGGTTGCTCAAATGATCCAATTTATTCTGCAAAGCAGAATAAAATATCCGTAAGCATCCGTTCAACCCGTGTCATCCGTGTTCCAAAAAAGCAGGCGACAGCCTGGTAAGAAAATGATTTATATTTGTAAAGGTTGATGAATCTGAAAAAATCAAACAAAAAAAATAACCCAAAAATTATTTTATGGCAAACAACAGCGTATCGTTACACAGAGCCCTTAAAGCACCTCCTGAAAAAGTTTATCGTGCATTTACTGAGGCTACAGCACTTGCATCGTGGATACCTCCGTATGGCTTCCTCTGTACGGTGCATGAAATGAATGTGAAAGTGGGAGGAACCTTTAAGATGTCATTCCACAATTTTTCTACCGGTAATGGCCATTCATTTGGAGGCAAATACCTGGAGCTTAAACCCAATGAATTTTTAAAGTACACCGATACATTTGACAACCCTAATCTTCCTGGTGAAATGATTACTGCTGTAGAATTAAAAAAAGTTTTGGTGGGCACCGAAATAAAAATTTTGCAGGAAAATATTCCTGCTATGATACCAGTAGAAATGTGTTATTTAGGCTGGCAGGAATCTTTAGAAAAGCTGGCTAAGTTAGTGGAGCCGGTAATTCCAGATGTATAAATTTAATTTCAATTGGGTATTGATACCGTTCAATGAATTTTCCCTCTTGGCCATCTGCTGCATGTTGCTGGTACGCTTACATTCATTAACTTTATCTTAATACCAGCAACGGCGTTTGCTCAATTTAGAAGAGGCTTCCAGCAAGATGAAGCATAAATACATACGTTGCACATTACTTTTATGATACTTAAAAAGACAGGAATATTTTTTCTCCTGACATCATTAATAATTTCATGTTCACAAATGGATCGTGATCAAAAACATATAGATGCTATAAAAAATTTGTCAGAAAAATCAGGAATAGAAATGGTTGTTATTGATGAAACAGAGAAAATAACTAAGACAGATGCTGCAAGATTTGCAAGAAGGCTCATGCTTTCAAGTTATATAAATGACCCAATTCAATCAATAATTCGGCAAGAAACTCCGAAAGGCAAGACCGTTGAATTGCCTGGCATATCATTCCTGGTTGATCACCATGAAATTGAAAAACTTGTTGACATCTTAAACAAAAAATTTGCTTATAGAAATTGTATTGCGTTTATTTCGGACAACAGTTTTAGAGATGACAAAAAGCAAACTATTTCCATTATCCATTCAACCGACAAATATAACGCATTAAGGCTGCAGGAAACTAGTGGTGGCAGTTATATTTTTTCTACTGACAGCCTTATAACAAACCTCAATAATCTTGAACAAAAATATCCATTTGACTTTACTGGTGTTGGCAGTGATTGGGTAGCAATTAAAATAAAAAGCACCCCTGTTGATTGGGAAGATTTGGCCAAAGAAATATTAAAGGTTTGCCCAAATGAAGAAACAACAATTAAAGAATTTGCAGAAGCACTTCAAAAAAATAATGGACAAACTACAATGTGGTGGGACTAACGGTAATGGGCTTGTGCTTTTGTTGGTATGCCGCCTGGCCACGTGCGTAAGCATACGACGAGGGGTTAAAATTCTTTCCTCAAACATAATTTATTCAATTACCTTAACTTTGAATTGAGCCTGATATTTCATGATTAGTCTCGGGGCACACCAATACCCAAACAAACTAAATGTAACAATGCCAGCGTATGACCATAAGATTAAACACCAAGAAGCCAATAAAAATAAAAAGTTCGGATGATATTTATGGTATCATGCAAAAAATATTGCTCAGGGAAAATAGGGTAGATAGAAACCGGGAACACTTTTGGACAATTTGTTTAGACAATGCCAATAAAATACTCAATATCGAACTCGTTAGCCTGGGCAGCATCAGGCAAACCGTGGTAGAGCCAATGGAAGTGTTTAGTGTACCATTGCAAAAGCGGGCAGTAAAAATAATTCTCATTCACAATCACCCCTCGCAGGAGTTAAACCCATCACTGGCAGATAAAGACATTACCGATCGGCTGATACAAGTTGGATTGATCATGCACATCCCTGTAATTGACCACCTCATCATATCCGAAAAAAGTTATTATAGTTTTGACACAAGCGGTTTGTTACTCGAACTGGCAGCAAGCACTAAATACGTTCCCAATTACATACTCAAACAAAGAATAAAAAAGGAAATAGAAAACGCCGTTAAACAAAGGGTTGAAGGAATGAAAAAGGAAGTAGAGGAGGCGGTAACTAAAAAAGTTGAAGAAAACAAAGCCAGAGCAATGGCTAAAACCATGAAACAAAAAGGTGAGTCTATTGAAAAGATTATGGAATACACCGGGTTAAGTAAACAAATCATTCAGCGCATTAAGAAATAACAGATCATCTTTGACCACAAGCGTTTGCTGAATGCAGGAGAGTTTACCAAAAGCAAAATAATTTAAATAAAAAATATGGGGTTTTTCAATTTTTTTAAGAAAAAGAAAACTGAGCTTGAAATAAATTCAAATGAAGTTTTGAACCCAAAAGAAGAATTTAAACGAAAAGAAGAATTCCGAAATTCGGATAATGACATAGAAGTTCATGAAATAGCGTTTTCTTCATTGGAATATAATAAATCAAACAAGAACTATACTGATTACCAAAATTCACTTTACAAATTTGGTTTTGATGAAGAGAAATTTATAATGACTACTATTGGACTAGTATTAAATTTTTATTATAATTCAGAAAAAAAGGAAGCCGAAAATCTATATAACAATTTATCAAAAGATTTTCCAACAAACGAAGATGTAATTTGGCTTTTTATAGAAATTATTTGTTTAATGAACTTGCCAAACGACAAAGAATTTATAAACAAGTATATGAATCTTAAAAGGCAAAAACACGATTTTAATTTTCAATATGAAATTGAATACCAGAAAGGATTAGAATTAAAAAATCAAAAACACTATACAGAATCAATTGGTATTTTTGAAAGTTTAAATAAAATTCATCCTTTTGCCTGGAATTATTATCAAACTGCAATTATCAAAAACTTAATCGGAGAAGAAACAGAGGTATATGTTAATTTGAAAAAAGCCATTGCATTAGATTCAACAATTAAAGAAGATGCAAAAAAATATTTTGAACTTAATAATTTGAGAGACAAATTGGAATTTATGCAAATAGTTGAATAAAAACTACGCCTTTGGTATGCCGTCCTGCCGCATGCGTAAGCGTACCAACAAATAACCCGAAGTCCATTGCAACTAAATTCAGGTGAAGCCTTGTATTTGTTATGGCCTTTGTTACGCATATTGTTAGTACGTTTGCATTCATTAACTTTGCCTTGATGCCGAACAACGGCGAAGAAGTTTTTTGTTCGTTGCATTCCCTTCAACGGGACACCGATCAGGGAGAGAAATTCTTACCATTTTATGAAAAGTATTATCTGCATAACATTTGTCTTACTCGTCTATGCGCTGAACATTTGCAGCGGACAAGTACGGGACAGTGTTTGTATTCATAATTTCACTAAAGATTATTGGCAGAGCATTCGCCCCATAGATACTGCTGGATACTCCGGATATATATCTAACTCCGAGTACTTTAAAAAGAGTTTTCGCAATGATTCATTGTATATACGGGTTATGGACAATATTTTTTATTTACCGAAAACAATTTTCATTGGGGAATACACAACTCACGATTCCATTCATTTTATAGATTTTATACAGATAATAAGGCCACAACTCCGGGTGTGTTTTGAAGGAGTTTGCAGTAAGTTTATAAGTAGAAATCAGCTACCCCAGCTTCGCAAGATGACATTATGTACAAATTTAGATTCTTTCAAGTTATTTGACTATGAACTTTATGTTCAACATGATTCTGGCTTTTCAACCTTCAAAGTAAAAGGGCCTGAACTTCCTGCAGAAGTTCGAAACAGTATTATGAGATTAAAGGAAAATCAATACATAATGGTGGACAACGTTCGGATTACAGGTCCTGACGGAAGACGAACTATTGAAGGACAAACCTTCCAGGTAAAAAATTAAGCCTCAAAAATACAGGCTTCGCCTGTTTGCATATTGGTAAGCTTGCGTTCATTAACTTTACTTTGATATCGAACAACGGCCCTATTAAATTAACACTATGATGGAAAATAATGACACCATATTTTCGGAAATTGAATCTACTGAAACCGAAGCCACATGGCTCCAGGGGTTTTTAACAAAACTGTTGGATTTTGCAATTGATATTCTCTTCTTATTTCTGATCTATAAGCTAGTACCCCGCGATTTATTTCTAGGTATTGCAAGATTAGGTTCAGGCATCATATTCATTATCGTTATTTTAGTAGCTACTGTATATAGATTTCTATTTCTACTACTTTTCAATAAAACGATAGGCATGATGATATGCAGAGTTAAGTTCCTGAATAAAGGGCTTCAACCCTTATCAGCTAAAGAAAAACTACTTAGCATATTTCGAAGCCGATTTTCCAAAATCAGGTATTATAAAGAAAAATAAAAGCTGTGCTTTTGTTGCTATGTTGCTTGAACACGTACGTAAGCGTACCAACAAATAGCCCGAAGCCTGCTACAATTAAATCAATGAAAAGACAATCACTTTTACTTTATATATTCGTGACAACGATCAACATATTTTTATTTTTACCAGTTCTCTTTTATCCAATACTTATAGCACCGCTACACATTCTTCTTTATATTTTATCTTACAATTGGCTTTTTAAACAAAAGACATTTAGATCGAATTGGAATAGATTAGTATTTTCAGGAGTTTCGGTAGTTGGACAAATAATTCTTATACTAACATTTTTAATTAGCGACTTTGACAGTCCAGCAGGAATTTTATCACTTTTGGACAATCTATTCATTATAGTTCTTTTTTTAATATCGCTTGTTGAGTTTGTTGTATTGCTGACGCTTTATTCAAAATATTTAAGCAGACAACAAATCTCCTAAGGTATTTGTTTTGTTATGACCTTTGTTACGCATTTTGGTACGCTTGCACTCATTAACTTTGCTTTGATACTGAGCTAATGGCGTTTGCTGAGTACAGAAGAGATATTAACAAAAACAAAAAGTACATCCTGCAAAATGAGAACATTTATTATAGGAGACATACACGGTTGTTTTGACGAACTAATAGAACTGACTGAAAAAATTGGGTTGACTGATAATGATATGCTTATTTCAGTTGGCGACATAGTTGACAGAGGAAATAAATCGAAAGAGGTTTATGAATACTTTTTGAACAGGCCTAACTCAAAAGTATTAGTTGGTAATCACGAAAGAAAACATCAAAACAAAATTTTGAGTTATGCACAGGAAATTGTAAAAGTTCAATTTGGTGCCCACTATGATTCTTTTTTAAAATGGTTAGAAACGCTTGACTATTACTGTGAGACAGAAGATGCTATTATTATTCACGCCTTTTTTGAACACGATAAAGAATTAAAAGAACAAAAACATGAAGTTTTGTGTGGCTCAACATCAGGCGACAGGTACTTAGAAAAAAAATATGCACCTGATACATTTTGGAGCGAATACTATGAAGGCAAAAAACCAATTATCTATGGACACCACGTTGTAGGAGACAATCCAAAGATTTTAAATAACACTTTTGGTATTGACACCGGTTGTTGTCACGGTAACTATTTAACGGCTATCGAACTTCCTGGTTTCAAAATTTTCCAGGTAAAAGCAAAAAAAGATTATTGGAAGGAAGAACAAAAGTTATGGCAAATCCCGGTTTTAAAAGCCAAAAATTGGAATGACATGCAATTTTCTGACATAGATAAACAACTTGATAAGCTTGCCTATATTGAAGAACCCGAAATTGTACAATATTTATCAGAAATCAGGACCTGGAAAGAGGGGCTACAAAATTCTTACGCAGCCATAAAACTAACTATTGACAATCTTAGCAAAGACTTAATAGAAAAATATAAAGACAGCTTTAGTATTGAAGCTAATAAATTTTCATTTAAGACGTATTTATTCAAAAGTAAATCCAACAACTTATTAATTGAAGATTTAAAAAGAGGCTTGAATACCCCCAATAAATTAATGGAATTAGAAAAACAGTTAACAACGATTTCTTTTTCGGTTCAGTAAAACACCAGCAAGGGAAGAAAATAATAATTATAAATAAAAAACTCATCTCTAAAGCAGGAGATGAAGTTGGTAATTTATAATACCAGGCCCCTGGAACGATGCCTTTACCACATTAACATTGTGTATATTTATACAACTTATTTTTAACCGTCAAATTAAACAATACTAAAACTATGAAAAGTACATATAAACTTTTACTGGCGATGTTGATGCTGTGTACTATAAGTTGCAATGAAAGAAAAAAGGTGTATCCAGATTCTGATCTAAGCTTTTTTAATCTCAAAGGCCACGTGAAAAAATTTGCTGAAATAAATGTTGCTAATATTGGTATAAGCTCACCTGCTAAGTTTGAGACTTTTGCGAATGATGACGTTAATTATCATGAACACTATTTTAGTAAAGATGGTGAACTGGAAAAAATTGAGAATATCAATCCATCACCCTATGCACTTAATGGTTTCAAAATCAGTTTTTACCGCGGCAAGGATTCATTGACCATTATCCAGGATTCACCAAAAGAAAAGTATATCCGAACCTATCGTAAAACTGGTGATACTTTAAGCCTTTCAGTGTACAATAAAATTGTTGACAACGATATGTACCACTACAATTCGGAAAAGTATAAAAAATATGTTTCTGTTAAAGATGGTGAATTTTACCTAATGAATGCCTACCTGGAAGGAACAGATCGAAATCAAATTTTTGATCAGCAGAATTACTCAGTTGTTAAAAATAAAAATGGTTATGATAGCTTAATTTATATGAGGCTGGAAAGTAAAAAAGACTCAATGTTAATTTATTCTGTAAACTATCCTGAATATGATAAAAAGGGCAACTGGATAACGCGGCAATTCATTAGCAATAAGCCATTGCTTCACTTCATTTCGTATACTCTCTATCGCAGGATTGAATACTACGAATAACGTAGTGCTAGAAGCTCGTAGCATTCCGTTCGGTGAGACACCGACCAGGGGGAAAAGTTCCGGAATACCACTAATAGTTGTCAAAAAACAACTAAACGTAGCATGTTTACAACCGTAAGTAGGCGATTTTATTTGCATTACGTCTATGGGACAAAATAACTTTGGGGCATCAAAAAAACAAAACAAGATGATGCTAAATTCAAAATTTATTGGCAATAAAATTGCCGAAGCAAGAAAGAAAATTAACCTTTCGCAAGCAGAACTTGCACGGCAAGTATCAATTAGTCCTCAAGCTGTAGGCAAATGGGAACGTGGTGAATCTATGCCAGACATCACAACATTAAACCGGCTTGCAGAAATTTTTGGAGTTGACCTGAACTATTTCTCAGATAGTTTTCAG
>Ga0068859_100005513_pt1 | contig 12888 bp, 13 predicted proteins | sample KBSSwiS22_FD_66585 | JGI IMG/M metagenome (GOLD analysis project Ga0068859, IMG submission 66585) | Switchgrass rhizosphere microbial communities from Kellogg Biological Station, Michigan, USA - KBS Switchgrass S2-2 | ecosystem: Host-associated > Plants > Roots > Rhizosphere > Soil ... | reverse complement strand
GCGCGCCGGATCTGACGCCGTCGCTCCGACTCGAACCGCTCCACCGCGAGGTCGATCAGGCGGGCGAGCAGGTCCGGATACGTCCGTCCCGACGCTTCCCACAACTTAGGATACATGCTGATCGGCGTGAAGCCCGGCAGCGTGTTTACCTCGTTGAGGACCACCTCGCCGGTCCCGCGGTCGAGGAAGAAATCGACGCGCGCCATCCCGGCCAGCTCCAAGGCGTCGAAGGCGGCAAGCGCGAGCGTCCGGATCCGGTCCGACAGCGCGTCCGGAATCGGCGCGGGGATGAGCAGCTCCGACGTCCCGTCCTCGTACTTGGACGCGTAGTCGTAGAACTCGCGCGAGGGCACGATCTCCCCGCAGACGGAAACCTCGGGCGCCGCGTTTCCGAGCACCGCGCACTCGATCTCCCTCGCGTCCAGACCCCGCTCGATCACCGCCTTCGCGTCATGCGCGAACGCGTCGGACAGCGCGCGGCCGAAGCCGGCCGCGTCGCGCACCTTGCTGATGCCGACGGACGAGCCTCCGTTCGCCGGCTTCACGAACACCGGCAGTCCGAGCGCCTGGAGGATCTCCGCTTCCGCGGCCGCGGCACCGGCCTCCCACCGCTCGCGGCGTAGCGCGCGCCACGGACCGACCGGAATACCGCGCTCCTCGAACAGCGCCTTGGCGACTTGCTTGTCCATCCCGACCGCCGAGCCGAGCACGCCGGGACCGACGAGCGGGATCCCCGCGACTTCGAGGAGTCCCTGGAAGCGTCCATCCTCCCCTCCCCAGCCGTGCACGACCGAGAACACGGCGTCGATGGGGAGCGGCTCGGAACCTCTCGCGTCCACGCTGCGCAGGCCCGCCCCCGGATCGACCACGAGGCGCGCTCCGTCGCCCGGCCCCTCCACCCGCGCCGCCTTCGACGCGAGGATGGACCGGGACGCCGCGGGCGCGAGCCATCGGCCGTCGCCCGCCACGCCGATCGGGACGACCTCGAAGCGCGCCGGATCGAGCGCGCCGGCCACACCGCGGGCGGAGACGACCGAGACCTCGTGCTCCACCGAGGTTCCGCCGAACAGGAGCGCGATGCGTCGCTTCGGTTTCACGGCCGCGATCGACCCGCCTGCCGGACGCCCCGCTCGACCGCCTGCGTGAACGCCTCGTCGAGCGAGCCGGTCCGGGCGATCGTGCGTCCCGTGCGGTCCACGAGGACGTGGGCCGGGATCGTCGTCACCGCAAACGCCTTGGAGACGCTGCCGTCGGCGTCGAAGAGCAGGCGCCCCGGCACCGGTCCCTGACCGAGGAAATCCTTCAACCGCTCGACCGACTGCCGCGTCGGCAGCGCGACGAGGAAGAGCTTGTAGCCGTCGGCCTTCCAGCGGTCCTGGAGATCGAACAGACGCGACGCTTCCTCGAGACAGGGGCGGCACCACGTCGCGATGAACGCGACGTGCGTCGGGCCTTGCGCCCAGTCCAGGGCGATCTTCTCGCCGGTCGCGGGATCGACGGCGGAGAGGCCCACAGGCGCGCGGTCCGGCGGGGGCGCGTCCGCCGCGGCGGCCGAGGCCGCGAGGAACACCGCGAGCGCGACCGCCGCCGCGATCCTCACGCCTTCCCGCCCGAAGACAGGAGCATCGCGCCACTCTTCCACAGGAAGATCGCTCCGATGACGAGCATCGCGATGCCGAACGCCTTCTTCACACGCACCGTCCACGCTCCCGCCTTCGGGAGATTGGCCAGCATCCCCGAGAAGATCCCGAGGAGCATGAGGAGCAACCCGAGCCCCAGCGCGAACACGAAGAGGAGCGATCCCCCCCACACCACGTTTCGCGTCTGGCCGACGTAGGCAAGGAGTAGGCCCAGAACCGGGGCCGTGCAAGGCGCCGCCACGAAACCGGCCGCAACACCCATGACGGCGGCCCCGAGGAAGCCCCCCCGCCGGGCGCCCTTGCCTTGGAGGCCGGTCGCGAGGGCCGGGATCGTGAAGACGTCCAGCATGGCGAGCCCGAGGGCGATGATGATGAGCCCGACCGCGCCGTAGACGAGGGGGTTGCGCGTGAACTCGCCGAAGATCTTCCCCAGGAGCGCCGCGGCGATCCCCAGCCCCGCGTACACGAGCGCGAGCCCGAGGACGTAGGTGAGCGACAGCAGGACCGCGCGCTGGCGATTCCCCGAGGCCGCGCCTCCGATGTAGGTCACGGTCACGGGGATCATCGGGTAGACGCACGGCGTGAAGCTCGTGAGCACGCCGGCGGCGAAGACGACGAAGATCGCGGAGGCGGAGCCGGCGTCGAGCTGACCCTGGAGGATCTGGCTCAGCGCGTACCCCCACTCGTTGAGGCGGTCGATCACCTCAGAGGACCTTGTCCACCCGGTCCGCGAGGGCCTTCTTCGAGAGCACCCCGATGTACTGGTCCTTGACCTGTCCGCCGCGGAACAGCATGAGGGTCGGAACGGACAGCACGCCGAACTTCGCGGCGGTGGACGGCGCGTGATCGACGTCCACCTTCACCACCTTGAGGCGGCCGCCGTACTCGGCGGCGATCTCGTGGACGACTGGCTCCAGCTTCTTGCACGGCCCGCACCACACGGCGGAGAAGTCCACGAGCACCGGGCCCGCGGACGACAGGACCTCGCTGTCGAAACTCTGATCGGTCGCTTGGACAATGTCGCTCATGGGTCCCTCGAGCCTCCGTCCCGCTCCCGGGCGGGGCAGGACGAGTGTAGCAGCGCCGAGGCCGGTGCTACGATGCGCCCCCCGATTCGGACAACGAGCCGCTCATGTCGCATCCGGCCCCCTCCCCCCGGTTGGTGGCGCTCCTGCGCGAGCGGACGCCTCTGCTCGTCCTCACCGGCGCCGGCGTGTCGCGCGAGAGCGGGATCGCGACGTTCCGGGAGGCCGGCGGGCTGTGGGAAGGCGTGGACCCCGCCGAGGTCGCCACACCGGAGGCGTTCGCGCGCGACCCGCGGCGGGTCTGGTGCTTCTACGACGCGCGGAGGCGGCAGGGAGCGCAGGCGAGCCCGAACCCGGCGCATCGCGCCATCGCTTCGCTCGAAGAGACCGGCCGCCCGTTCCTCCTCGCGACGCAAAACGTGGACGGCCTTCACGAGCGGGCCGGGTCGCGCGCCATGGTGAGGCTGCACGGCTCGCTCTGGCGCGTGCGCTGCACCGGGTGTGGCGACGAGTGGGAGGACGACCGGCCCGCGATCGACCCGCTGCCGCCGGCGTGCGCCTGCGGGGCGATCCTCCGTCCCGCGGTCGTGTGGTTCGGCGAGGCGCTCCCGCAGCAAGCGTTCGCGCAGGCCCAAGCGATGGCGCGACGCGCCTCGCTCTGCCTGGTGGTCGGCACCTCGGCGGTCGTCTATCCGGCCGCGGCCCTCCCCGAGGCGGCGCTGGCCGCGGGCGCCTACGTCGTCGAGATCAACCCCGAGCCCACGCCCCTCTCGCCGTTCGCGAGCGAGGTCCTGGCGGGGCCCGCGGGCGAGATCCTCCCCGCGCTCCTCGAGGCCGCGGCATGAGCGCCGGAGAGCGCGTCCTCTGGATCGACGCCGCGGCGGGTGCGTCGGGGGACATGATCCTCGGAGCGCTCGTGGACCTCGGGGCGCCGCTCCGTGAGGTCAAGCGCGCCGTCGCGGCGCTCCCCCTCGACGGCGTGAGGCTGTCGGAGCGGCGCGTGACGCGAGGGGCCGTCGCCGCGGCCAAGATCGACGTCACCGTCAAGAACGAGCGCGGCCGCGGCCACGTGCACGACCACGATCACGACCACCATCACGTGCACGGCCACGGCCGCGACTGGAAGACGATCCGCCGCGTGATCTCGGGCGGCAAGATCGCCGCCCCGGTGCGCGACCGCGCGCTCGTCATCTTTCGCCGGCTCTTCGAGGCGGAAGCCAAGGCGCACGGCGTGTCGCCGGATCGCGTCCACCTCCACGAGGCCGGGGCGGCCGACGCGATCGCCGATATCGTGGGCGTCGCCGCCGCCCTCTTCGCCCTCGCCCCCGACCGCGTCGTGGTCTCGCCCGTGACCACCGGGTCCGGCACCGTCCAGTGCGCCCACGGCCTCTACCCCGTGCCGGGGCCCGCGACCGCGATCCTCCTCGAAGGGGTGCCGCTCTCCGGGATCGGGGCCGACGGCGAGCGGTTGACGCCGACGGGGGCGGCCATCCTCACGTCGATCGCTAACGCGTGGGGGGGCCTCCCGGCGATGACGCTGCGGGCCATCGGCCACGGCGCCGGAAGCCGCGACTTCCCCGAGCGTCCCAACATCGTGCGCGCGATCCTCGGAGACCGGCCGGCGGCGGCGGAGCCGATCGACACCGAAGCCCCGGAGATCCTCGTCGTCGAGTTCACCTTGGACGACGCGACCCCGCAGCTCGTCGCCTACGCGATCGAGCGCCTCCGCGAGGCCGGGGCGATCGACGCGCACGTCGCCCCGGTGCAGATGAAGAAGGGCCGCGCGGGGCACCTCGTGACCATCCTGGCGCGGCCGGACCGCTTCGACGCGATCACGCGCACGGCGCTCGCCGAGACGACGACGCTCGGCCTCCGCTACCGTCGCGAGGGACGCGTCGAGCTCGACCGCGGGGTCGAGCGCGTGAGCACCCCGTACGGACCGATCCGCGTGAAGACCGGGCGCCTCGACGGCGCCGAGCTCCACGCGTGGCCGGAGTACGAGGACTGCGCGGCCGCGGCGCGGAAGCACAAGGTCGGCCTCCTCGCCGTCCAGCAATCCGCCCTGGCGGCGCGCAAGGCGAGGCGCCGATGACGAAGACGCCCTTCTACCTCACGACGCCGATCTACTACGTCAACGACGAGCCGCACATCGGCCATGCCTACACGACGATCGTCGCCGACGCGATCGCCCGCTACCGCCGCGCGACCGGGCACGACGTCCGCTTCGTGACCGGCACCGACGAGCACGGCCAGAAGATCGAGCGTGCCGCCGCGAAGCTGGGGATCCCGCCGATCGAGCTCGCCGACCGCGTGGTGTCCCGCTACCACGAGCTCTGGAAGCGTCTCGAGATCACGCACGACGATTTCATCCGCACCTCCGAGCCGCGCCATCACGCGACCGTGGACCGCGTGATCGAGCGGATGAAGGCGGGAGGCGACATCTACGAGGCCCCTTACGAGGGCTGGTACTGCGCGGGGTGCGAGTCGTTCTACCCGGAGAGCCAGATCGTCGACGGCAAGTGCCCCGAGCAGGGGCACCCGGTCGAGTGGCTCGCCGAGTCGTCGTACTTCTTCCGCCTGTCGAAGTACGAGAAGCCGCTCCTGGACTGGTACGCCGCGCACCCGGGCTTCGTCCGCCCGGCCTCGCGCTTCAACGAGGTCAAGGCGTTCGTCGCGTCCGGCTTGAAGGACCTCTCGGTCAGCCGCACCTCCCTCAAGTGGGGCATCCCGTGGCCCGGCGACGCGAAGCACGTCGTCTACGTCTGGCTCGATGCTCTGACGAACTACGTCAGCGCTCTGGGCTACGGGTCGAAGGACCCGGTGCTCTACGACCGCTACTGGCCCGCGCGCGTCCACCTCGTCGGGAAGGACATCCTCCGCTTCCACGCCATCTACTGGCCCGCGTTCCTCCTCTCCGCGAAGCTGCCGCTGCCGGAATGCGTCTTCGCCCACGGGTGGTGGCTCAAGGACGAAGCGAAGATGTCGAAGTCGGTCGGGAACGTCGTGAGGCCCGGGCCGCTCCTCGAGGCGTTCGGCCCCGACGCGCTGCGCTACTTCCTGTTGCGCGACATGACCTTCGGCCTCGACGGGACGTACTCCGACGAGCAGTTCCTCGACCGGTACAACGGCGACCTCGCGAACGAGCTGGGCAATCTGACGAGCCGCATCGTGACGCTGTGCGATTCGGGGTTCGCCGGCTCGCTCCCCCCGCCGTCCGGCCGCCCCGAGGCGCACGAGCTCGAGCCCGCGGCGCGCCAGGCCCATGCCGCGTGGCGCCAAGCGTTCGACGACTACGACTTCTCGGCCGCGCTGTCCGCGGTCTGGAAGCTCGCCGCCGAGGTGAACCGCTTCCTGCAATCGAAGGCGCCGTGGGCGCTCGCGAAGGATCCCGCGAAGGCGGAAGAGCATCGCGCCGTGCTGCGCGGCGCGTCCGAAGCGCTCCTTCAAATCGCCGCGATGGCCTCCCCCGCGATTCCCGCGGCGTCCCGCGAGATCGCCGAGCGCTTGGGAACGACGATTCCGGACGACCTGACGAGCTTCCGATGGGGACTCCTGCCCGCAGAAGGGAAAGTCTCCAAGCGAGATCCCCTGTTCGCGCGCGTGGACCGCGCGGCCTACTTCCAGGAGACCAAGGTGAGCGATCCGACTCCGAATCCTCCGGCGCCCGCTCCCGCCCCCGTGGCGGCGGGCCCGGTCCAGCTCACGATCGAGGACTTCCTCAAGATCGACCTGCGCGTCGCGCTCGTGGAGGCGGCGGAGCGGATCGAGGGCGCCGACAAGCTCCTCAAGCTCCAGCTCGACCTGGGCGGCGAGAAGCGCCAGATCGTCGCCGGCATCGCGAAGGCGTATGGGCCCGAGCAGCTCGTCGGCAAGAAGATCGTCGTCGTGGCGAACCTGAAGCCGGCGAAGCTCCGCGGGGTCGAGAGCCAGGGGATGCTCCTCGCCGCCGACCTCGACGGCCGCCCGATTGTGGCGACGTTCGAAGAAGACGTGAAGCCCGGCACGCGGGTACGCTAGACTCGGGACAGCTCATGCGACGCCTCGCGTTGGCTCTCGTGCTCCTGGTGGCGGCCCTCGCGGCGCGGGCGGCCGATCCGGCCGACGCCGGCGTCGAGACGTACGCGCTCACGATGCCGAACATCCGGAAGATGGCGCAGGCCTTCGAGGCGCTCGACGCGGTCGCCAAGAAGAACCCCGCGCTCGCCGCGAAGGTCGCGGCCGACCACGAGGGGTCCGGCAATCTCGCGGAGCTCATCACGACCTGCGAAGCCGATCCGCTGATCAAGTCCACGTTCGCCGCGGCCGGCATCACGGTGCGCGATGCGATCCTGACCGAAGGCGCGCTCTCGTTCGCCGCGGCCGGCGCTTACGTCCAGAAGGAGACCGGCAAGGCGCCGACCGGAAACCCGGTCACGGTGGCGAACGTGAAGTTCTACCAGGAGCACCTCGCCGAGATCGAGCCGATCAACGAGCGGATGCAAAAGCTCGCGATTCTCCACGACGAAGGCGAGGGAGAAGACGAAGCGTCGGACGACTAGCCGCTCGCGTCCTCCCGGATCGACCGCACGTGCTTCTTGCGCACGACGACGTTGGGGCCTTTCCCGTCCAGCCGGTTCACCTTGATCATGTCGCGGTCGTAGTACTCGACCACGCCGTGGAACTCGGTGCCGTCGAGCAGCTCGACGCGGATCGGGGTGCGCTGGTCCTTCAAGGCGAGGAGGTACTCCGCCTCCTTGCCGGTCGAGTCCGGCGGCGGGAGGCGGCGCTGGGCGTTGGCGTTGCGATCGGCGCTCATGGCCCGCGAAGGATAGCGCAGGTCAGGCGTGGAGCGGCGGGGCGGCGTGCAAGACCGCCAGGACGTGGAAGACGCTCCCCGCCAGGACCATGAGGTGCCAGATGAAGTGCGAGAACGGGAGGCGGCGCATGACGAAGAACACCACGCCGGTCGTGTAGCAGATGCCCCCGGCGAGGAGCCACACCATGCCGATCGTCGGGAGCTGCTCGAACATCGGCCGCATCGCGACGAGCGCCAGCCAACCCATGAGGAGGTACACGCCGGTGGAGAACCAGCCCGCGTGGGCGCCCCGCTTCGCCTTCACGGCGATCCCCAGGAGCGCCAGGGTCCACACGACCGCGAGGAGCGAGTAGCCCCAGGGTCCTCGCAGCGGACCCAGCGTGAACGGGGCGTACGTGCCCGCGATCAGGAGATAGATCGCCGAATGGTCGAGGACCCGGCAGACCCGCTTCGCCTTCGACGGCGGGAGGGCGTGGTAGAGCGTCGAGGCGAGGTACAGGAGGACGAGGCTCGCGCCGAAGATCACGACCCCGGTCATGAGCCAGGGGTCCTTGTGCCGCCGCGTCGCGAGGATGAGCACGGGGAGCGCGGCGATGCTCCCGACCAGGCCGATGCCGTGGCTGATCGAGGAGGCGAACTCCTCCGCGACGGTCTCGACGCGGTCGATCATGCGCCGGCCTGCAGCGTGGTCACGGCCGCGGCGAGGACGATGTCGTCGGCGCTGCAGCCGCGCGAGAGGTCGTTCATGGGTCGCGCTAGCCCCTGGAGGATCGGGCCCACGGCGGTCGCCCCGGCGAGGCGCTCGACGAGCTTGTACGCGATGTTCCCCGAGGACAGATCCGGGAAGATGAGGACGTTCGCCTTCCCGGCCACCGGGGAGCCCTTCGCCTTGCTCGCCGCGATCTCGGGGACGAGGGCGGCATCCACCTGGAGCTCGCCGTCGCACGGAAAGGGCGGACTCGAGGCGGCGAGGATCGCCGCGGCCCTCGCGACTTTCTCGACGTCCGGATGCGCGGCACTCCCCTTCGTGGAGAACGACAGCAGCGCGACGACCGGCGGGCGCCCCGTGAGGGCCTCGAAGCTCTCCGCGGTGCGTCGCGCGATGTCCGCGAGCTGCTCCGCGGTCGGGTCGGGGACGAGGCCGCCATCGGCGAAGGCGAGGAGGTCGTCCCCCGCCGCCGTCTTGCGCGCGAGGCCCATGAGGAAGAACGAGCTCACGATCGAGACGCCTTCCGCCGGACGGATCACCTTGAGCGCCGGGCGGAGCGTGTCGGCGGTCGTGTGCGCCGCCCCGGAGACGCATCCCTCCGCGAGGCCGGCGCGCACGAGCCCGGCGGCGAAGTAGACCGGGTCGGACAGCCACGAGGCCGCCTCGTCGGGAGAGACCTTCGTACCGCGCACGGCCTCGGCGATCGCGTGGGCGACGAGAGCGATCCGCTCCGAGGCCTCGGGGTCCTCGATCTCGATGCCCGACAGATCGACGTGCCCCGCTCCGGCCCGCTCGAGGATCTCGGCCTTCCGGCCGACGAGGACGGGTTGGGCGATCCCCTCCGCGACCAGCCGGGAGGCGGCGGTGAGCGTCCTCGGGTCGGTCGCCTCGGGAAGGGCGATGCGACAGGCGCGGCCCTTGGCCCGTTCGAGAACGATGTCGAGGGGAGAGGGCATGCGCGGAGCGTAATCTAGGTTGCGTCGGGGGCGGCGCGCCGCCGGCGCCAGGAACGCCAGGAATCGACCGCCATCCACGCGAAGGACGGCAGCAGGATCGCGAGGCGGAGCGGCCACGTCACGTCCCCGCCGCGCTGCAGGTACTGGAGCGGGACGAGGGCCGCCAGGAGCAGCCACCCGCCCGCGGTCCCGGCAGCCGCGGCCGCGAGCGGCAGCACCCAGAGCACGTACCAGGGGTGGAGCGTGGGGGCCAGGAGCAGCGCGCCGCCCAGGGCGAGGCGCGCCTCGTGGGCGGCGTCGATCCGCGGCCGGAACGACTGCGCCGCGGCCCATCCGAGCGCCAGGGCCCCCACCGTGAGGCGCGCCAGCTCCTGAGGTCCGACCGCGCGGCCGGAAACGCCCCACCGCGCCTGCACCTTGCCGATCGCTTCCGCGAGAGCGGGGGTGGCGTCGAGCTTCCGGTAGGCCGACAGGACGAGGGGGAAGGCGATCGAGCCGTGCTCCCAGCGATGGGCGTACGCGAGCACGCCCGCGCCGTACGCCGGTCCGCGGATCGCGTACGGTGCGGCGACGAGGGCGACGACCGCCGCGAGGATCGCGACCTCGCGGAGCTTCAAGCGTCGCAGGAAGCCCGGAACGAGCAGGAGCGGCAGGAGCTTCGTCTGGATCGCCGCACCGAACGCCGCGGCGGCCCGTGCTCCGCGACCCGTCGTGATCGCGGCGATCGCGAGCAGGAGGAGCGCGATCCCCGCGGGCTCGACGTGGCCGCTCCAGGCCGTCTCGACGACCGCGAGCGGGTTCCAGGCGTACAGCAGCGCGAGCTCCCGCGGCCGCCTCAAAGCCTTCAGCACGGCGATCAGCGCACCGATCGCGACGACGTCGGCGAGGGCCATCGCGGCTTTGAATCCCACGACGCCGAAGCCGAGCCCGGCGAGCGCCGCGAAGAGCAGCTCGGCGAGCGGAGGGTGGATCGTCGGGATCTCGGGCTGGTCGATTCTCGGATAGACCGCCTCGTCGCGAAACTCGGCGCGCATCGGATCGGCGGGCGGGAACTTGTACGGGTGATGCCCGGCCGCCTGGATGCGGCCGTCCCAGACGTAGCGGTAGACGTCGGACGACAGGACGGGCGGCGCGGCGACGAGCGCGACACGGAACAGGACCGCGGCCACGAGGGCGACGCGCCATCGCCCCTCCCCCGGCCCTCGCGTCGTGCGCCAGGCGACGAGCATCGCCGCGGTCAGCGCGAGATGCGCCGCGACCACGCCGCCGATCGGAAGCGCCGGCAAGGCGGCGTACAGCGCGAGGGAGGCGATCGCGATGAGGACGAGGACCGTCATTCCCAGGCGAGGACCTCGACCTCTTGTCCGGGGTCGAGGGGCAGGTCCCCCTCCTCCACGACGATGAAGGCGTTCGCGCGCGCGAGCGCGAAGAGGTCCCCCGAGCTGGCGACGGCGACGGGGGCCACCTCGATCCGCGAAGGATCGAGGCGGCCCAGCGCGTAGGTGCGGCGCCCGGGCCGCCGCGCGACCTTCGCCGCGAGCTTCACCCGGAGCGAGGGCGGGACGGGCGGTACCTCGCCGGAGAGCTTTCGAAGGGCCGGCGCCACGAAGACGTGGAACGCGGTGAAGGCCGAAACGGGATTCCCGGGAAGTCCCAGGACGAGCGTCGTCCCGCACCGGGCCGCGAGGATCGGCTTCCCCGGCCGCATGGCGACCTTGTGGAAGAGGATCGTGGCGCCGCGGCGCGCCAGCGCGTCCCCGACGAGGTCGTACTTCCCCACCGAGACACCGCCCGTGACGACGAGGACGTCGTGACGGAGACCTTCGTCGAGGAGCGCGTCCAGCGTCCCCCGCTCGTCCCCCGCGATGCCGAGATACGACCCCGCGAGCCCCCGCTCCTCGAGGAGGGCCAGCAGCATCGCGGCGTTCGAGTTGCGGACCTGCCACGGTGCCGGCCGTCGATCGATCTCCACGACCTCGTCGCCGGTGGAGAGCACCGCGATGCGGGGCGCGGACACGACGCGAGCCGACGTGCCGCCCACGGCGGCGAGCGCTGCGATCTCGGCGGCGCGGAGGGTCGATCCCGCCGCGACCACGACGTCTCCCGCCCGCACGTCCTCGCCGCGGCGGCGGACGTTCGCGCCGACGGCGGCGGTCGCGTCGAACCGCACGGTGGACGTCCCGGGCTCCTCGACCGCGCGCTCGACCATCACGACCGCGTCGGCGCCTTGCGGAACGACGGCCCCGGTGGTGATGCGCACGCACGTCCCCCGCGTCACGTGGGTCCCCTCTCCCCCCTCGCCGGCGCGGACCTCCCCGGCGATGCGCAGCGTCGCGCCGGGGACCCGGAGGTCCTCGGAGCGCACCGCGTACCCGTCCATGGCGGATCGATCGGCGGACGGCGCGTCGCGGTCGGCGCGCACGTCGTCCACGAGCGTGCGCCCCCGGGCGCGATCCCAGGGGACGGCGACGGCCGGGAGGGGCTCCACCGCCGCGAGAAGGCGGGCGATCGCTTCGGGGACCGAGATCATCGGCCCATCCTAACGGCGGGCGAGGAGGACTCGGGGGATTCCGGCGAGGTCGGGGAGCACGCGGACGTCGCGGAGGCCGGCCCGCTCGGCGAGGCCGATCACGGCGGGCGCGCTCCGGTGGCCGAGCTCGAGAGCCAGCAGGCCGTCGGGGACGAGCACCGCCGCGGCGAGGGGCACGAGGACCTCGTAAGCCTCGAGGCCCGAGGGTCCCGGCACGAGAGCTTCCCTGGGCTCGTGATCGCGCACCTCGGGGGCGAGGTCACGCCATTCGTCCTCGGTGACGTAGGGGGGATTCGAGACGACCGCGGCGAACGGGCCCTTCCCGGACACCGAGGTGAAGGGCCCTTCCACGAGCTCGACCCGGTCCCCCACGCCGTGGCGGGCCGCGTTCCGGCCCGCGATCGCGAGAGCCGCTGCGGATCGGTCCACGGCGGTGATCCGCCACGACGGTCGCTTCACCGCGAGCGTCACCGCGATGGCGCCGCTCCCGGTCCCCAGGTCTGCCACCGTCGCGGCGTCCGGGAGGCCGGCGGCGAGAACCGCATCGACAAGCCCCTCGGTCTCGGGGCGCGGGATGAGAACGTCCGGGCCGACCGAGAAGGCGAGACCGTGGAACTCCACGGTCCCGGTCAGGTGCTGGAGCGGGAGGCGCTTCGCGCGCGCGGCGATCCACGAGCGCGCCCGTCCGGCCGCGACCTCCGAGACGCCGTCCGGGCGCCGCGCGAGCACTCCGCCGCGGTCGGTGTGGAGCGCGGCCGCGAGCAGGGCGATCGCCTCGCGCCGCGCATCGGGGACCCCGGCGGCGGCCAAGGCCCGGGTCGATTCTTCGAGGAGGTCTCCGACGGTGGTCCCCGCCGGAGGGGTCACGCGCGGACCTCGTCCTTGAGACGCGCGGCCTGGTCGTGCGCGATCAACGCGTCCACGATGTCGCCGATGGCGCCGTTCATGCGCGTCGGGAGGTCGTGCACGGTGAGGCCGATGCGGTGGTCGGTCACACGGTCCTGCGGGAAGTTGTAGGTGCGGATCTTCTCGCTGCGGTCCCCCGACCCGATCATGCCGCGCCGCTCCGCGGCGATCTTCGCCTGCTGCTCCTGGAGCATCCGGTCGTACAGGCGCGAGCGGAGGACCTGCATCGCGCGCGCCTTGTTCTTGTGCCACGACTTCTCGTCCTGGCACTGCACGACCGTGTTCGTCGGGAGGTGCGTGATCCGCACGGCGGAATACGTCGTGTTC
>Ga0068859_100005505_pt1 | contig 12893 bp, 7 predicted proteins | sample KBSSwiS22_FD_66585 | JGI IMG/M metagenome (GOLD analysis project Ga0068859, IMG submission 66585) | Switchgrass rhizosphere microbial communities from Kellogg Biological Station, Michigan, USA - KBS Switchgrass S2-2 | ecosystem: Host-associated > Plants > Roots > Rhizosphere > Soil ... | reverse complement strand
TGCTGTCCCGATTCCACGACCCGCAGATGCGCGGCAACCTTGCCGAACTCTGGACCGCGGAAGCGTTCAGAAGGGTCCGGGGCTGGCACGTCATCAACTCCGTGTCGTTCCAGTACGGCGACCTCGACCATATGGTCGTCACGCCGTCCGGCGTGTTGGCCGTCGAAACTAAGTATCACCCCCGACGCGACGATGACCGCCGTCGCAAGGCACTGGAGACCGCGAAGCGCTCGGCGACGCGAGCCACGGCTGTGTTACGCACGGCCAAGATCAAAGACCTCCCGACCGTCACGCCCGTACTCATGGTCTGGGGAAAAGGCGCCCCCGCCCTGCCCGATGGGTACCGCAAGATCGACGGCGTCTGGCTGCTCGACGGCGACAACCCAGGACTGTGGAGCCATAAGTTCAACGCCCCGCTCCTGGCAGTCAACCGTCGCGAAGAACTCCGCGCAGCGGTTGCGAATTTCGAGCAAACCCGCACCGAGCATGACGATCACGAGTCACTGTCGAAGGAGTGCTGGCGGGAGTTCCGCCAGGGCGTCGCGGAGGCCAAGACCGGCCGAGCGGAACAGAAGGCCAAGCGAGCCGCCCTCCGCCGTAGACACGCGGCCAACCGCGCGTAGGCGCTGGGTCTGCCCTGTCAGCTGCCGGCAGGATTAACGCCCTCGGTGGTGTCGGCACGCACCGCTATCCTGATGGTGAGAGCGTGAATTACACCAATGTACTTCGCGACTGACACTCGTTTCGTGGGAGCGTCGGATTCTCGTTAACAACTTCACAAACACGTTGGGACGGGTGCTCTAACACCCGTCCCAACTGCGAGGCACTTGCGCGCCGTCGGCAAACGAAGCGTAAGGCCTCGCCCAGGACCGGACCCATCCGGGTTCGCTGTTGATCAAGGAGCGCCTTATGTCTAGTCACCCGGACACCGACCGCTGCACCGTCAAGCTCGTCGGTCGGTCCTGCGAGCACGATCTTTGCTACCCAATTCCGCGCGGGGTTCCCCCAGAGCTGCGCTGCCAGCCGACCCAGCCCGCGGGCTACGGCAGCGGAAGCGGCGGTTGTTGTCGAATCCCCGCGGACATGGAACTGCAGGTCGAACGCCAACTCCGCGACCACCTCCAGGAGTGCAAGCGCCGCGGCTACGTCGAGGTCCGTGCCGCCTGATCTGCCTCGCCCGGTACTCGAGCTTCACGATCATGACGGTCGAGTACCGGGCCAGTAGGGTCAGCGCGTGGAACTGGAAGGTCTGCACGCCGAGCAACGGGCTCGCGTGCTGATCGACGCCCAGCTCACGGCGGCGGGTTGGCGGGTCGGCGATCTCAAAGACCTAGACCTGATTCACCACCCGCACACCGCGGTCCGCGAAGTGATCATGAAGCGCGGCGCCGGGCGGGCCGACTATGTCCTGTACGTCGATCGCAAGATCGTCGGGGTGATCGAGGCCAAGTCGGAAGGCACTCCCCTGTCCGGTGTCGAGTGGCAGTCCGCCATGTACGCCGACGGCCTGTCGGCCCCCCAGCAGCTTCAGGCCGTCACCAAGGACGGGCGGCTGCCCTTCGTCTTCGAGGTCTCCGGCTCGGAAACCCACTTCACCGACGGCTTCGATCCGGAACCGCGAGCGCGGAAGATCTTCCACTTTCCCAAGCCGGACACCCTCGCGCGCATCCTTCGCGAGCAGGCGACCTGGCGCGGCAAGGTCCACAACATCGCCGCCCTCGACGAAGCCCCACTGCGGCCCGCGCAGATCACCGCGATCCAGGCAGTCGAACAGAGCCTGAAGGACCAGCGGTTCGACCGCTCTCTCGTCCAGATGGCCACCGGCGCCGGCAAGACCTACACAGCGGTCACCGAGTCGTACCGGCTGCTCAAGCACGGCGGCTTCAACCGCATTCTGTTCCTGGTCGACCGCAACAACCTCGGCGACCAGACGCTGCGCGAGTTCCGCGACTACACCACTCCGGACGACGGACGGAAGTTCACCGAGCTTTACAACGTCGACAAGCTCACCGGCTCCGGCATGGTCGGCAGCAGCAAGGTCGTCATCTCCACGATCCAGCGGGTGCATTCGGTACTCAGAGGCCAGACGGTTCCCGACACCGACGACCCCGACCTGGACGCGGCCGTCCCTGATGCCCCGGTCGAGATCGGCTACAGCGCCGACCTGCCGCCGGAGGCGTTCGACCTGGTGATCGTGGATGAGTGTCACCGCTCCATCTACGGCGTGTGGCGAGGCGTGCTGGAGTACTTCGACGCGCACATCGTCGGACTGACCGCGACACCGACCAAGCAGACGTTCGGGTTCTTCCGGCAGAACCTGGTCGCCGAGTACACCTACGCCGAATCCGTCGCCGACGGCGTGAACGTCGACTTCGACGTCTACCGGATCCGCACCGAGATCACCGCCGGCGGCGGCACCGTCGAGGCCAGGACCGTCGTCCCGGTGCGGGACAAGAAGACCCGCCGGCAACGGTACGAGTCGCTCGACGAGGACCTCGAGTACACGCCCGGCCAGCTCGACCGCGCGGTCACCTCCACGAGCCAGATCCGGCTCGTGCTCGAGACGTTCCGCGACCGGCTCGGCACCGAGATCTTCCCCGGCCGCACGACCGTCCCGAAGACGTTGATCTTCGCCAAGGACGACAACCACGCCGAGGAGATCGTCACCACCGTCCGGCAAGTGTTCGGCAAAGGCAACGACTTCGCCGCCAAGATCACCTACAACGCCAAGGACCCCCGCGACCTGCTGCAGCGGTTCCGCAACTCCCCCACCCTGCGCATCGCCGTCACCGTCGACATGATCGCCACCGGCACCGACGTCAAACCGCTGGAGTGCGTGTTCTTCATGCGGGACGTGCGCTCGGCGACATACTTCGAGCAGATGAAGGGACGCGGCGCCCGCACCATCAGCGACACCGACTTCCAGTCCGTCACCCCGGACGCAGCTGGCAAGGACCGGTTCGTCATCGTCGACGCGGTCGGCGTCACCGAGCACGACTACATCGACGCCGTGCCGCTGGACCGCGAGCGCGCCGTGCCGTTGAAGCAACTGCTGCAACGCGCGGCGTCGCTGACGATCACCGAGGATGAGGTCGCCACCCTTGCCTCTCGTTTGGCGCGTTTGGAGCGGCAGCTGACGCCGGCCGAGCAGGGCGAACTCGCCGCCCTCGCCGGGCAGTCACTGACCGCCATCGTCCGCAGCCTGGTCGACTCGGTAGACGTCGACAAGCAGGCGCAGGCCTACGAGGCCGCACGGCTGGCGGACGAAGCAGTCACGCCAGAGGCCGCCAACCGCGAGTTGATCATCGCGGCGATCGCACCGCTGGCCGGCAGCCCGGAACTGCGCGAACGGATTGTCGCGATCCGCGCCAGCCACGACCTGGTCATCGACGAGGTCAGCGTCGACGTCCTGCTGGACGCACATGGTGTCGTCGACACCGGCAAGGCCCGGTCGGTAGTGGACTCGTGGCGGGCCTACCTGGACGAGCACCGCAACGAGATCAACGCGCTGGACCTGTTCTACGCCGGTGACACGACCGCGAAGATCACCTACGCCGAGATCCGGGCCCTGGCCGAGCAGATCAAGCGTCCTCCGTACAGCTGGACCACTGACGTGATCTGGAAGTCCTACGAGATCCTGGACGGGACACCGAAGGTCAAGAAGGCCGACCGGCACACCGCCACGGATCTTGTCGCCCTCATCCGGTACACACTCGGTGTGGACTCCCAGCTCGTGCCCTACGCCGACACCGTCGCCGAACGCTACGCCGCTTGGCTCGCCCAGCAGGAACAGTCCGGAGTCGTCTTCACGGACCGGCAGCGCTGGTGGCTCGACCGTATCGCCGACACCATCGCGCAATCCGCCGGCATCGACCCCGCCGACCTCGACAACGCCCCCTTCACCGAACGCGGCGGCATCGACGGAGCCCTCACCGACCTCGGCACCCAAGCCGGCCAACTCCTCGACCAACTCAACCAAGAACTCACCGCATGACCGTGATCGGCGATGTGGCCCGCGTCATTGATTGTGAGCACAGGACGGCACCTCGCTCCGACGATGAGCCGTTCGGCTACTCGGTTAGTACACGCGAAGTGCGCGGCGGTCGAATCAGACTCGAAAATGCGAAGCCTGTGTCGCGTCGCACCTACGAAGAGTGGACGCGACGCGCGGTGCCGATGCCAGGGAACTTGATCTTCTCCCGTGAAGCGCCCATGGGTGAGATCGGCGCCGTGCCCCAGGAGGCCCGAGTTTGCCTCGGACAACGTACGGTCCTCTTGCAACTTGACAACGATAGCGTTGACTCGAGATTTCTGAAGCACTCGATCATGTCCCCTGCCACGCAGGCATGGATCCAGGCGAACTCGGCCGGCACTACGGTGCTCCATCTCAACGTTGCCGACGTCCGCCAAGTGCCTGTGCCTTGGCTTCCGTCCATTCTCGAGCAGCGGCGAATCGTCGACATCCTCGAGGACCACCTCTCCCGCCTCGACGCCGCGGAGCGGGACTTGCGCGCGAGCGAGCGCCGGCTACTCACCTTCCAGCGGGCCGCGCTCGATTCGCTCACCGAGGTCGCAGAGCGACGGGCTCCGGTTGGAGACCTCCTTGCACGGGTTGAAGCCGGTAAGTCGTTCGGCGGGGCCGGACGCCCCTCGACCGACGACGAGTGGGGCATCATCAAGGTCAGCGCCATGACGTGGGGCGAGTTCAGAGGCCTGGAAAACAAGGTCGTGTCCGACCCGTCCAGGATCGATGAGCGTCACGCGATCCGGCGTGGGGACGTGCTCCTCAGCCGCGCCAACACCTCCGAGTTGGTCGGTGCGTCGGTCGTCGTTCGCGAGGATCCGAGGCGGCTGCTGCTCAGCGACAAGAGCTTGCGCCTCGTTCCACGCGACGGCGTCTCCGGTGATTACTTGGCTATCGTGCTCGGGGCGCCGCGCGCTCGGAAGCAAATGAGTGAACTCGCCTCCGGCAACCAGGATTCGATGCGCAACATCTCCCAAGCAGCTTTGTCACGTGTTGTCGTGCCGTTCGCCTCACCCTCGGAACAACTCGCGATCGTGGAACGTGCCGCCGATCTCGGCCGTCACCGGGATCGCCTGGCACGAGGGGTTGTAGAGGCACTCACCCACGCCGGAGCACTCCGTCGGGCACTACTGGCGGCGGCGTTCTCGGGGCGACTCACCGCACGGACGTCCGATGACGAAGTCGAGGAAATAGCCAATGTCTGACCTCAAGCTGTTCAAGATCGCTGGTGGCGTGGCGACCGAGTTGCCCAGCTCGTCAGTGAACTGCGCGTCGCCACGCCGGCAGACCTCGAAAAGGCCCTCCCGTTGATCAAGCTCAGCTACGAATCGGACTGACCAGTGGAACGGGACGACTTGATCCATCCGAAGAGAGCGCTCGAGGAGCTGCGCCATGAGTTCCCCGAGGCTGTGTACATCGACGTTGCCGACGAAGCACGACTCGGGAACGTGACACTCACTCGTACCGAACAAGGCCACCGACGAATCGCCCGCTCAGAGATCCCACGATTGCGACAAGCGCTCGCGAAGCGTTTCGGAAGGTCCGCCCCCACGGACGGAGGAACCGCATGACCGAGGCACGCCAACTGGTCGACAAGCTGTGGTCGTACTGCAACGTGCTGCGCGACGACGGTGTCTCGACGATCGAGTACACCGAGCAGCTGACCTACTTGATCTTCCTCAAGATGGCGCACGAGCGCGCCAACCGGTCGCTCAGTCCGATCACGATCGTCCCCGAGCAGTACTCCTGGCAGCGGCTGCTCGATGCGGACGGCGACGAACTGGAGATCACCTACCGGCACATCCTCGAAGAACTCGGCCGCAAGCCCGGCGCGCTCGGCACCATCTTCCGCAAGGCACAGAACCGCATCCAGGACCCGGCCAAGCTCAAGCGGCTCATTGTCGAACTGATCGACAAGGAGAACTGGTCCGCCGCCAACGTCGACGTCAAGGGCGACGCGTACGAGCATCTGCTGGCCAAGGGCGCCGAGGACATCAAGTCCGGCGCCGGCCAGTACTTCACCCCGCGTGTGCTGATCGAGGCGATGGTCGACTGCGTCCAGCCCACCGCTCGGGACACGGTCTGCGACCCCGCCTGCGGCACCGGCGGCTTCCTGCTCTGGGCACACGCCTACGCCGCGCGCGACGCCGAGAACCTCACCCCCGACGAGCGCAACCACCTGCGCGACGAGTTCATCAGCGGCACCGAACTGGTCGACGGCACCGCACGGCTCGCAGCGATGAACCTGCTGCTGCACGGCATCGGCCAACCCGACGGCGAGTCACTCATCTCGGTCAAGGACGCGCTCACCGCCGACCCGGGCCACCGCTACTCGATCGTGCTCGCCAACCCGCCGTTCGGCCGCAAGTCGTCGGTCACGATGATCGGCGCGGACGGCCGCGAGTCCCGCGACGACCTGGAGATCGTCCGCGACGACTTCTGGGTCACTACCAGCAACAAGCAGCTCAACTTCGTCCAGCACATCAAGACGATCCTGGCGATCAACGGCAAGGCCGCTGTCGTCCTGCCCGACAACGTGCTCTTCGAGGGCGGCGCCGGCGAGACAATCCGCCGCCGGCTGCTCAAGGAGTTCGACGTCCACACCATGCTGCGCCTGCCCACCGGCATCTTCTACGCCGGCGGCGTGAAGGCCAACGTCCTGTTCTTCGACAAGAAACCGGCAAGCGAGACGCCCTGGACGACGAAGCTCTGGGTATACGACTTCCGGACGAACAAGCACTTCACCCTCAAGCAGAACCAGCTCCGTCGTGCTGACCTGGACGACTTCGTCGACGCCTACGCCGCCGGCAAGCCACACGATGACCGCGTCGAGTCCGAGCGGTTCAGGGCATTCACCTACGACGAGCTCCTGGCCCGCGACAAGGTCAACCTCGACATCACCTGGCTCCGCGACGACTCGCTCGAAGACCTCGACAACCTCCCCGAACCAGCCGTGATCGCCCGCGAGATCGTCGACGACCTCACCGCCGCCCTGGCCGAGTTTGAGGCCGTCGCCGCAGCGCTCGAAGCCTTGGTTTCAGAGCCGGGACAAGCGTGACGCCGCCCCGACGCCGCGACGCGCTCGGGAGGCGCGTTGCCCCAGCAATCGAGCGCGTCGAATCGAATCACGACCCGAAGGTCGCGATCTCGGAGCACCTCGGACTACTCATCACCGGGGGCATCACGCTTGCAGTGGTGTGGCGCCTTCTCGCAGTTTCCCGGTATGACGTGACCACGGCTATGGGTGTTCTCCAAACTGCAGGAACCACCAATGTGGCGGTTGGCGGCTTCGTTGCTTCGCTCCCGACGCTCATCGGTATCGCGGCGTACCCCGCATACCAACGGTTTCGTCGCTGGATCGCTCCACGTAGCAGCGTCGAGCGTTCTGCAGCCGGGATGCTCATGTCGCCGTTCGCAGTCGTAGTCGTCGCACTTGTTCCAGTCTTTCTCGTTCTGGTGGCAATGACTGCGGGGGTCCTCCTGCATCTGCTGAGATGGCTACTTCGAAAGAGGGGTACAGCGCCGTCCACCCCTAGAGATCGCGTATCAAGATTCGAAGCCGCTACCGTCAACATTGCCGTGCTTCTGACAGCTCTCACGACGACCCTTTCACTACCGTGGATGCCAGCCGAGTCGATATCCGTCGCGGGAGCGAAGCCCTTCAAGGGTTACGTGATCGGCAGCCGAGAAGATCAATTGGTGGTCTTGGATGAACATGACCGAGGTCGCCTAGTTGTCGTGGACACGACCAAGACCGAACACAGCTACTGCGCAGACGAAACGTGGTTGAGCAAGTCGGTGTTCGGCCTGTTCGCAAGGCCGCGGTACCCGCAATGTCCGAGCTCATGAACCCTTCCCATCTGTCAGATGATCTTGGAGATTCCGCAGGGATTCCGCAGGAGAATCGTTAGAGGTCGTCTCCGACCAACGATCACCAACGCTGGAGACCCGAGAAAATAAGGGCTCCAGTGATTTTCATCGTCGGCCGATCACCCCTCGTTAGTTCGAGCTCTACTACGACGTGTGACCTGATCTGACGCTGGAGGCCCCGCATTTCGGGGCCTCCAGTCGTTTCAGGGGTTCGGTTTTCAAGATCGATCCCGCAGAGATCCCGCAGAAGCTTCGTCCCAGGTCGTCAACACCGCCGAGACTGCGGAGCGGGACGACTCGTCCTTGTCCGGCCAGAGGTGCGAGTAGGTGTCCAAAGTCGTCTTCGCGGACGCATGCCGCAGGCGGGCCTGGACCGTCTTGACGTCCAAGCCCGCCCCAGACACCACGGCTGTTCTTGTCGATCCACGACAGCGACGTAGCGACGATTCGCTACGCAACAGTGGTTCCGGCAGCGGCGAGGCGTTTCTGGGTTACACGCCCCGCAACTAAAGCGCGCCGAGTTCGCCCGCTAGCGTGGGCAAGGGCGGCGCTGTTCGGCGCACCATGTCAGCGACGCTGCGGTGAGCGCGCAGGCGGGAGGGGATCGCGAATGACGTCGCCAAGCAGTGTGCGCGTGGCGCTGCTCGGTGAGTTGCAGGTGACCGCGGACGGCGTCATCGTGCCGGTGCCCGTCGGCGGCCGTGGGGCCTTTCTCATGTGTCTTGCGCTGGCCGCGCCGCGATCGTTGAGTCGGGCACAGCTGATGACCGCGCTGTGGGGAGAGGCGCCGCCGAGCTCCGCCGTGAACGCCGTCCAGGTCCACGTCTCGGCGTTGCGGAAGGCGCTCGGCCGTGACGTCATCCTGACGGCCGGCGACGGCTACCGGCTGCACCCGGACGTGCGGGTCGACGTCGCCGAGTTCGACGCCCTCGTCCGCAGGGGCGAAGCGGAGTCGGCGGCTGGGCGCGCCGCATCCGCGGCGGAGTCACTACGCGCGGCGCTGGCGCTGTGGCGAGGATCGGCGCTCAGCGGAGCGGCGGAGGTCCCGTTCGCGGCCATGGAAGCGGCTCGCCTGGCGGAGGCGCGGCTGACCGCGGTCGAGATGCGCGCCGAAGCGGATTTGGCTTGCAGCCGGGCCGCGCAGCTGGTTCCCGAGCTGGAAGTTCTCGTCCAGGAGAACCCGTATCGGGAGAGCTTGCTTGGGCTGCTGATGCAGGCTCTGTACGGCAGTGGACGGCAAGCGGATGCGCTCACCGCCTATGAGGCGGGCCGGCGGCGGCTCGCCGAGGAGTTGGGGCTCGACATGTCCCCGCCGCTGCGTGACCTGCACCAGCGTCTCCTGGAACAGTCCATGCCGGTGTCGCCCACGCAGTCGTACCGGCTCGCCGCTCCGCTGCCGGCCATTCTGGATCGCACGATCGGTCGGGACGCCGAGCTGACGGCACTGGGCGAGGTCTTGCGCGGCGGCGCACGGCTGGTCACCGTGGTCGGGCCGGGTGGCGTCGGCAAGACCAGGCTGGCCGTCGAGCTCGCACACCAGCTGGAGACGTACCGCGACGGTGTGGTGTTCGTGCCACTCGCCGAGGCGACTCGGGCAGAAGATGTCGCGACGACCCTGTGCGCAGCGCTCGGTCTTCTTGTCACCGAGGACGCCGCGCAGACACTCGAACGTGGCCTCGCCGCCCACGACTCGGTGCTGATCTGCGACAACTTCGAACACGTCGTGGCCGCCGCGTCGCTGCTCGAGCGGCTGCTCGCGGCTGCGCCGAACATTCGGATCGTGGTCACGAGCCGACAGCTGCTCGGCGTGCGCGGCGAGCGACCGTTCCCGCTCGCACCGCTCGACCCGTCGCGTGCGGGCGAGTTGCTGCTGGTCCGCATCCGGGAGGCCGATCCGTCGTTCGTACCGACCGAGGTCGACGACGCGGCAGCGGAGGCCATCGCCGCGCTGTGCGACGGCCTGCCACTGGCCCTCGAACTCGCTGCCGGCCGCGCGCGGGTGCTCTCGCTGGCCGAGGTGCGGGCCGGGGTTACCGATCCGTTGGCGCTCTCGGCCGTAGGTGCCCACAGCCGCCCAGACCGGCACCGGACGATGCGCGGCAACATCGCGTGGAGCGTCGATGCGTTGTCGGTGCGCGAGGCGGTGTTCCTGAGTTCTCTCACCGTCTTCCGCGGCGGCTTCACCGCGGCCGCGGCTGCAGCCGTCGCCGGCCTCTCCCTTGATGAGACGGTGGCCGCACTCGCCGCACTGGTCGACGGCAGTCTTGTGCAACGTGCGCCGGCCGGCACCGGTGAGCGCCGGTTCGATCTGCTGGAGACCGTCCGGGAATTCGCCGCAGAGTCCCTCGACCCCGCTCAGCGGGACACGGTGCGACGCCGGCACGCCGAGTTCTTCCGCGACTTCCTCCAGCCGCCGCCGGACCCCGGTGTGCTGTCGGCCACCGCGGAGGTGTGGCTGGCCAAGGTCGCCGAGCGTTCCAATATCCGCGAAGCCATCCGGTTCGCCCTAGATGGGACCGATCCCGGCCTGGCCGCTGATCTGGTCATCGGCGCGGCAGCGCTCTGGTTCCACGCCGGCTCTCGCCCCGACCTCACCGGCTGGCTGGACGCGCTCCTCGAGCGGCCGGACACGGCGGCGCCGCGCCGGTGCGACGCCCTGATCTGGCTGTCCATCCTCTGGGGCGACGACGATCCGGGGGGCTACGTTGCGACGCTGACCGAGGCGCTCGCGGTCGCCGATGCCACCGGTGACCCGCGGCGCCGTGCCTTCGCGCTGTGGCAGTTCTCGCTCAACAACCGGACGATCGACCTCGAGCGTGGACTGGCCTGTGCGACGGAGGCACTCGAGATCGCGCGCAGCCTCCCAGACGCCGCCGTGCTCGAGTGCTGCGCCCTCAATGGGCTAGGGATCGTCAGCTGCTACACCGACCCAGACCTGGCGCTGAGCTACATGCGGGACAGCGCCGACATCGCCCGGGAGCACCGCATGGACCTGCGGCTGCTGATCGTCATCAACAACCTCGCCGAGCTGCACCTGCAGCGCAACGAGCCGGAGCTGGCGCACGAGTGCGCGGCGGAAGGGGTGGAGTTGGCGCTGCGCGCCCAGTCCGCCCTGGGCCTTGCCGACAACCTTGGCCAGCGCGGAACTTCAATGTTGCTGATGGGCCGAACCGCCGAGGCGGAGATCGATCTGAGCGAGGCGGCCCGAGCGTTGACCCGGCTCGGGCAGACCTACTTCGCAGTGCACTGTCTGGAGCGCTTCGCCGCGGCAGTCGCCGACGACCGGCCGGGCCTCGCTGCGCTGGCGCTCGCGGTCGTCGACTCGAGCCCCGAGTACCACCCGGAGGTGTTCAGTACCGAGCTGCGCCGGCGATTCCTCGACCACCTGCCGGACCGCCTCGGCAACGACCGGTTGGCCGAGGTGAAGGCGGAAGGGGCTGCGCTCGTCGCGCGGCTCGACAGCGCCGGTGCGGTCGCGGCGGTCCTGGACTCGGCCGGCTGAGCCCGTCCCGCTTCCCCGCCGTCAGTAGCTGCCGGCGTAAACCAGCGGACCGTAGTACCGACCCGCGATCGGGTGCTGGGGGTCGCCGGTGAAGCCGTAGCCGGGATGGTCGAGGCTGTACGCCCGCGCGTCGGCGACGATCTTCGCCACGATCTGCGACGGCATCATCCCCGCACACGCGCCGCTGTGCACGCACAGCGCGACGACTCCGGCAACGTAGGGGCTGGCCATGCTGGTGCCGAGGAAGAACTCGCCGTAGCCACCCAGCACCGTTGTGGTGAGGCTGCACACGCCGGGCGCGGCGACCACATGGGCCTCGTCGGCGGGGTCGGCGGCGAAGTTGCTGAAGTCCGCCGGCGAATCGTCGGGGCCGAGGCCGTAGCACGGGTCGGGTCCGCCGAGGCCGCCCGGTCGCCCGTCGGAGTCGACGATCGCGGTGACCGCGAGGACCTCGTCGTACGACGCGGGCGCCGCGCCGGCGAGATCGTGCGAGTCGTTTCCGGCTGCGACGACAATGGTCACCCCAGCGGCGCTGGCACCGCAGATCGCCGTGTGCAGCGCATCCTTCTTGGTGCGGCCGCAGTCGCCGTCGTCGCTCCCAGGACCGACCAGACTCATGTTGGCGACCGCGATGTCATTGGCCGAGTCGGCGTCCGCGCGAGTGCCAGCAACCCAATCGACGCCGCACAGCACGTCGCTGAGCGTGCCCTTCCCGTTTTTCTTGAGGACGCGCACCGACCAGATCCGTGCGCCGGGCGCGACGCCGACCGCACCGATCCCGTTGTCCAGCGCGGAGAGATCGCCCGCCACCAGGGTGCCGTGGCCCTCGGCTGGGCCGAAGCCGTCGCCGGTGCTGCAGTTTGTGCCGCCGACGACGGTCAAATCAGGGTGCGTCAGTAGGACACCCGAGTCGATCACTGCGACATTGACCGGTACGTCCCCCGAGCCGTCGCCCGCAATCGTCGAACTCGCGTCGGCCTCGATGCGATCCACGGCCCGCGGTAGCACCTGGGCGGGGTCGGCTGCCGCGCGGAACTCGACATCCGAGACGACGTAGGCGACCCGCGGATCGGCGGCGATCCAGGCCAGCCGACTCCGCGGCACCGTCGCGCTGTAGCCGCGCAGAGCGTGTCCGTATACGTGGCTTACGGTCGCGTCGTAGGCCCTCCCGTGCGCTGCGGCGACCCGGTGCGCGTCGGCTCCATCCCGTAGCACGACCACGACCGCCTGCCGCGCTTCCGGTGACCCGAAGGCCGGCCCGGGCGGAAGCAAGGCCAGCAAAATGGCCACGACGATGAGCACGCGCTTCGGCATCGTGTCCCCCGGTCTTCACTGCCGCAATGCGGACGTGCAGCGTAGAGCCGCAACCAGTGATTGGTAAAGCTTTCGACGGCGCGCGAGCGAGGCTGGGAGCCGAATGGTCGGCTCCCAGCCTCGATGCGATCGCTCAGCCGACGTAACAGGCGGCGCTGCTGACGTACCCGTGCTGCCCGGTCG
>Ga0068859_100005502_pt1 | contig 12900 bp, 12 predicted proteins | sample KBSSwiS22_FD_66585 | JGI IMG/M metagenome (GOLD analysis project Ga0068859, IMG submission 66585) | Switchgrass rhizosphere microbial communities from Kellogg Biological Station, Michigan, USA - KBS Switchgrass S2-2 | ecosystem: Host-associated > Plants > Roots > Rhizosphere > Soil ... | reverse complement strand
ACGGAGAAGGCGTGAAGAGATGAATGGACAGCTGTCTTGCACGCCGGAGGCGTGCTGGGAGAATAGCAGGGGTAAGCGAGTGAAACGAGCGCAACCCCTGGAAAAAGGGGCCTAATGACGACGGCGCCCTGAAGGGGCGCCAGGAATCCGTCTGATGCCCTCAAGGCACGTACGCCTCCACCATATTGTTTTCTCAACGAACCGCCCCGCAAGCAAACGTTCGAAGAAGAATATGTAGATCTGTTGCGTTTAAGCGACGTCGAATTCGACGAAAAGTAACTGTGGTGAGGCATCCTGGCGCCCCTCCAGGGCGCCGTTGTCTTTAGGCCCCGTTTCCAGGGGTTGCGCTCGTTTCACTCGCTTACCCCTGCTATTCTCCCTGCACGCCTCCGGCGTGCGAGACAGCAGTTTCGAAGCGTCCCGTCCTTTCACGCCTTCGGCGTGAAGCGAATTGCCGCAGCTGGTGTTTCCGATGACCCGCCGATAGATTCCATCGATGCTTTTGCTGCAATTCCTTGGGTCGCTCCTTTCGACAATGCTTCCCGAGCGTTACCGGAAAGGAACGCCGCCGCACATTTATGCGATAGCCACCGGCATCGCCCAGGGACTTGTCTGTTTGTTCCTTCTCGTGTTCCGCTTTCTCTGGTTCAGTGAAAGCGGCGGCGAACTTCTTCACCGGGACCAGGCCTTCGACCTGTTCGTACGGTTCGGTGGACAGTACGTCCAGGCCAATATGGTTGCTGGTTTGGCGAGGTTTTGGCTGAACCCTCTCAATTTTCTGCTGGTCTATCTGGTGCTCGAAGCCGTGGTTCGCTGCATGGCGGCGTTGGCCAGCGGACAAATGATCCCCACGTTGCCCCTGGTCGCAGTCGCAGCAGTGCACGGCTTGATTGAGAAAGCGGCCTATGGGCGAAAACTGGGCGAGGCGATCCCGGATCACGTCTTTCGTGGAAGTGAAAGGCAGGGTTTCGCCCTGAAGGTTTACAGTTCCAGGCCGAAATCACACTGGAATTCGTATATCACCATCGAGTTCGAAGGAATCCATTACCAGTTGATGCGGGAAGAATCTGCTCCGGCTCCGCGTCGTTTTGTGTACTACCTCCGGAAAAATCCGGAAGGGCGCGCCGCCAGCGTCATAGACCACTACACATGTGACCGTGTCTTGCGGCCCATGCAGGACAAGTGGGTGGGCACGCCGAGAGCTTTCGACCGGTTAAGGTCCATGCTCGATCAGGGACCGTTGATTCCGGATGAGCTCGTGCGCGGATCAGGTCGCGGGGCAGAGTTCGATCTGAAGATCCGCAGCTGCCGTGCGAGGAGCGACTGGAATGCCAGCGTGACGGTCGAGTTCGAAAACGAGTGGTATGAACTCTACAAGGAGGAGCGCGCCTCGAGGCCACGCCCCTACGTCTACTATCTCCGCAAATGTTCCATGAAGCGACCGCCGAAAGTATTGCGTCACTACGATCCTGGCGATGTGATGCAGATGCAAAACTGATGCCGGCGTTGAATTGTGCAAGAATACCCGGTCATGCGCCGCCTTCTCGTCCGAGGTCTGGCAGTCGTTGCGGTTCTTGTTGTCGTGCTCGTGGTTTGGATTCTGGCAGGACGACAGATCTCGATGCTGCTGGATCGGGTCAAGACAGTGTTTCTGAAATCCCTGCCGGCAACGCCGCTGAACTATGACGGCACGGAATCCGCTGGGACTCTATTAATCGGCGACCAGCCGATGCGGACAGAGGGAATCGACTACAAGCCTTATCCCATGCGGATCACGTGGGATTCTCAGCAACGGCCCGTGTTGTCCGTGGCAGGAAAGTCATTCGTCATGGCGACCGAGCCGGGGGACGAGACAACCTTCGCTGTCGAGAGAAGCTTGATCAGCTGGCCGACACCCTTCGACTTCAACTTCATGACGGGGGTTTCAGCTTCGTGGAGACGACATCTCTATTACGTCTTACGGTGGAAGAAGCCCTCAGGCGCAACGTTGAAGATGGTCTGGCGGTACGAGCAGTACTTCTATTCCCCCGCCTGGACCAGCGGGTTCATGACTCGAGAGGGCTCAACGGGACTGATTGACGTCCAGGTGTCGGACTAAGATTAAGACCTCGATGGAAAACACCGCAAACTCAAAATCCCCATCGCCCGAGGAGATCTCCGCGCACTATGCATCGGGTTATGAGAAGCAGCGATTGGATATCAGCAGCGGCCAGCTTGAACGGACACGTACCATCGAACTTCTAAAGCGATTACTTCCCGCTGCGCCAGCGACAATTCTCGACGTTGGCGGCGGCCCGGGAGGCTATGCGTGTGATCTCGCGGCTCAGGGTTACAAGGTTCATCTCATCGATATCGTCCCCGTACATATCGAACAGGCGAAGAAGGCTTCGGAGTCCCAGCCGCACGCGCCCCTTGCCGGCGCAGAAGTCGGCGACGCGCGCTCATTGACGCATGGGAAAGAATCTGTGGATGCCGTGTTGCTCTTCGGGCCGCTGTATCACCTGACCAGTAAAGCAGACCGGTTGCAGACATTGAGAGAAGCACATCGCGTCCTCAAGCGTGAAGGAGTTCTCCTGGCTGTTGGCATCTCTCGCTTTGCTTCAACAATGGACGGGCTGCGGAGGGGACTCCTGAAGGACCCTCAATTTGGGGAAATTGCAAAACAGGATCTCGTGGACGGCCAGCATCACAATTCAACCGGGAATCCCGAATACTTCATGGACACGTTCTTCCATCACCCCGATGAATTGCGCGACGAAGTTGCTGCGGCGGGATTTCGGATCAGCGGGCTTTACGGCATCGAAGGTCCGTGCTGGCTGATGCATGACTTCGATGACTGGTGGAACACCGCGGAGCTTCGAGAGCGGCTTCTTCAAATCGCTCGTGATGTGGAGAGTGAAGCCGCTCTAATAGGCGTTAGCGCTCACATCCTGGTTGCGGCGCACAAGTAGCGCCTCTGGGATTACTTGCTCTCTGTGACCTTTTCGACTGCTTTCCCGGATCGAACCTCAAACGCGACGACGACAGAACGGTAGTTGTCCTTATCGAGGGCTATCAGGACATAGTCGCTCTGCGTTTGAACCATCAACCAATGCTTATTGCCACTGCCCGTCGTCACCAGAGGTGCACCGGAGCCGACGTTCTTCCACCGCGGTGATTTGGAGTAGGAGTATTCAGCGGCCTTGATGCTGGAGTATGGAAACGCCTTGAGGGTCTTACCGTTTGGATCCAGCAGCCAGAAGGTGCTCTTGTCGAACGCCACGGTCGTCTCGACGTCCTGCTTCTTTGTGCCCACCTGGACGGTCTGCATCGCCCTGGAAAAAACCTCCGTAAATGAAGCCGGTTGCTCTGGCCACACGGGTTTGGGTTCAGTGGGCCGTGGCGCAGGCGGAAGATCCCTGGGCGGAGCCGCACTTGCCGGCGCCGGAGGCGTTGCAGCTGCTGATGTCGTCGCGCGATCTGTCCGCGCCGGAGTCGCAGGTGGTGGAGTCGCCGGAGATGCCACTGCGGGCGCAGGAGCTGCGGGCCGGGAAGTCGTGGACGGAACCGCAGGCGCTGTGGACACTGGTGCACTTGTCGCGGGCGATCCCGCAGACTTGCCCGGATTGGCCGGATTGGCAGCAGGAGTCACCGGAGGAGTTGTCACGACCGGAGCCGTCGTCGTAGAGGCGGGCACAGGTTTTGAGGTCGCCGCAGCAGCGGAAGATGCAGGCGGCTTCGAAGATGTTGCAAGTACTGAAACCGCGTTCGATGCGGGTGCCGGCGTTGACGCCGAAGCCGGTCGCGAAGCCGGCGTCGAGGATTCCGCAGGCTTCGCAGCAGGTGTGGACGCCGGAGGCACGTTCGACGTGGATGTCGTTGTTGACGAGGACCCAGAACGAGGAGCAGATCCTGTAGACGCAGTGAATATGGCAGACTCCGCAGGCTTCGCAGCAGGTGTGGACGGTGTGGATGCTGCAGGCGTGTTTGAAGTCGATGTCGCGACGGGTTTCGTTGAAGGCTCGACCGATTTTGGAACCGCATTCGCAGCCGCTGCTGTGCTTGGGGCGGAACCGCGTGCCGGCCTTTCGGCGGCAGGAGGCACATTCGACGACGCCGCTGAAGCAACGGGTGGTTCTACGGTTTTCGGCGGCGCTGTCGTAGCTGGGCGAGAAGTCGATGTCAACGGCGTCGATGTTGCCGCAGCAGCCGTGACGGGAGGCGGAGTCACGATCGGCTCCGCGGGTTTAGATACCGTCGTCTCCGCTGCGGGCCTTGCCGAAGCAGCCGCCGTCTGCGAAGTTGACGCCTTCGTTGATGGCGTCGCGATGGTCGGCCAGGCCACAATCGTCGGGCCCGCCGCGCTCGCCGGTAGACCTACGATCGTGGGTCCCGCCGCATCGGCAGCAGTGCCTGCGATTGTTCCTGCAGGAGCCTGCCTCACAGACGCAGACTTTGGCGTGCTGGAGACCCCAAAGTTCACGGTCACGTTTCGGTCGAACATTGACAGTTCCGGTATAGCCCGAGACTTCCGTACCGCCGCCCTGCCCACATCTACAGATACAGGGTTGAGTTTCCGGAATTGCACTTCCACGTACATGGGCTGTCCCGCCTTCACAAGCAGGTTGAGCGCCTGCCCGCGAGCCGGCGCGCGCGTATAACTGAAGGTATGAGTGCCGGGCTGAACGGTGTAACCAAAGAACTCTCCAGGCGCCAGTCTGGCGAGCCGGCGCGTGAGTCCGCCGACCTCATGAACCGTGGGAATATCCTGGGAGGAAGACGAATCAGCCGGTCGATAAAACCAGATGGTTACATCCTGCGAGGAATTGTTGAACTGTGCCATCGCAGGGGTTGCCGGGAGGGCTAACGCGAGGACAAGGGCAAGCAGACTCTTCATCGAACAGGCTCCTTCTCAAACATGCGCGCGTCCGAAGGTTTTCCGACACCTCGCGGCTTTTGTCAATAGATCCGAGGTATGACAATTATTGAAGGCTATTCCCATCAATGACCTGGCAAATAGCCGCCAAATAAAGTCTTCGGCCAGCCCGCTTTTTCGACCAGGAAGTCGCGCGACTGATGAACCTGCCTGCGGATGCGCTCCATATCCATTCCGACAAGTTTCCCCTCGCGCTTAACGACCTTCCCTCCGATCAACACTGTATCCACGTTGCTGGCATCCATGCCAAGGACGACGGCACCATAGACATTATTTACAGGCATAACGTTTATCTGATCCATTCGCAGCATGATGACGTCGGCTTCTTTTCCCGGCGTCAAGGTGCCTGTCTTCCGATCCAGCCCGTTGTCCTTAGCGCCCTCGATTGTTGCGAAATCCAGCACCTCCCGGACAGTCAGCAGCTTTGGAGGATTCGCATCGCCTGCGCGCTGTCGAGCCAGCGCCAGCATCCGCTGCAGGGTGAAGACCGAACGCATCTGCGTGAACAGATCCGCAGGCATCTGTGTCTCCACATCTGTGCTGATACTGGGACGGATGCCGTGATTGAGGGCGTCCTGAATGGGCGGAATGCCATGCCCCATTTCCATCTCGATCGGACATGCAATCGATACATGGCCGCCACTGGATGCGATCATCTGCCAGTCGGATTCCGACAGGTCGTTGCAGTGAATATAAGTAACGTCGGGCCCCAGTACATCGCGAACAGGCGCCAGAGAGTTGGGTCCACGCACGTGCAGCGTGATAGGAGCCCCAACCTCCCGCGCGATTTTCCAGTCTGAAGCGCTGGCGCCGGTTGCCATGGCAAGAGTCAGCAACTGATCCGTCGATGAAAAAAACTGGCGGCGCAACCGGCGGATATCGGCCGGAAACTGACTTTGCGCACCAGCGCCCCCGCCGTAGCCATAGACTGCGCGAATCCCGGATTCGCGCAATCCTTCAATAGCCGCATCCGTGTGTTGTGGACTGTTCCCAATGTGCGACCAGTCGAGAATCGTCGTTACGCCTGCATTGATTGCGCCGAGTGCGCTGACGAGGTTTCCTATCCGGACATCTTCGGGCCGGTAGACGGCTCGTGCCGTTCCTGTAATGTCGCGTGTGTAGTCGCTCAACAGGCCGTTGGGAAGAATGTTGCGCAACGGACCTTCCCACATGTGGCGATGCGTGTCGATAAATCCCGGCATCACGATCATGCCCGCGGCGTCGATCGTTGTCGCGGTTGCCGTGATATTGGGGCGCACCTCGGCGATGCGCGTCCCTTCAATCAGAACATCGGCCCTCTCAAACTCGCCGACGGCCGAATCCAGCGACAGGACGCATCCGCCCCTGAGAAGTAATCGATTACTGCCCGCCGGTTGCTGAAGAGCGCCCGCGCCAACCGCCAGTCCAGCTGCGGCCAGAAAGTCTCGCCGTGAGGGTTGATCCTGCATGGTGTCTCGGTGCCGCGCATTATACGTTAAAGGAGGGCCGGCAGGATGTACGGTAGGAAACAATTGAAATGGGACGAATCCGATCGTCCGATTTCAAATCATTTCACTAGCTGCTAGACTCTCCGTTTTCTTATGACGCCAAAGATCACGCACTACGTCCGATACTCCACTGATGGGAAAACTTCCTACGGGATTCTTGAAGGGGAAACCGTCCGGGAACTGAAAGCGAACTTCCTCCAAGACGTCACACCCACCGGAACCGTTCATTCGGTCTCCGAGGTGAAGCTGCTCGCTCCCTGCGAACCTTCAAAGGTCATCGCGGTCGGGAGGAACTACAAAAGCCACCTGGGCGAGCGGACGCCGACAGTTTATCCGGCAGTATTCCTGAAACTGCCGTCGTGCATAATCGGCCCCGACGAAGGGATTGTCATTCCGCCGGGTGCCACCGATGTGCATTACGAAGCTGAGCTTGTAGTCGTCATGGGAAAAACCACAAGCAAGGTGGCGAAAGAAGCTATTCCGGCGCACATCTTCGGTGTCACCGCAGGCAATGACATCAGCGAACGTGTCTGGCAGAAGAATGATGTGCAATGGTTTCGGGCAAAGGCGTCCGATACTTTTGGTCCGCTTGGGCCGGCGATCGTCCAGGGGCTTGACTACGGCAACCTTCTGCTGCAAAGCCGTGTCAATGGAGAGGTCCGGCAACTTCAGCGAACCTGTGACATGCTCTTCGACGTCGCGACAATGGTCAGCTATATAAGCCAGTTTGTTACGCTGTTCGCGGGCGACGTCATCTATACTGGAACACCAGCACAAACCCGAGCAATGCAACCTGGCGACGTTGTTGAAGTGGAGATCGAAGGAATCGGAATCCTGCGCAATCCCGTTCGGTAGAGGAACCATCGATCGATGAAAAGAAGAGGGACACCTTCAGAAGTCCGTGTTGTTGTCGAAGTGGACGGAAACCCCGTAGGTTTTCTCAATCTCGACATGGAACGCCTCTGGCCCCTGATAAATCACAACCTCAAGGAAGCTCCATCCGCCGAGTGGATTGACCGGAGCCGCTTCGACACGATGATGCGTGCCGTTGTCGCCCGCAATCTCTCCAATCGGCTCCAGTCGCATCTCTACTCCACGCTCGGAAACGAAATCGTCAAGACCGAACTGGATATCGAGGGCTTCGCTCTGAAAGCCGAAGCGGCAGCACAAGCCTTTGGCAGCACGCGGAAAGAAATTGAAAAGCTGGCAGCCACCACCGGCAGCACACCTGCAAAGTTCTACGAGTTCTTCTGGAATTACATGACGGAGGAACGCGATGGAGTCGAGCCGAAAAAGGCCTGGAAGAAGGCCGCTAAAAGCTGATCGATATTCGCTATTGCACACACTGCTCGCAGCAGGCAAAATCGCTTCTTACTTCATAGAACTCCGGGGCCACTTAACTCAACATGTCGACTGTCAGATCTGAATCCCTCTCTCCACTTGCAGGACTGCAGGCAGCGCAGGAAGAACGTACGAATGCTCTCCTGAAATCCACGCCGACCCTTGGTGCGGCCATTGAATCTAACGTTTTGCCGTTTGTGCTGGACCCGTCACAGGGATCGCTCAACGCGGAGTCTGAAACAACGCTGGCCGCGCTCGAAAAAGTGGCGGCAAGTATTGCAATCAAATCCCTGGTCTCACTGGCAAAGGCCGGTGACATCGATCATCTCGGAGGCGGTCTGGAGTTGATTCCTGCCCTCCTTATGACCCTCGCCTCAACCGATTACGACAAACGGCAGTTCGCCATAGAACACGGCCACACCAGCATCGGATACTACGCCTCGCTGGCCGCGCTCGGATTCCTTCCCGAAGACCGCGTCATTGACAGCTTCCGGCGTAGCCTTGATATTGCCGGGCACGTATCGTGGGTTCCCGGAGGCACGCCTATTGGTTCCGGCCGTCTCGGTATCGCTGTGCCGGTATCCACGGGACTCGCCCTTGGACTGAAAGCCCGCAAGGGAGCCGACGCCATGGTCGTCTGCCACTGCGGCGATGCGGGATGGATTTCCGGACAGGCGCTGAATGGCTTCACGGCGGCGAGTCTTCACCAGGCGCCGATAACCTTCGTGATGCACCGAAACGGGATCCAGCTTTCCGGCACCACAAAGAAGATCATGGATAAGGATCCCCGGCCGGTTATCGCCTCACTCGGGATCGAGATCCTGGAAATCGCATCGCTGCATGACCGGCAATCTCTCATCAAGGCATACAACGACGCGTTCGGCCTTGCAGCTGCCGGACGTCCGTCATTGATATATCCAACCGGGTTCAAATCTGAAGGAAGCAAGGCCGTCACAGTCAGCACCCTCGGTGAGATGTATGGCATCACACCGGCTGTCACCGCGTTCGCACAGAAGAACAATGTGCCGATGGACAAGCCCATCTGGATTCCGGGCTCGCTCATGAGCTTCCGCGACGTTCACGCGATGCTCGAATGCGTGTTCTATGTGAATGGTCTTCCCGGCGGCGAAGCACATCATGACGGCGGAATGAAGGGACGCGATGGGCAGGCAACGCTGGCGGGTCCGATGCTTCAGCTGAGCGCAGAGGAATCCGCAGCTCTGCAGAGTTTGAAGACGAAAGCGCCACGCAAAGTCGTCACGCGAGAGCGTCCGGCCAAGGGATCCCCGAATCTTCCTTTGACCGAGGCCGATGTCAAAGATATCCAGCTTCCCGCGGCCGATAAGCCTGTGACGCCGAGGAATGGATCTGAGGCCGCCTATGCCGCAGTCGCAAAGAAGTACCCGGATCGGTGTTTCTTTATTTCATGCGATCTGAATCCTTCGACAAAGCTCGGAAAGGCAGCGTCGCTTGTTCCTTCCAATCACTCGTTTGAGTTGAGCATTCAGGAGCTCGCAGGTTCTCTGGTGACGGACGGGCTCTCGTTCATGCAGGACGGTCCGCAGCTTAACGTGTTTGCGACCTTTGCCGCGTTCATCGAAGGGATCGCTCGCGAAGGTTTCGAGATGTGGCGATATCAGCGGAATCTGAATGGCCGCAACGAAGGCCTTAACGTCGTGATGCATCTCTCTCACATCGGCGCCTGTACGGGACGCGACCATTTTTCGGGCTGGAGCCTGGACTGGATCAATCTTGCGCTCGGATATCTTCCGTTTCTTCGACGCTTCTACGCGCCGGCCGATGCGCGGAACGCCTTTCTCGCAGTGAAGGATGCAGCAGCCGAGTATGGCGGCCATATCGTCGCGATTCCGCGAGACAATCTGCCTGTTCTCACCCGGCAGGGAACATCAGATCCCCTGTGGAACGCCACGGACGCCTGGACTCCTGCGACAGTCCTGCGACAATTCCCCGATTCACGCATCGTCATCCTGGCTGTTGGAGCTCCGAGTTATCTGGCGGCCGAGGCAGCTGATGAAGCCGCGTCGCAGGGCATTTTTGCCGATGCCATCGTCGTCAACGGGTTCCCTCTCGCAGATTCTTTCTTTGCCGATATCGCAACCCGTTATACGCGTGTGATCACTATTGAGGACGGCCTCATCGGCACTGTCGAATCCGGTCTGCGGGGCTTCGCGGCTCTCGCTGCATCGCAACTCTATCGAAGCCGGGTAGACATGGATCATCTCGGAATCACCGATCCCGGCGTGGCTCCTTCGGATCACTTCCATAAGGTGTGGGAGCACTACGGCATGACGAGAGCGGCACTGGTTGCGAGCATCAGGAAGTAAATCCGGCTAAGTCCAATTGTCATCGGACAACAATCAATGGAGCCGAGGATTGAGGAACCCGCTTCTTCCAATGGTCGGCTGTCCATTGACTGTTGTGCGTTGATAATTGGACTTAGCCGGATCCTATGAAGTTTTCCTCCGGTATTCCGCCTCAATCACGGAGCTCATCCCGCCGCGCGTCGTGAAATCCCCCGTCACCTTGACGTAAAGCGGCTGGCACGCGCTGACGACATCCCGCAGGATTTTGTTCACCGCATTCTCATAGAAAATCCCGAGCGTCCGGTACGACTGGATGTACATCTTCAGCGATTTCAGCTCGAGGCAGAGCTTGTCCGGCCGGTACTGAATCGTGATCGTGCCGAAGTCCGGCAGCCCGGTCTTGGGGCACATCGAGGTGTACTCCGGGTTCGAGATACGGATGTCGTAGTCGGGAAACTGATTAGGCCAGCACTCAATTGAAGGTAGGGAGGCGGAAACGCCGGCCTTTGCGTGCTCTTCGGTGTAGTCGGTCACGGCGTGAATATAACAGAAAAAACTAAAAAGCCTTCAGGCGCTTCTTGCACCTGAAGGCTGGTTCCCTAGTCTCCTTCGTCGCCGCTCCGGACTCCGCCCGCGACTTCCTTTTCGCGCGGATTCCTTCTCGTGGCGGCCTTCCTATATCCCAAGCGCCGACTACCGTCCCTGGCTGGAGTAGCCAAAAAATTGCTACTAGGAAAGCTTATCCCTTTCGAGATGGCGAATATTCTTCAGGCAGGTCACGAAGAATGCAAGTATTTTCTCGGAAGTTTCGGTTACTATTTGGGTCTCATGCCCACATCAAAAACTGCGCCGTTAGTAGTGATTATTTTAGCCGTCCTTGCGGCCGGCGGTATCGCTATCTTCATGTCCCGACAGGGCTCGTCAGCCAATGATGCGGCAGACGCCTCTTCCGCCGTGGGTCAGACGGCCCGAGTCCGCGGAGCTGCGGATGCCAAGATCAGTCTAGTCGAGTACGGGGACTATCAGTGCCCAACCTGCGGCCAGTACCACCCCATTCTTCAAGAGCTGTTGGCCCGGTATCCGGGGAAGGTCAAACTGGAATTCCACCACTTTCCTCTCGTGCAGATGCATTCCAACGCCATGGCGGCGGCTATCGCAGCGGAGTCAGCCGGTGACCAGGGCAAATTCTGGGAAATGCACGACCTGCTTTTCGAGCATCAGCGGCAGTGGGGCGATCTTCGCAATCCGAGTCCGAACCCCGAGGCGGTCTTCCTGCAGTTCGCACTACAGCTCGGGCTGGATTCCAACAAATTCATGCAGTCCATGCGCTCCCCGGAAACCCGCGACAGGGTGCTTGCGGACGTCAGGCGAGGAAACCCGATTGTGAAAGGAACCCCGACATTTGTTCTCGACGGACAGGTCCTCCCCAATCTCCCGAACCTGGAGTGGTTTGTGGATTACGTCGAACGTCAGCTGGGAACAACAGCCTCCAAGTCTGAAAAGTGAGAACCCGCGGGATCATCCTGCTGCTGCTCGCCTTTCTGGGATTGGTTGACACCCTCTATCTGGGGATCAAGCGCGGCAAACCCGTTCCCTGTTCGATCACCACGGGCTGTGAGGAAGTCCTCAACAGCGAGTTCTCCACCGTCGGTGGAATTCCAATCTCGTGGTTCGGCTTTGCCTTCTATCTGTCCGTTTTCAGTGCCGCAGCCTTCGCCGTCTTTAGCGAAGACGATCGACTTCTGCGCTGGACCTTCTGGCCGGCCCTTGCCGGTTTCCTGATTTCGATCGGCCTTGTCGGAGTCCAGGCATTTATCCTCCATGCCTATTGTCAGTACTGTCTGGGCTCGGCAATCCTCACGACATTGATCTTCTTCGTGTCACCAAAGCCCTCTTTTGGCCGTAATCTTCCAGATAATTAGCGAAAGTTTTTCAACGATTCGGGGTCAGCGGTAGTAGTAGGTATTGGAAGGGCAAGATGGAACTTCTGATGACGAGGTTGCCGGACAGCGAAACGGCGCCCGAGACGCTCGAAATCGAAACACTCGTGCGGAAGACTCTGGCGGGAGACTGCCGGGCCTTCGAGCAGATTGTCCTGCAGTACGAGCGGCGCGTGATGACACTCTCCAGCCGGCTCCTGCACGGTATCGATGAAGCCCAGGACGCCACGCAGGAAGTTTTTCTCAGGGCCTTCAAATACCTCCACCGCCTGGATGTCCGGCGTCCGGTCGAGCCGTGGTTGATGCGAATCACCGTCAATGTTTGCCGGGACATCCAGCGCAAGACCCAGCGCAGGCACTACACGTTCTGCGAAGTCCCTTTGCCAGAAACCGAAACGCCGGGCAGGGGGCCGGATCCTTATTCCGGCTTCGCCTGGGAACAGGAGCGGCAGCGGCTATGGACGGCCCTGAACGCATTGCCTGAGAAGGAGAGGATGGCCCTGATTCTCCGCGATGTTGAAGGGTTCTCGACAGCGGAAGTGGCCGAGATTCTGGGTTCCTCCGAGACCACCGTGCGATCGCAGATCTGCCGGGGGCGACTCAGGCTGAAGGAAGCTATGGATCGGAAAACGGGAGACCAATCATGAACTGCAAGCGCGCGAAAGAGACACTTCCACTTTATGCCGGCGGAGATCTGTCTGCTGACGAAGCGGATAATGTGAGCGCTCATCTGCAGCAGTGCGCCAGCTGCAGGCAATTCCATGAAAGCCTCGCGAGCCAGCACGCGCTGCTCCGATCGCTGCGCCAGACAACGGCAACACCGGCGGCGCTTGCGTCCATGCGACAGGGATTGTTTCCACTACTCACCACCCAGCAGCTGGGATGGTGGGTAC
>Ga0068859_100005500_pt1 | contig 12901 bp, 16 predicted proteins | sample KBSSwiS22_FD_66585 | JGI IMG/M metagenome (GOLD analysis project Ga0068859, IMG submission 66585) | Switchgrass rhizosphere microbial communities from Kellogg Biological Station, Michigan, USA - KBS Switchgrass S2-2 | ecosystem: Host-associated > Plants > Roots > Rhizosphere > Soil ... | reverse complement strand
AGTACTTGCAGTCCCGATGCAACGGGCTGCACACACACGTCGTGGTATCGGCCGATCCTGACACCGCCTGGGACGGCCGGCGCGGCTACATCACGCGCGACGTCATCGCGGACTGCGTGCCCAATCTCACGAGGGGGCCCATTCTGGTCTGCGGTCCGCCGCCGATGATGACCGCAATGCGTCAAACGCTCGTGGGCATGGGCGTCCCTGACGCGGATGTGTGGCAGGAAGAATTTGTCTCGAGACCGGACCCGGTAGAACCGCCGGCCGGCGATATCGACATGGCAGCTGGCGAGAACAGCGAGCCGATGGGCGACGGCATGCTCGCGAGTCTCGCGTTCCGACGCTCCGGCACGACGGTAGACTTTCCTGCCGGCCAGACGATCCTCGAGGCGGCAGAAGAGCATGGCATCGCATTGCCGTTCGAGTGCCGTTCCGGAATCTGTGGGCAGTGCAAAACCCAGCTTGTCGCCGGGCGCGTCACAATGGACATCCAGGATGCCCTGTCAGCCAACGACCGCGCCAAGGGCTTCATTCTCGCGTGTCAGGCACGAGCGCTCACAAGCGTCGAAGTCGACGCCTGACGCGTCGCTCGTCCTCCCGACATCGCCAGTGCGACGTCACCGCGGAAACACGGCGCGGAGCCCGAAGACGATTGAGCAGAAGAGGATGCACCAGAACGTGACCAGGGCGACCCACTCGGGGGCGACGCGGATGCGCAGGCGGCGACTTCTCGACATTTCCAGATGGTCCTCGTTAGTGGCCGACCAGAACGCGGCGGATCATCGGAGCTCCAAGCGTATCAGGATTGCGGTCATCAGCGTCCACATGACCCACATCACGATATCGGGAGTACCCACACGTCGCATGGCAATGACCACGAGCGAAAGAGTTAGAAGGCGCGTTTTAGGAACCGGAGGTCAGTGACACGCACGCAATCGCGCCAGCCCCTAGAACAAGATCACGCTGACGACGACATGATTGTTTGAGCGCTGTTTTTGCAAGGGCACGTGATACATGGGACTACCTCCGGCTCTTACGGCCTCGATCCAAGGCAAGAGCAAGACGGCTGCCAGCGTGACAGGCGGGAACATCGACGCCAGGAAGGACCGCCGCTGATCGAAGTTCTCACAGTGTGTAGTTCGAGGGCCTGATACGTCCTCGCGGGTTCAGGGGTAGGAGCGGTAAATCCCGTACACGAGTACGAGCAGCAGCACAGCCCCAAGGCACGACCGTCGCGACGAGGACCGAGCCGCGGTTCGTCAGGACGCGGCGGATCATCGGAACTTCGGGTGGGTCACCACTGGACCGACCGAACTAGCCGGGGCGCGGCAGCCGCTTGAGGACGAACGCGACGAGCGCATACCGCCGCGTGACGTACACGTGCTTCCGCCGCTTCTCGATCGCGCGAAGGATTTGCCTGGCGGCCTTTGCAGGAGACGCGACCAATAACTTCCGCACCGCCGGCGACAACGGGCTGTCGGGTTTCATCATGGCTGTATCGACGAAACCTGGCTGAACCTCGGTCACCGCGATAGGACGCCCGCTGTGCCCGGCCAGGTCTCGAAGGCCATCGAGATAAACCGACTGAAAGGCCTTCGAGGCCGAGTACGCGGCTCCGGCATGGTTGCCACGAAGGGCGCCCACCGACGAAATCCCGACCAGATGCCCATGGCCTCGCGTGAGGAAATGGCGCATCGCCACCTGGGCGACTGCCATGAAGCCAAGAACGTTCACGGTCACCGTGTCGACGTCCAGCTCCCAGTGCAAGTCGCGGTTGTTGTGCCCTGTGCCGGCACTGACAATGACCAGGTCGGCACCGCCGAGCTCGTCGAGTGCCTGCTCGACGATCGCTGCAGCATCACGCTGCCCTACATCGAGACCGCGCACAATCGTGGCGGGCCCGAGTGCTTCACGAAGGGCGTCGAGGCGTTCAACTCGGCGGGCGAAGAGTCCGAGGCGCCAACCGGCACGATTCAATTCGCGGGCAAGGGCCTCGCCGATGCCCGACGAGGCACCGATGATGACCGCCGTCCGTGTTGAACGGGTGACCATGTCGAACGCAATGTTGTCCCAAAACCTGGCGGTATGGCAGATGCGCGGGAAGGAGTCGGGGGCCGGTCCTGAGTGTTAACATCCGGCGATCTTTTGGAGCGGGGGTGCAATGGTCGCGGCAACACGGCCGTTTGGACCGACGACCCGGATTGTCTTCAGGTTGACGCGCTGGGCTCTGGCCCTGGCCGTGGTGCTCACGGGCATTGCGATGTTCCTGTATCCGGGCGGGACGTTCCTTGATCCAGCGCGGCCCGGGTACTCGTTCTTCCAGAACTCCCTGAGCGATCTCGGAAGCACCGTCGCCTGGAGCGGTCGAGCGAACCGTGGCTCATCGTTCCATCTGGCGGCTTCGCTCATCCTGGTTCTTGCGGGCTCCGCTGGTTTCGCCGCACTCATCCGTGTCTACTCGTCCTGGCCGCGCACGAAAGAGTTCGTGCGAATCGCTGGCGCGCTGCTCTTGGTTTCGGCGGCCAGTCTGACCGGGGTTGCGCTGAGCCCGCTCGACCGGCACCCGGCGCTTCACGGCCGATTCACGCTGCTCGCGGTGATTTCGTTTCCGATGGCCACCTTACTGCTGGGGCTGGCTGCCGCGCGCGCTCCTCTTCTTCGTCGTCGGGTCGCGATCTGTTGGTTTGTGCTCACGGGCCTGGTAGTGACTTGGACCGCCGCGATGCTCTGGCTGCGCCCGACCAATGATCTGCAATTGGCAATTCCGGCGACGCTTCAGAAACTGGTGGCCCTCGCGCTGGTCGGCACCCTCATGCTCCAAGGCTCGGAGGCGGATCGGGCCAGGGCCGCCCACCAACGGTCGGAGTCTTAGCTGCGGTCTTTAGCGGCCCGCGGCCCGCAGATGCACGCTGCCTCCGCTCGTCGCGGCGTCCAGCCGGCCTCCACCGCCGTTCAGCGTGCCGCTGATCCGCGACCGCCCAATCGTTCTGGCCGTGAGGCTCAGTCCATCGATATCGACCGAGCCGCCGCTCGTCTCCGCTTCAACGCTGAGTTTGGCCGTGGGATCGATGCCGATCCGGATGCTGCCTCCGGAGGTGTGCGCGCGGACGTCGGTCGCCGCCGGGCCGATGCGATCGACGCCAATGCCGCCGCCGCTGGTGTATGCGCTCAGCGTGCTCAGCACGTCGCGGACGTCGATTCTACCGCCCGAGGTACTCAGGTCCATCGCGCCGCTCCCGCCGTCCGCCGAGACGCTGCCTCCGGAGGTATGCGCCGTGACGGCCGCCGTCCGCGAACCGCGAACGTCGATCGATCCGCCGCTCGTCCGGAGTTCCAGACGGACATTCGCCGGAACGACCAGGGTACCCGAGATGCTGACGCGGTGGCCCGACCACTCCGCCACATTCGATCGCCGCCGACCGACAACCTCAATGCGGTCACCCGATTGGGTGGCCGAGACCTCGTAGTCCTTGAGCAGGTCGTCGGCTTCCCGATCGGAGTCAGCGCGGATGACCTGCGTCAGCGTCACCTGCACCTGATTTCCGGTGCCGGTAGACGTCGTGATGCCCCCACCGGCGAGGGTCACGGACACGACGTGCCCCGGCGCGACCGTGAACGTTCGCTCGAAACGGCGCTCGATCTGGGCCTGGGCGGGCGTCGCCTGCGCGACACACGCCAACAACGCGAATGCGACGAGACAGGTGGCTGGTTTCATACCGGCTTGGACGAGCAGACGGCCGGCAGGGTTGTCGAGGGAGCCCACGGCACTCGCGGAACGGTCGAACTAGGCGGATGGGTCGACCGCGGCGGCTGTCCCTGCAGGGCTCTCGGACGCGCCGCCCAACTCGATGTCCCGCGCGAACTTGTGAGGCAACACGCTCCGGCGGATGCCGGCTGCCGCCTCTGCGATGTCGTAGTCGAGGCGTCGGAATGTCACGGCCGGCGGCATGTCGCCGGCGAACTCGAACACCGCGTAACACGCGCGCGGATTGCCGTCCTTGGGCTTTCCAACTGAGCCCACGTTGACGAACAGGACGCCGTCAACCGTCTTTGTGTACGGCACGTGGGTGTGGCCAAAGACGATCACGTCGGCGTTTGATGACGCCGCCAGTCGCTGGAAGCTCGAGATCGCCCGATCCTCAAACAGGTACTCGTTCATCTTTCGAGGGCTGCCGTGCACGAGAAGCACGCGGACGCCGGCGACGTCGAACCGAATCTCAGGAACCAGCGTCCGGAGAAAGGCTTTGTTCTCCTCGGTCGTCTGGGTCTTCGTCCATTCGAGTGACCGTTGGCCCAACTCTCGATCGATCGCCTCTTTGTAGGCGCAGCCGCACTCGTCCCGGTCAAAGCCCACGCCATCGTCGTAGTTCCCCATGACCGTCGGCACGTGTTCGCTCCGAATCCGCTCGCTCACCTCATTCGGTGACGAGGCGTAACCGACGAGATCGCCGAGGCAGTACACCTGATCCGGGTATTGCGTCTTGATGTCATGCAGGACTGCTTCAAGCGCCGGCAGGTTTCCGTGAATGTCGCTGAAGATCGCGATCCGCATGGTGTATCTCCTCTACTCGGTGCTGTGCGGCGGCACCACGTTCTCCACCGATGCCGGCAGCGTGGGCATGAACCACCGGAACAGGATCGTCGCGACGAATGCACCCGCGAGCTGGGCGGCAATGAATCCGCCGACATCGACGGGTCTGATTCCAGCAAACGTGTTCGTGAGCGACCGAGCGATCGTGACAGCGGGATTCGCAAACGACGTCGACGCCGTGAACCAGTACGCGCCCGTGATGTAGAGACCGACGGCGAATGGCGCCGCGTCCGGCCGCTTTCGTGCACAGCTCCAGATGACGGAGAGCAGTCCAAACGCTGCGACGAACTCGCTGAACATCTGGGCGCCGCCTGCGCGCACGTGCTCGGACACCTGAAATACTGCCTCTCCGAACATCAGATGCGCGGCGAGAACGCCTGCAACGGCACCGATGAGCTGCGCGACGATGTAGGCCGGAGCGTCCCGCCAGGCAAGGCCACCCTGGGACGCGTCCGCAAGCGTCACAGCGGGGTTGAAGTGAGCGCCGGAGACCGGCCCGAAGGTGAGAATCAGGGCGATGAGCGTGCCGGCGGTCGCCAACGTATTGGCAAGTAGCGCAATCGCTACGTTTCCGGCCGCCAGTCGCTCACCCATGATTCCGGAACCGACGACGGCGGCCAGGAGGAGCGCCGTTCCAATCGCCTCGGCAACGATGCGGCGCGGAAGGTCCATGGTCAGTTGCAACAGTTCGGGCCACAGCACGCAGCCGCGGCCGGCTTCGTGGCGCGGATGAACCCGCTGACGAATTTGCCGTTGACCTGCTTGGCGAGAGCGTCAACGTCGACTCCCTCGCCAGCCAGGAACGTCCGGGCGTCGTCGAGGCCATACACCCGCGTCTCTTCGATGTCGATGTCCCCAAAGCCCGCGCGCGCGAGCTTGGCCACGTACTCGTAGTCGCCCAGCGCGCCGGCGACACATCCCACCCACAATTCCAGGCTCTTCCGGATCACGGCCGGTACCTGACCCCGCACCACGACGTCGGACACGGCGAACCGGCCGCCGGGCTTCAACACGCGGAAGGCTTCATTGAGGACGCGGTCCTTGTCGCCCGAAAGGTTGATGACGCAGTTGGAGATGATCACATCCACCGAGTTGTCAGGCAGCGGGATACTCTCGATTTCACCCTTGAGAAACTCGACGTTCGTGAGGCCGCTCTTGCGCATGTTCTCCTCGGCCACGGCGAGCATCTCGTCTGTCATGTCGAGCCCGTACGCCTTTCCCGTCGGCCCCACACGCCGGGCTGACAGCAAGACGTCGATGCCACCTCCGGAGCCGAGGTCCAGCACGGTGTCGCCTTCGTGAAGATCCGCCAGCGCAGTCGGGTTGCCACATCCAAGCGACGCACGCATCGCGAGGTCCGGCACGGCTCCCTCCTGGCCGGCATCGTAGAGGTTCGAGGTAATCGGATCGCAGCACGCCTCGAGGCGCGCCGATCCGCCGCAGCAGCTGTTTCCGAGTCCGGCTTTCGCCCGGAGGGCGGCCTGTCCGTACTTTTCTTTGACGATGGTCTTGACATCCGTGGTCATCGGGGTCCTCACCTGCAAATCGCCGCAATGGCTTTCGGTTGCACGGCCTTGTTGCGCGTGCAGCACTCCGCATAGAGAAAGCCCAGCAGTTGCTGCAGGGCGTCCGTGTTCGCCCGGTATCGAATGAAGGATTTTTCGCGCTCGGTCGTGACGAGTTCGTCGTTCTTCAGCTTTTCGAGATGATGCGACAGGGTCGAGTTCGGAATCCCTGTTTCTGCTTGGATATCGCCGACGACCAGGCCGTCAGGGTGAGCGGCAAGCAGCAGGCGCACGATGCGGAGCCGGGGTTCCGCGCCAAGCGCGGCAAACATGTCCGCGAAGCGGGTGACGTCGGTGTCTGGGACTTTCATATCTATATTTCTACACTTGTAGAACTACCAATGTCAAGAGGCGCGACGCGGTCGGCGGTCCCGAGTCTTGCTCTCGCCGCTCTAGCGGATTCCGTACGCTTGCGCTGCTGTCCACATCGCTTCGGCGACATACAAGATCGCGAGACCGATGAGGGCCGGCGACCACGACGGCCATCGGAGTGGAGGGGCGACGCGATGGACCGGCGCGCGCCGTGCCAGCACCCGATGACATCGCGCCTGCGTGCGGCGTGCGCGGTCTGGGGCTACGCTGGCGCGCGGAAGTCGCGCAACGAGATCGACGATCGGATCGTTCATGGGACCACCTCGCACCGGACAGACGCCGGCACGTCGGTATGAGCCTCGAGCGCCCGCGTCAGCTGGGTACGGGCTCGGCTGAGTCGCTGCCGGAACGCTTCGGGTGAGATACCGCAGACGGACGCGGCCTCGGTCGGTGACAGGCCCGCGGCGGCCACGAGCAGCAGAACCTCTCGAGACCGCGATGGGAGTGAGGCCAGCGCACGTTCCACCCGTCGCTCGAGTTGGTTCGCCGCCGTGTCTTCGAACGGCGACGACCGCTGCACGCCGTATGGCCAAAGGCCGACCAGATCCGAAGATACGGTGTCTTCGAGCTTGCGCGACCGAAGGTAGCTGATGTGAAGGTTGCGGGCCACCGTGAAGAGCCACGACCCGAGTGTGGTGTCGGACCGCAGTCGCGCCGCGTGCGTCACCAGGCGAAGCCAGGTCTCTTCGACCAAATCCTCCGCGACATCGCGCCGGCACGAGAGCCGCAGCAGGAACGTGAACAACCGGTCATTGAAAGCGGCATAGACCTCGTCAAACGCAGTCGGGTCACCTGCCTGCAGTCCGCCAACGAGCCTCGCTTCGGTCTCGCGGTCCATATCTCAATAACGCGCAAGTGGACCGACCGTGACAGCTGTCACGCGGGTCTGCGCCCCGCGTTTATACCTCTACATTCGGGAGGATGCCTCGATGAATCCCTTGGAACTGCTCCACCAGATTGGCCTGTTCGCCCTGCTGACGCTGTTTATCGACACGGTGCCGCTCATTGCCGCAGCCTTCTACGTCATCCGGCCCAGCGAGGGACGGCTGTCGCTCATGCGGCCCTTCTCGTTGGCCGGCCTCTTTGCCGGCATCGCCGGATCTCTCAACGGCCTCCTCAACATGTTCGAGAGTCTGGCCAGGAATCCTGACATGACGGGACGATGGGGAGCCATGTTTGCCGGCGCATCCGAGGCCATGGTGCCTGCGGTGTTCGGGCTGACCTGCCTGACGGTCGCCTGGCTGCTCGTTGCCGTCGGCATGTGGCGCGGCGTCCGGGAGGGATGACGCCGCGGCGACGTTCGCGCGATTACTTCTGCCTCTGGCTGAAGATCGTCAGGATGAACCCGGTCGGATCGGTGACCTCGAAGGCGCGGCCCTCCCACTCGCTGTCGTGAGGTTCCTTGCCGAGCGCGATTCCTGCGCGCTTGGCACGCGACGCGATGTCGTCGATGTTCTGGGTCGTCTCGAAGGAGAGCCGCATGCCGGCGCCTTTCTTGCGGTCGCGGCCCTTCTTCCAATCGTCCTGAGTCAATCCGATCTGCGTCGTGCCCGCGCGCATCATGACGCCGAGCAGCGTGCCCTTGTCTTCCCATCGTTCATCGACCGCGAAGCCGAGCGCTTCGTAGAACGTGATGCTCTTCTGCAAATCGTCGACCGTCAGGCCAGGAACGATACTGGTGACATGCAGAGCCTCGTGAGTTGTTGCCACGATATGCCTCCTTACTCGCATCGTAACGACATCGGTCGCGCGCCTGCAAGCGGCCGTGACGTTCCACATCATCCGATACCGACTCAACCACCTTGACGCGATGAGGCTGCTCATTTAGCGTGTCTGTCGAACAAACGGTTGGCCGTTCGCCGGTCAAACACTAACGGTTGGTCTGAGGACCTGAGGGAATCCAGAATGGACAACGGACGCGTTCGCTTCTGGCAGGGATTCTGTCTCGCACTCGCCATCGCCCTCGCGGTCGTCGTCGGAAACACGTGGGTGACCGTGCGTGCTCAGGCGGTCCAGAAACCGCGTTTCGCCGAGATCGATGTCGAGCGAATCAACGTGGTCGAAGCCGACGGCACGATCAAGCTCGTCATCGCCAATCGCGGGCGCGCACCGGATCAAGTCACGGACGGCGTGAGCCGCCCGCGTGCCCAAAACAACAGCGCAGCCGGCATCACCTTTTTCGACGATGCCGGCGATGAGGCAGGCGGTCTAAAGGTCCGCGGCGATCGCCGGACTGGCCCGCTCGCCGAACGGCACCTGCTCTTCGACCAGCATCGCGGCGATCAAGTCGTCGGGCTCGTGTCGGACGAGAACGCGTCCGGCAGGACCGCGGGCGTAAGGGTGTGGGACCGTCCCGACATCCCGCTGCCCGACGTCATTCAACGCTACACACATCTGCTCAGCCTGCCGCCGGGGCCCGAGCGATCACGCCTGGAGTCTGAGTTCACCGCTTGTTGCGAAGGCTTTGGAGCGGAGCGGGTCTTCATGGGGAAGAACGCGCAACGGGAGGCGATTCTCGGGCTCAAAGATGCGCGGGGTCACGAGCGGCTGAGACTGATCGTCTCGGCGCAGGGGCAGGCCCGAATCGAGTTCCTGGACGAACAAGGACGTCCGACGCAGACGATTCCTCAGGGCCGGTAGAAGCGCCGCCGGATCCAAGGCGCTCAGGGGACGTGTTCACCAACGATCCGCGCCGGCAGGACGGGCTCCACGCCTACTCGCCGCGGATGACCTGTGCCGGATCGATGCGCGCAGCACGCAACGCTGGAGAGAGACAGGCAACGAGAACGACGAGCACCAGCACGACGGGCACCACAACGAAGACGGCGGCGTCGAACGTCGGGAGGCCGCGCACGACGCTCGATGCCGCACGCAAGGCAATCGCGCCGAACACGAGGCCGAAACTGATACCGGCGCCGAGGGTGATGGCGCCATCGCGCAGCACGAGGCGCACGATGTCCTCGCGGGTGGCGCCGAGCGTCGCGCGAATGCCGAACTCGCGCGTCCGTTCAGCAGCCGTGTACGAGACGATGCCGTAGAGGCCGATACACGCGAGTGCGAGTGCGATCACCGCCGCGGCAGCCAGAATTCCCGCGGCGAGCCGCCGTGGGTAGAGAATTTCGCCGACGATATCGTCGAGCGTTCGGACGCGGGTGATCTCGGCCGACGCATCAGCGCCGAGGATCGCCTTTCGCACGGACGCCATCTGCTCGGTGCGATCGCCATGGCCGCGAACCAGCAGGTTGCCGCCACCTGGAAAGGTTTCCTGACCTAGCACCTCATAGACGACAGGATGGACTCGGCCGTCATTCAGCACGGGTTCGACGTCGTTGACAATCCCGACGACATCGAGCCTGTGAGGCTCGCCACCGGAATCAGCCGGAAGTGAGATCGATCGACCAACGAGACCGGCACCGCCCAACACGCGAGCGATCGACTCGCTGACGACGGCTACGTGCGGGCCCGCGCCTTCATATTGACGGTCGCGTTCGTCGAACGTTCGGCCCGCGATCGGGTGCATGTCCATCAGGTCGAAATAGCCATCGGACACGAAGACCTCGACTGCCGAGATCGGCGCTGGCTGGGCTGCACGCGAGGGGCCTCGTTCGACCACCGGCTTCTCGCCGCCCAAGGGAGCCGCGACAGGAAGTCGTGACACGACCGCGACCTGATCAACGCCGGCAGCCGCGGCTGTGGCGCTGACGACGTTGCGGACGAACGCGCGACCTCGTGCGGCATCGCTCGGATTGACCCGGATCATCCCTTGCGTCCACCTGTCCAGATCCATCTGTCCGCGGCCGAACTCGACGACGGTGATGCCGCTCGTACGGTAACCAGGATGGCGAACCTCGACGTGCCGCAGGGCACGCACGTGAACGGCTGCGACGATCAGGAGCACCAATGAGACGGTCACCTGTGGCACGACGATCCAGCGAGCGAGTGAATGGCCAGCACCGCGCGAGCCGATCACGCCGGAACCAAGCGCCTGAACCAGCTGGACTCGTGTCGCTTGAAGGGCCGGCGTCAGCCCGACGATCGTTCCCGTCGCGAGCGCTGCGAGGACCGCAAAGGTCAACACCCGCGCATCGATCGAAATGGGCACACTTAGGGTTTCGGGCGTCACCGCCGTGAAGAGCCGGACCAGAGCGACGGCGACAGCCAGTCCAACGAGCGCGCCCGATGCCGAGAGCAGCAGGCTTTCGGTCGCGATCTGCCGAAACAAACGAAAGCCCGCCGCCCCGAGCGCCTGCCGTACGGCCACTTCACCCGTTCGACTTCGGCCGCGCGCGAGGAGCAGGCCGGCGATGTTGGCGCACGCGATCACGAGCACGAGGCCAGAGACGGTCGCCACGGCCGCGAGGACGGCCGGCGAGACGAGTCGTGCCTCGGGATTAGATGGGATGTCGACATCGGCGATCTTGGCGAGTGGAAAGGCTTTGTGGCGGTAGACCTCCCAAGGCCAGACATTCGTCGAGCCGCGCATTTCATCCCACTGACGCCGTACGAGGTCGGGCGTTCTCGCCGCGACCAAAGCGGCGAGGCCTGCGAGGTCCACGCCGGGCTTCAGTCGCGCGATCGGGCCGAGGGATTGCCACCGGCCTCCCCCGACCTGCTTGTTGGGAATCCACCACGCGGACGGCCGGAATGCCGAGGCCAGTCCCTGAAATCCTTCCGGAGCGACGCCGATGACGCGAAAGACCAAGCCATTGATGCGGACCGACCTCCCGATCGCTTCGGGGTCGCCGGACAGGCGTTTCGTCCAGACATCGTGACTCACGATGACGGACAGATCCGGATTGGATGGCTCGTTGTCCTCGGCGCGAAACGGCCGACCTCGTTCGCAGGTCACGCCGAGCAGATCGAAGTAGTTGGCCTCGACGAACTCTCCGTTCAACACCGACGTCACTTCGTCTATGGTGACGTTCGCAACCGTATTGCCGTGAGCGGTGAAGTCCGCGAATGCGCCGGCCGCGTCCCGAAGAACCTGTGCGTCTTCCTGACTGACCGAGCCGAGAACCCGCCCTGATGGACTGGGACTTCTCGTCTGCAGGTACACGAGCCGTTCAGGCTGCCTCACGTGCAAATCCCGAAAGAACAGGCCGTTGATGACGCTGAACAGCGCTGCGTTCACGCCAATGCCGAGGCCAAGGACGACGACGGCCGTGATCGTGAACGCGGGGCTGCGACGCATGAGCCGGGCGCCGTAGCGGGTGTCGTGCCACAGCGTCTCGAACCAACGCCATCGGCTTCGCTCCCGGAAGCCTTCGCGCGCCTGCGTGATGCCGCCGAATGCGACGCGTGCGCGGCGCCTCGCCTCATCCGGCGCCACGCCGCGATCACGCAGTCGCGCCTCCTCGGCCTCGACGTGCGCGAGAATCTCTTCGTCGAAGTCCTCCGGCCGCCGACCGCGCCACCAGGCCACCGCTACGCCCCCTTGCCGCTCGGCCCCAGGATCCGTGTGATGGCCGCCGCGAACCGATGCCAGTCGCTTGTTCCCTGCGTCGCCGCCTTCCGGCCGGCCCTCGTCAGGCTGTAGAAGCGCGCCCGTCGATTGTTCTCGGACGTGCCCCATTTGGCGGTGACGAGCCGTTTGGATTCCAGCCGCTGGAGGGCCGGATAGAGTGAGCCGTGATCGACGAGCAACACGGAATCAGACTGCTCTTCGATCGCCACCGTAATGCCGTGGCCGTGACGCGGGCCGGCGATCAGCGTCTTGAGAATCAGGACATCGAGCGTGCCCTGGAGCAGGGCCATGCGCTCGTCCGCTGCTTTTCTAGTAGCCATTCTACCAAAGCATGCGGCGCATCAGCTGGCCTGTCAAGTCAGCATCGCGACGGCAGCCCTGCCGCACGCTGGAAAAGAGAATAGAGTTCAACGCAAGGAGGACACGATGTCCAACGAACGGATGGCACCTGAGACGAAAGGCGTCGCGGTGAAGTTACTTTCGACCGTCGATCTGGGTCCCGAGATCGAGGGCATGGTGGGGCGCCACCTTCGCATGCGCATGGTGACCATCGAGCCTGGAGGCGTCTTCGGCCCGATTCACGACCACAAAGGCAGGCCAGGCATCGTCTACATCCTGCAGGGAACGATCACTGACCATCGAGATGGAGTCGCCACGGAGTATGGGCCGGGAGTGGGCTGGCCCGAGGATAGGAACACCACACACTGGCTCGAGAACAGAGGAACCACTCCGGCCGTGGAAATCTCGATCGACATCGTCAGGCAGGAGTAAGGCCAGGCCAGGCATGGTTTTGCGGCTCGGAGCCTGACCTGCGCCGTGGCCGAAGACGTTGACGCAACTCTGTCCGGGCATCAGGGTCTGTGCGACATGCGCAGGCTCCGCCATCGACACCTCGCCCTGTTGGCT
>Ga0068859_100005499_pt1 | contig 12902 bp, 16 predicted proteins | sample KBSSwiS22_FD_66585 | JGI IMG/M metagenome (GOLD analysis project Ga0068859, IMG submission 66585) | Switchgrass rhizosphere microbial communities from Kellogg Biological Station, Michigan, USA - KBS Switchgrass S2-2 | ecosystem: Host-associated > Plants > Roots > Rhizosphere > Soil ... | reverse complement strand
GCCTTCGCTCGAAGCGGTCGCTTGCGGACACTTGGGAATGGCTGGACTCCGGCTGAACGGTCGGGTCCCTTCAGCCCATTATCCTCGGGGCGCACTTCGCGCGCGGCGACTTCCTCGACATCGCCGCGGTCGCGGATCCAGTCGCGGCGAAGCTCGGCCAGGCCCCCCATGATATCGATCCGCACATCGGGGTCGGTGTAGGGGCCCGAACAGTCGTAGACTCGCAGCGGCGGCTCGCCGCAGCCCGGTTCGAGATCGATCTCGCGCATCGCAACGCCTAGTTCGCCGATGTGGATCTTGCGCGAGCCGCGGATCGGGCCGGTGGTTACTTTGAGTTCGGTGCGGGCGGGACTGTCAGCCATGTCTTCGTGCTCCTTCCGGGACGAAGAGCGGGTGGGCTCTCCCTCCCTACGCCGGTGTGAGCCGGATCAGGTTCGACGGGTCTCGGGTTCCCACCCGACTCTCAGCCGCGGATCGGCGGCACCCCGGGGAATGGGAAGGTCTTAGGCGTCTCGTGGGAGCGGTGAAAGGTGGAAATCGTCAGGCCGAGCGCGCAGGCTCGTTAGAATGGTAGCGCCGGTTCGCGGTCCTCCGCGACTGACGGCGCGCCTTGCTCGTCATCCTCGTCCGCCCCCGCCAGCCCCGAAAGCGTGAGACCGAGCAACCGTATCCCCTTCGGCACCGGCATGAGCGCGCGGAGCAGCTCGGCGCCGGTGGCAAGGAACTGGGCCCTGTCCGTCACGGGTTCGGTCAGTGAGTGCGAGCGCGTGATGGTCTGGAAATCCTGATACTTGATCTTGAGCGTTACCGTCCGGCCTTGCGCCTCCGCGCGCTCGACCCGCGTCCAGGCGTAGACCGAAATGCGGTCGAGCTCGGTCATCAAATCGGCTTCTTCCTTGAGGTCGAGATCGAAGGTGCGTTCTGCTCCGATCGACTTGTAGGGACGGTCGGCCCGCACCTGGCGGTGACAGATGCCGCGCGCGAGATTGTAGTAATAATGTGCGCTGCGCTCGCCGAACTGGGCGGCCAGGTCCGCGAGCGACCAGGCGCGCAGGTGCGCCCCGCTTTCGATGCCCAGTCGTTGCATCCGCTCTGCTGTCTTTGGTCCCACGCCGTGGAAACGAGCCACCGGGAGTGCCTGGACAAAGGCTTCGCCTTGTTTCGGCGTGACGACGCACAGACCGTCCGGCTTGTTCTGGTCGCTCGCCAGCTTGGCGAGGAACTTGTTGTAGGAGACGCCGGCCGAGGCGGTGAGGCTCGTCTCGGCCTTGATGCGGGCGCGGATCTCTTCGGCGATCCGAGTGGCGATGCCGATTCCCTTGAGGTCCTCCGTGACGTCCAGATAGGCTTCATCGAGGCTCAGCGGCTCAACGTGCGGCGTATAGTCGCGGAATATGGTTCTGATCTGTTCCGAGATTGCGCGATAGACATCGAACCTGGGGCGTACGAAAATGAGGTCGGGACAGAGCCGCCGCGCTGTGACGCTCGGCATCGCCGACCGCACGCCATATTTTCGTGCCTCATAGCTCGCCGCCGCGACAACGCCGCGATGGCCGCCGCCCACCGCAACCGGGCGACCTCTGAGCTCGGGATCGTCGCGCTGTTCGACCGAGGCGTAGAAGGCATCCATGTCGACATGGATGATCTTGCGAATGGCTGACGCTTCGCTCGCTTCGTTCACGCCTTGTTCTTAGCAGAGGCCGTGCCCGTTTAGAAGCTGAAGCTCATCCCGACGGCGGCAACACCCTGCGTCTTGCCGTAGGTATCGCGTAAGGGATGATTGCGATTGGGATCGCTCCGCCTGTCTTTCTGAACGCGGTACATACCGATGCCGAAAACGACGTCGTCGACCGGTACCCAGGTCCCGACCAGCCGGTTCTTGCCGCGCCTCTCAATCGGGCTGTCCAGCGTGGGCGGTTCGAGCGGCGAATAGCGAACATCTGACTGGTTCTGCGGGGCAGCGACTGGCGGCGTCGGCGCGCTTGGCCGCGCCGGCTGCATCGCTCCATAAGCTGGCGAAGCGATTGCGACCGAAAGGGCAATCGCCGCGGCTTGCGCGCTCCTTCCCATGGCACCCGTTACGCAACTGTTTTGACTGCCGACAAAGCGCCGGAAACGGGCGGAAAGTTCCGCTGCGCGGCGGCTGTCACGCCCCGCGTAAACGCGCTGGCCGTTTAAGCGTCGCTTTGCGGCACGCGAATCCTAATGCGGCGTAACACTTTGTTTACACCCCATCGCGCACTCTGACGCTCGCAAAGGACCGTTGCAGGCAAATGGGACCGAAGTTCAAATCCGGCCCTGTGTTGAGGCTCCTCCGCACCCTTTGGGCGTCGGAACGGGCTGTCAGCGCAGTTGAGACCGCCCTCGTCGCGCCATTTCTGGCGATCACGATCATGGGGACGGTCGATGTCGCGCGCTATGCTGCCGCCAAGATCGCGCTGCAGCAGGCGGTGAATCGCGGCCTCGAAATGTCGTCGATGGGCGGCACTACTTATTCGTCGACATCGATCCAGTCGGAGGCGGCAACGCAGGCAGGTGTCGCTACCAGCGACGTCACCGTGGCGCAGACGCAGACCTGCGCGGGCACCACGGCAACCTGGGGTACGAGCTGCACGAGCGGTCAGGAAATCGCCAAATATACGTCGATCACCATCACCAAGAACTTCACTTGCTCGTTCGCGCTCGGATCGCTGGCTCGCATGTACGGCAATTCCAGCGGCGTGATCTCGCTTTCGACAACCGGCGTGATCCGACTCCAATGATCCGGATCGTTCGCAACCTCCGCTGTGACGAGAGCGCCGCATCCATGCTCGAGTTCGCGCTGGTCATCCCGGCGCTGATGGCGATGCTGTTCGGCATCGCCGAGCTCGGCATCCTGTTCCTCGCCCAGGCTGGCCTCAAGAATGCGGTCGCCGAGGGCGCGCGCTATGCGACCATTTCGCCGCGTCCGACGCAAACGCAGATCGAAACCAAGATCGCGTCAAAGCGGTTCGGACTGATCGCCGGCGCAATCACAGGTCCCACCGTATCGCTCAATACGACGGCCTCGCCGGCCTACGTCGACATCACGATGGGTTACTCGCAGACCATCTATTTCATATTCGGCTCGCGGACGGTTTCCTTGTCGGAAACCCGCCGGGCCTACATGCCGCCGACCTGAGGAGTTCCGGAGATGAAGATCCGCTTCCGTCTCACCTCGCTGTGGAATGACATCAGGGCCAATGCTCTAATGCTCACCGCGCTCGCGCTGCCGTTCGTGGTCGGCGCGGCAGGCCTCGGCGTGCACACCGTGCACATGACGCTTGCCAAGGGTCAGCTTCAGCGCATGGCGGATTCGGCCGCGCTGGCCGGAGCCTATTCGCTCTTTCAGGGCAAGGACAATACCGCCGCAACGGCGTCCGCCAATACCTCGCTCGGCCAGAACCCTCTGATCACGCTTTCCGCGACCACGGTCACACCCGGCTCGGTCACGATCAACAGCACGACCTACACGCAATCGGTCTACGTGAGCGTGAGCAGCATCGTGCCGACGCCGTTCATGAGCCTCTTCGGGCGGCGGACGGTGACCGTGACTTCGGACGCGCGCGCCGCGACCGTGCCGGAAGGCTCATATTGCTTCCTCGCCCTCGAAGACACGACGACGACTGGTGTCACCTTCGCCGGCAACTCAAACACGAATCTCGGCTGCGGCGTGGGCACCAACTCGACCAACACATCGCAGGCGATTCGGGTCAATGGTACCCCGACCGTGACGGCCTCGCCGCTCGTTGCAATGGGGACGGTCGAGAACTCGACCGCCTACACCAGCGGTACGGTCATCATGTCCAATCATGCCCAGCTGACTAACCCGTTTGGATCGACCAATTATGATCCGTCGATCAACAGCGGCGCCGACAAGGTGAACAACGTCCAATGTAAGACCAGCGGCAACTTCAACACCATCAGCGTCTCGTCGGGAAACACATTGAACATGAGCGCGACAACCGGCGGCTGCTATTCCAAGATCGACGTGCAGGGCACGCTGACACTGGGCGATGGCGTCTATTATCTGGTCGGTAGTGGCAACAATAACGGTCTGAGTGTCGGTGCCCAAGGGCATCTAACCTGCGCCCACTGCGTGTTCGTCTTGACCAGCACAATTGACCCGAGTGCGAACAACTTCTCGAACGCAGTTGCCCAGATCAGCATCAACGGTGGTGCCGAGATTGACCTCGGGGCGCCGACGAGTGGCACTTACAGCGGCATCTCGGTCTACCGGGACAGCCGGGTGACCTCGAACAGCAGTTTCAACATCAATGGCAATTCCAGTTCCACGCTGGCCGGTGCCTGGTATTTCCCGAAGGATACGCTCAACTTCAACGGTACGGCAGGCATGCAGGTGACCTGCTTCCAGATGGTCGCGCACAATTTGTCGTTCAGCGGTGACGCGTCGATGACCAACACCTGCACGCCGCCCGGCGGATCGAGCGTCTGGGCACTGAGCCAGGTGCGCCTCATCGCCTGACGATTTCTTGACGGGGTGTGGACCGGCCCGGGCTGGACCAGAAGGTCCAGCGCCGGGCCGTTTGCTTGCCATGCCCCTCGCTCCGCGCCACTGTGGTTGCGGAGGAGCGTCCCATTCCGCAGCTTAGCGCCGGCATAATCTTGTATCGACGGGGTGAGGCGGGGACTGAGGTGCTGCTTGCTCATCCCGGCGGTCCGTTCTGGCGCAACCGCGACGATGGCGCATGGATGATTCCCAAGGGCGCGGTCGAGGAAGGCGAGGAACCGCTCGCCGCCGCGAAACGCGAATTTGAGGAAGAGCTGGGGACGGCGCCACTGGGCGAGCCCGTCGCCTTGTGTCGGATTCGTCAGAAGAGCGGCAAGTTGGTCGAGACGTTCGCACTCGAGGGCGAGTTCGATTCCGCCGGCGTGCTCAGCAATCATTTCATGCTCGAATTCCCGCCCAAAAGTGGGGAGTTTCGTTCCTTTCCCGAAATCGACCGCGCGGCCTGGATGTCGCTCGACGAGGCGCGCCGGAAGATCCTGCCGAGCCAGATGCCAATCCTTGATGCGCTCGAAGGCCTGCTCGACGGGAACCGCCCGAGCTTTTGATTTTCGTCCGCCGGCATGCTTTGCTCGGCAGGAGGGGAGATAGCGGGATGCGTTTCATTGTCTTGATCGCGACGATTGTCGCGCTGGCTGCCGCAGCGCCAGTCGCAAAGCCGAAGGATCCGTCCGGCGCACGTGCCTTCATCGAGCGCGTCTACGCCGATTATCCGCGCCGGAGTCCTCGTTCTGATGCCGAATATTACGGCATGTTCGCGCCGGAACTCTCAAAGCTTATTCGCCAGAACGACCATTATGCGGAGGGAGAGGTGGGGCCTCTCGACGGCGATCCCATTTGCCAGTGCCAGGACGACGCCGGCTTCAGGCATCGCATCGTGTCGGTGGCCGCGGCAGGCGGCAATGCGACGGTGGTGGTGCGCAACAGTTTCGCCGAGGACCGCCGCGTCGATATGGTCACCTACCGCCTGCTCCGCGTGAGCGGCCATTGGAAGATCGCCGACATCGGCACCAAGGATCAGCCCAGCCTCAAGCACTGGCTGCGGACGGAGCTGGCCAAGCCGCATTGAACGCTATGGTCTGCGCAGCGCTCACACTATGATGTGTCGGCGAGCCCTGCGATGAACGTCTGCGCTTCAATCCCGCTGCTTTCACTTGCCCTCGGGGCTCCGCTCGCCGCCTGCGCCGGCGGTGTGGCGCGGATTTCCGACAATGTTGATCCGGTCATTATCGACCAGGTGCTGACCAGCGCGGCGGAGCAGGTTCGCCGCTGCTATCACGCGCCGCGCGTCGCCTCGGTGGGCAAGCAGATCGTCACCCGGCTCCTCATCCGCCTCAACGTCGACGGCAGTCTAGCCGGGCTCCCGGCAGTGGCCGAACAGACCGGGATCACGCCCGACAATCAGGCCTATGCCGGACCGATGGCTGAGGCCGCCAGCCTGGCGGTGATCCGCTGCGCACCGCTGCGACTGCCGGCCGAACATTACAGCCGGGTGTGGCAGGAATTCGAATTGAAGTTCAGCCCGAAGAAAGCGGTCTGATCGCCGGCGATCTAGATCCGGATCCTTCCCTCGATCACGGTGACGCACGAACCCCCCAGGATCACGCGATCGTCCGCCAGCCGGCAGTGCAACCGGGCGCCTCTCGCGCTGGCCTGTCGGGCGCTGAATTCGGTGTGACCGAGCCGCTTCGCCCAATAGGGGACGATCACCGCGTGCGCCGAGCCGGTCACCGGATCTTCGTCCTTGCCGCCACCGGGAACGAACACGCGGCTGACAATGTCACTGCTCGCTCCGGGTGCGGTCACGATGAGTTGGATGTTGCCGTGGGCGGCGAGCGCCGCGAAATCGGGCGTGAGCGTGAGCACCTCCTGCTCATTCGCGAGTACGAACACGGCATACCGCTCGCCGTGCCACAGCGTCGCGACCGGATTTGCGCCGAGGGCTGCGGCCAGTTCTGGAAGCGGTCGCGGTGTCGGTACCCGTGCCGGCAGCGACATTGCGTAGCGATCGCCGTCGCGATCGACCACGATCGGGCCCGCTCTTCGCGCGTGAAACCGGATTTGGGCGCCGGTAATCAGCACATGGGCCGCCGCCAGGCTGGCGTGCCCGCAAAGGCCGAGTTCCATGTGGGGACTGAACCAAATAAGTTCGTAGTTTGAGTCTGCCTGTGCCGGTATGGCAAATGCCGTGGCCGGGAGATTGATTTCTGCCGCGATTGCCTGAAGCCGCTCGTCGGGCAGGAACGCCTCGAGTTGCACGACAGCTGCCGGGCCGCCGGAGTGGATGCGGTCGGCGAAAGCGTCGACGTGGCTATAGTGCAACTCGTTCATCGCGCCGGTTAGCTCCGGGTCTTCGCTCCGTCGAACGCGGCGCGGCTGTGCGCCGGCCGGTCGACATGGCCTTCGGGATCGAGATGGATCAGGATTTCGGTCCCGGGAAACTCGCTCGCAAGACTCGCTTCGACCTCATCCATCACGTCATGTGCCCGCGCGACCGTCATGGCCGGATCGACCCAAATGTGAAACTGCACGAAGTCGCGCGCTCCACTGGTTCGCGTGCGCAGGTCGTGAATACCCTTGAGCTCAGGGTGGCGCGAGGCGACGGCCATGAAACGGCGTCTCTTCTCGTCGGGCCACTCCTTGTCCATCAACTCGTCGATCGCATGGCTCGAGGCTTTCCATGCACCCCATGCCAGCCACAGCGCGATGCCGATGCCGAACAGGGGATCAGCGCCCCGCAAACCCAGATATTGGTCGAGTACCAGTGCGACGATCACCGACAGGTTCAAGAGCAGGTCGCTTTGATAGTGGACATTGTCTGCACGGATCGCGACCGAACCGGTGCGCGCGATGACCCGGCGTTGATAGAAGAGCAGGGCAAAGGTCGCCGCGATGGCGATCACCGACACGCCAATGCCGAGTCCCGCCTCCGACGTCGCCGTGCCGTGGAGCAGGCGCGTGACCGCACGCCAGGCGATGCCGAGCGCCGAAAAGCTGATGATAAAAACCTGCGCGAGGGCGGCTAGCGCCTCCGCTTTGCCGTGCCCGAACCGATGGTCCCGGTCCGCCGGCACTGCCGCGACGCGAACGCCGTAGAGCGTAATCAGCGAGGCAACGAGATCGAGCCCGGTGTCGGCAAGCGATCCAAGCATGGCCACCGAACCCGTCCGCCATGCGGCCGCCGATTTCAGTGTCAGCAGGAACAGCGCCATCGCCACGCTGGCGAGTGCCGCACGGGCGGTGAGTGTATGCCGCTGTGGCTGTCTCGCGCTCATGGGTAGAGCAGGCTCTCGGTCCAGCTCTCACCGGCCTTCACGAAAAGTCGCCGCTCGTGCAGCCGGTGTTCGCGGCTCGTCCAGAATTCGATGCGCTCGGCGATCAGGCGATAGCCGGCCCAGCGCTCGGGGCGCGGCACAGGCTTGCCCTCGAATCGCTCGCGCATCGCCAGGTATCGCGCCTCGAATGTCGCCCTGCTGTCGACCGGACGCGACTGATCCGACGCCCATGCGCCGAGCTGCGAATCCCGGGCGCGTGTAGCGAAATAGGCATCTGCTTCGTCGGCCGATACGGCGGCCGTCAGCCCTTCGATCCGCACCTGGCGGCGCAGCGATTTCCAGTGGAACAGCAGCGCCGCGCGCGGGTTCGCCGCCAGTTCGTCGCCCTTGCGACTGTCGAGGTTGGTGTAGAAGACAAAGCCGCGCGGATCATGGCCCTTGAGCAGGACCATCCGGACCGACGGTGCTCCGCCCGCCGCCGCTGTCGCCAGCGCCATCGCCCCGGGATCGTTCGGCTCAAGCCTCTGCGCTTCTGCATACCAGGCGTCGAACAGGTCGTGGGGATCGTCCATGGAGCGCTCTTGCCGCCAGTTGGATGCCGGCACAAGCGGACGGCTTGCGCGGCTCGTCGCGGGGACCCATGTCCAAGGCTTGGAAACAGTAACGGTGGACTTTTGGTCGAGGCTGGAGAACGAAGCGCAAATGGCTGATCTCTACTCACAGCTTGGCGTGGCGCGGGGGGCAAGCGAGGCCGACATCAAGAAGGCCTATCGCAAGCTTGCCAAGGAACTCCACCCGGATCGCAACAAGGACAATCCGAAGGCGGCCGAGCGCTTTGCAGAGGTCACGCAGGCCTACGATATCCTCACCGACAAGGCGAAGCGCGCGCAATATGACCGCGGCGAAATCGACGAGAGCGGTAACCCCCGATCGCCGTTCGGCTTCGGTCAGGGTGGTGCACGGCCCGGCACCGGAGCGAGCGGTTTCGCCCGCGGACCCGGAGGCATGGAATTCGACGCCGGCGAAGCCGATCTGTCAGAAATCTTCGAAGGCCTGTTTGGGGGGAACTCGCGCCGGAGCGGCGGCTTCAGCGGCTTCGGATCGCGTCGTCAGGCACCGCCAGCGAAGGGCGCGGACGTCGGCTACCGGCTCGCGGTTGCGTTCGAGGATGCCGCGGCTCTCAAAGATCAGCGGGTCGTTCTTTCGGGCGGCAAGACAGTCGATATCAAGCTGCCGAAGGGTGTTGAGGATGGTACCAAGATCCGCCTGGGCGGCCAGGGTCAGCAGGGCCCGGGAGGCACCGGCGATGCGATTGTCACCATCGCGATCTCGCCGCATCGCTTCTTTACCCGCGATGGGGACAATGTCCGTCTCGACTTGCCGGTGACGCTCGACGAGGCCGTGCTCGGCGCCAAAGTGCGCGTGCCGACCGTCGATGGTCCGGTCATGCTGAGCGTCCCCAAGGGTTCCACCTCCGGCAAGGTGCTCCGTCTCAAGGGCAAGGGGTTTCATGCAAAGAATGGTCAGCGCGGCGATCAGCTGGTGACGTTAATGATCGATGCACCGAGCGACGACGCGGAGCTGAACCAGTTCATCGAGGGCTGGAGCCGGAAGGGCAAGGGAAACCCGCGGGCAGGCATGGGCGTCTGATGCTGCTCGCGCCATGACGAACATCTCGCCTGAATCGCCGGAAGAACGGCGCAAGCATCCCGAGGCGCATCCCGAACCGCCCGCTGGCCATGGCTTCTGGAGCTCGCGCACCTGGACGGTCATCAAGCGTGTCTCGATCGGCGTCTACAGCGAGGGCTTCATCCACGCCGGCAATCTGGCCTATCTCTCGCTGGTCACGCTCTTTCCCTTCTTCATCGTCGCCGCTGCCATCGCTCGGCTGTTCGGCCAGACCGAAGGCGGCATGAAGACCGTGATCGCTCTCCTGCAAACGATGCCGCCCGACGTCGCAGCAGTGATCGCCAAGCCGATTAGCGATGTACTCGCCGCCCGTTCCGGCAACCTTCTCTGGTTTGGCGCAATCGTCGGCCTCTGGACGACCGCCAGTTTCATCGAGACGATCCGAGACATCATTCGCCGGGCCTATGGTGTTACCTTCACCCGGCCGTTCTGGGAGTATCGCCTCGGGTCGATGGGGATAATCGTCCTGTCGGTGATCATCGCTTTGACCGCCTTTGCCATCTCGGTTTTCATGTCCGGCATCGAGCAGGTGTCGCGGATCGAAGCCGTGTTGCTGATGGTGCCGGGGGCGCGGGCGCTGAACAGCTTGTCACCCTATATCCACCTCATCCCGGCGGGCATGCTCTATGTGTCGCTCTATCTCATCTTCCTGTCGCTGACGCCGAAGCGGTATCGAAGGATCCAGTGCCATAAATGGCCCGGCGCGTTGCTCGTAACCGTCTGGTGGCTCGCGACCACCGCGCTGCTCCCGGTCGCCCTGAGCACGCTCGGCAGCTACGACCTCACCTACGGCAGTTTGGCGGGCGTGATGATTTCGCTCATTTTCTTCTTCGCCATCGGCCTCGGTCTGGTTATCGGAGCCCATCTGAACGCGGCCCTTGCCGAAACGCCGGCGGAAAGGCACGCGCACAGAGAGGAAGCCAGGGTGAAGGAAGCGGCGGAATGAGCGGCTTGATGGCGGGAAAGCGGGGCCTGGTCATGGGGCTCGCGAACGATCGCTCGCTGGCCTGGGGCATCGCCAAGGCACTTGGTGATCAAGGTGCGGAATTGGCGTTCAGCTACCAGGGCGAAGCGCTTGAGAAGCGCGTTCGCCCGCTCGCCGAGGAACTGCGCTCGGACTTTCTGGTCGACTGCGACGTATCCGATATGGCGGCGCTCGACGCTACCTTTGCGAAGATCGGGAAGCGCTGGGACAGGCTCGACTTTGTCGTCCATGCGATCGGCTTTTCCGACAAGAACGAACTGCGCGGCAAATATGTCGAGACCAGCCTCGACAATTTCCTGATGACGATGAACATTTCCGTCTACAGCTTCACAGCGGTTGCGCAGCGCGCGCGATCGATGATGGCCGAAGGGGGCAGTTTGCTGACCCTGACCTATTATGGCGCTGAGAAGGTCATCCCGCACTACAATGTCATGGGTGTCGCCAAATCGGCGCTCGAAGCGAGCGTCAAATATCTCGCGATGGACCTTGGCCCAGAAAAGATTCGCGTGAACGCCATATCCGCAGGGCCGATTAAGACGCTGGCGGCGAGCGGTATCGGCGATTTCCGCTACATCATGCGCTGGAACGAATATAACAGTCCGCTCCGGCGCAACGTCACGATCGAGGATGTCGGCGGAGCCGGCCTCTATCTGCTTTCCGATCTCTCGTCCGGCGTCACCGGCGAGATCCATCATGTCGACGCCGGTTACAATGTCGTCGGTATGAAGGCCGAGGACGCGCCGGACATTACGACCGGTTAGACGCGCCATGCCTGCCCGTCGTCTGGTGATCAGCGGAAGGGTGCAGGGGGTCTTCTATCGCGCCTGGACCGAGGCCAATGCACGGGCGCTGGGGTTAACCGGCTGGGTCCGCAATTGTCCGAGTGGTGACGTCGAAATCCTTGCCCAGGGGCTGCAGGAGTCACTCGACGCACTCGTTCGCCGCTGTTGGCAGGGACCGCCCCGTGCGGCCGTGGACAACATCGTTGTCGAGGAAGCGGAGGAGGAGCCGGCGACCGCGTTCACCGTGCGCGGACGCGACTGACGCTGCTTGCGGCGCTAGCGCCGGGAGCCGACCAGCGTTCCCTTGCTGCCGCCCTTGAGCAACCGAAAGTCGAAGTCCGGCCAGTCGCGCCGCCAGCGGCGCGCGATCATGCGCTCGCCGGGTCTTGCGCCATCGTCGAGAACCACCATTCCGCCCGGTGCGATATGGCCGAACAGCGCGTCGGCATTGCCGCGGGTCAGCGGATGGATCGTCCAGGGCGGCCCGTCGATCACGAGCAGGTCAATCGCCGCCGGCAGCGGTCCGTGTTCATACCAGAGGCCGAAGCCACCGTCGTGCGGTGGGCGCAGCGGAACGGCTCGTAAGTCGGCATCAAGGCCATAGTCGGCGAGCCACTGCCGCGTTGCGTCGACGAAGTCGCGGTGCTGATCGAAGCTGATCAGGGTGCCGCCGCCCGCCTTTTGCAGGGCGCGGGCGAGAATGAATGTCGAGGCTCCCGTGCCGAACTCGACCACGATCCGGGGGCGGTGCGCCAAGATATGCTCGGTCAGAAAGCTGAGCAGGCCGGTGTCTGCCTTCCAGCTTCCGAGATGGGGCAGTGCATCATGCGGCAGGTCCAGTCGCTCGAGGAGCGCTCGTTTCTCCCCTCGCGTGCCGCCGTGCAGGCTGCGGATCAGCCATGGCCATTGCACAGCGCCGAATGCGAGCAGCATCGCCCAGTCGGCTGGCGACCGGCTGCTGTCTCCGACCACCGGTGTCTGGCCGAGCCTCGGCAGCAGTCCGGTCGTCTCCCGCGTTGTCATGTCAGTCGGCGAACGGGTCGCGCACGAGGATCGTGTCCTCCCGTTCCGGGCTGGTGGAGACGAGGGCGACCGGACATTGGATCAGTTCCTCGATGCGGCGGATATATTTGATGGCGCGGGCGGGGAGTTGCGCCCAGCTGCGCGCTCCCGCAGTCGACTGCGGCCAGCCGTCGATCGTCTCGTAAACGGGCTCGACCGCTGACTGGTCGGCGAAATGGGCGGGGAAATGGTCGATAGTCTCGCCATTGAGCTTGTAGCCCGTACAGATGCGGATCTCTTCGAGCCCGTCGAGCACATCGAGCTTGGTGAGTGCGATTCCAGTAACGCCGGCGACAGCACAGGATTGACGGACAAGAACAGCATCGAACCAGCCACAACGACGCTTGCGGCCGGTTACGGTTCCAAACTCGTGCCCGCGCTCGCCCAGTCTTTGGCCGATTTCGTCATCAAGCTCGGTCGGGAATGGACCGGAACCGACGCGCGTCGTGTAGGCCTTGACGATGCCGAGCACGAAGCCGGTCGCGGCTGGACCAAGGCCGGTGCCCGCGGCGGCTGTTCCAGCCACCGTGTTCGAAGAGGTGACGAACGGATAGGTGCCATGA
>Ga0068859_100005496_pt1 | contig 12905 bp, 11 predicted proteins | sample KBSSwiS22_FD_66585 | JGI IMG/M metagenome (GOLD analysis project Ga0068859, IMG submission 66585) | Switchgrass rhizosphere microbial communities from Kellogg Biological Station, Michigan, USA - KBS Switchgrass S2-2 | ecosystem: Host-associated > Plants > Roots > Rhizosphere > Soil ... | reverse complement strand
TGCGCCACCTGCAAACCCTGCCACTTCATGGGGAACAGTCGCGCCAACGATTAGAACAGTATCGTAGATGTCTGGCGCAAGTAAGTTGTTGAGACTTACACGGACAGCATCTTTGATTAATCCTCCAGTGAGTTTTGAAACCAGGGTTCCGCTTAGCTCTCCAATCGTGATCAGATCTTCGGGACGATCCCAGCGATGATCGAACAAAGATCCTGCAAAGGCTTCGAGTCCGAGTTTAGAAAGCTTCTGCGGTTCAGACATTGGAGGGTGCGTGCCCTGCGCAATCAGAACATCAAAACTTTTGACTTCTCGTTCGCGGAGTATTGTTTGAGTTATTGGAAAAAGTAGATCGGTGTTGTCGTCGCGTGTCTTATCAGGAACGATCGCAAGTACACGCTCGCCCGGCTCAATAACCGCCAGTGCTTGCTCGACGATGTCGGCGAGCGTGGCCGGTAATAACTCACGATCTGGTGAGCCTTCGCCAACAACGCTCGGGATTAGCACTTCTGTTGACACTGGGAATCTTGTGGGATTCAGCTTACAAGTTTAGCGTCCATTGTGATTTCCGCTTTCAATAAGCGTGAAATTGGACACCCCGCCTTTGCGTTTCCGGCAGCAGTTTGAAAAGCCTCATCACTTGCGCCGGGAATCTTAGCAGTCACATCCAGATGAACCTTGGTTATTGTGAAACCCGCGTCGGTTTTCTCCAGCGTCACCGCAGCCACCGTGTTAATACTGTCAGCAGTTAATCCAGCATTACCCAGCTGACCTGAAAGCGCCATTGAGAAGCAGCCGGCATGGGCAGCCGCAATTAACTCCTCAGGATTTGTCCCCTTGCCGTCTTCGAAGCGGGTGCTAAACGAGTACTGTGTATCTGCGAGTACGCCGCTATCAGTCGAGATCAGACCTTTGCCATCCTTCAGTCCACCTTGCCAAACCGCCGATGCTTTCCTTTTCATTTGTTCCCTCGTGTTTTTGTATTTGTAAATTTGCCAGTTGTCGATGAGAGATTACAGCACAGACTAAGAAACCGTTTCAAAGGTTTACTCTTGCCGGCAGAACTGAGCAAACCATTGAAACGGTTTTTTGTGAGTGTCGGATTTAGAGCGATACCGTCTGCTCGGCCCAGAATTGAAACTCTCGGTGTTTGTGTTTCTCCGCCCTGGCCTGGTCGCCGCTCGCCACCTCAACCACTCGATCGAACACTCGCCTACCGACTTCATCGATTGTCTCAGTACCATCGATCACTCCGCCGGCTGATAAATCGAGATCGTTGGACATGCGTTCGAAGATCGGAGAGTTTGAAGCAAGCTTGATCACGGGAGCGATTGCGTTTCCGATGGTGGTGCCGCGACCGGTAGTGAACACTACCACCGTCGCTCCAGCGGCTACGAGTCCGGGAGTTGATTCCTGATCATATCCAGGTCCCTGCATCAGATTGACGCCGCGATTCTTCGGTGTTTCCGCGTACTCAACAACTCCTTCGACACGTGTAGTGCCCGCTTTCGCCACGGCTCCCAACGACTTGATGGTGATGTTGAGTAGGCCGCCAGCGATATTTCCAGGGCTCGGGTTGTTGTTGAGAACAGCACCAAACTTTGACGCATAATCCTTGTACCAATCGACCATTCGATAAACGGCACGTCCCGTCTCAACATCCTTTGCTCGATTGGCGAGCAGATGTTCCGCACCACAAAATTCCGGGACTTCCGTAAGAAGCACTGTTCCACCAGAACGAACCAGCCAATCAGCAGCACGACCCAACGATGGATTCGCGGAGATACCCGAGAACCCGTCCGATCCTCCACACTTAACACCAAGCACTAGTTCGCTAACGGAAACCTCTTCCCGACTCGTTTCATTAACGGCGGGCAACATCGCTACGACGTCTTTCAAACCCTGTTGAATTGCGGCCTCGGTGCCACCAACGTCCTGAATGCCGATCTTTGCCACTGGTTTATCAAACGGCTTTTCGCGTTTCAGCAAATAGCTTTCGACTTGTGCCAGGTTTGTTTTTTCACAGCCAAGATCAATCAGAATTACACCACCAACGTTAGGATGATCTGCATAGTTTGAAAGCGTACGCAGCATAACGTCGATAGTTGAACCATCCTGACACCCACAACCTTTGTTATGAGGTATAGCAACAATGCCATCCACATTCGGATACTGTTGTTTGTTGTAGATTGTGTACTCTGCGATGGTAGAGATCTGTTGCGCTTCATGACTAGCGCACATGCTTGTTGGAACAATCAGCAAGTAGTTGCGCGTGCCAACCCTTCCATCCGGACGTTTGTAACCCATGAACGTCCCACGTTCATCGATGGGGAGATAATCTGGTGGTGGAGTATGTAGAGTCTCTGGCAAATCGCGGACGATGGGAACGTCGTTTGTCATATTCGCATGAGTGATCTGCTCACCCGCTTCAATTCCAAGAGACGTACCAATCGGCTGACCAAACTGCAGCACAAAACTACCAGCGGGGATTTGACGAGTTGCGAACCGGTGCCCGGGAGGAATCGAGCCTCGCAACTGAACCACTTTGCCATCCGGCAGAAGTACTTCAAGCTCAGCGAACGTGGATTTCTTAACTACAGCAACATTGTCGTTAGGGTCGACAATGATCGCATACTCACCAATCGCCGCGGTCTGTGGAATTTCAATACTCGACATAGTTTTCTTTAGAGTTAGTTTTCTAAAACATCCGCGAGAATGAGCGATCGAACATTCGGATGAAGTCGCAGCCACAACCCGGGATTCTCATCGAGTTGTGCTGCACGTTTCGCAGGATCTGAATTGATTTCGGTATCTAACAAGCGGCTATAACTCTCGCGCTTTGCAGGTGCCGTCGAAGCGTCAACAATTGATTGAACAATGCGGCGAGCTCCGACAATCGCTGCCGGACCCAAAGTTAAAATGTGCTTTGCGGAACGACATTCGAGTTCGTCAGCTTCTAACACCACAGTACCTCCAGCTTTGAACTTCGTGATGTGATGTTCAAGGATGCTTGCCGAAATCGGAATCATTCCAGCGATATCACCGACAGTGGCACCGGAGCCGGGTTTGATGTAAGCAAGATGAGAAGCACCACCCGCTTCGGGGCCCAATCCCAGGAATAAGAGATCTATTCCGCCGAGTGATTCCAACTTTTCAACGTACGTCGCGAGCTCTGCCTCTAAATCAGCCGCGTCAGTTCTTATTGAGTTGAAGCTGAGTACTTTGCGAAAGAAATCATCACCAAGCAGCCGCTCAAAATCGCGGACGAAACTCAAACCGTTGTCCATTCGCAAGGGTGCAAGCGCATCCTGGGTGAAGATGTGAAGTCTTTGAAGCAGCCAATCTTTCTCGGAAGTCTTCGCGAACGTTCCGAGCTGACGATGAAGCTCTTGTGCGCCCCGACCTCCAAGAATAATGACGACCAGTGAACCCTCTTTGGAGCGAGCGGCCAACTCGATTTCATCGAGCATCGCCTTTCCCACCGCTTCTTCTGAAGCTAATACTTCATACTGCAGCGGTCTGGGCTCAAGCTGACTCAGGAAATCCGTCTCAGGCGGGGTGACACGCGACAACCAAACATTGCCACCAGCGGCCCTTCTGCGGATTTTTTGTTGTTGTGTTGTAGCCGACACTTTTCAGCGTTCTCGTGAGTTTTGAAAGTGAACAAAAAAGGCTTCAAAAAGCACTAACGCCCTTCGAAACCTAACCAACCCATTTCCCTCAGACTGGTTAGACCAATCCAATTAATTGAGGACGACTTTACCATGCGTGGCTAAACAACACAAGTTACAAATGTCCCCTCCCAAGCTGAATGAAAACTCGCGATTCCCTAACGCTCTTGCTGTTTTTTGGGCTTGACGCGGCTCAAGGCGCGGTGTTACACAGTAAGTGCCTGAATCAAAAGTGGTCTAACCTTTAACCGACAAACTCTCCTTCAAAGCTCAAGGCCCCAGACTACGAAAAGCCTAAAGCCAGAGGACTAAACTCGGTTAGAATCGTCACTCAAAAAACGTGAGTCTTTGAGCAAAGCTACAGCACCACAAGGCTATCCTATGACCTACTCTCGTCTCGAACTGAACAACAAAGTCGCTGTCGTAGTTGGCGGAACCTCCGGCATTGGTTTGGCTATCGCCAAAGGAATGGCAGAGGCCGGGGCCGACGTAGTGCCAACCTCACGACGACTCGAACAAGTGGACGCCGCTGCGAAAGAGATCGAAGCACGCGGCAAACGAACAATTCGCGTCAACTCGGATGTTTCCGATCGTGCCTCCCTGCAAAGTGTCCTGAACGAATCGGTTAAAGCATTTGGCAAAGTCGATATTCTGGTAAACTCTGCTGGTCGCACCAAGCGCGCACCCACCCTGGATTTTTCCGAAGAAGACTGGGACAGCATCATCGATACGAACCTGACCGGAACGCTTCGGACAGCTCAGGTTTTTGGTCGCCACATGTTGGAACGAGGTTCAGGAAGCATTATCAACATTGCTTCTCTCTCAACCTTTGTTGCTCTTTATGAGGTAGCGGCGTACTCGGCAAGCAAGGCGGCAGTCGCTTCGCTCACAAAATCGCTCGCCATCGAGTGGGCACATCGTGGCGTCAGAGTTAATGCAATTGCGCCGGGTGTATTTCGGACGCCGCTTAACGAAAAGCTTCTCGATGAGACAGAACGTGGACGTGAGTTTCTAGTCCGAACTCCGATGAAGCGCTTTGGCAATGTTGATGAGTTGGCGGGTGCCGCAATCTTTCTCGCCTCAGATGCTGCGAGTTTTGTAAACGGCGAAGTGCTTACCGTGGATGGTGGTTTTCTTGCCAGTGGAGTTAATCAGTAACACATCGCGTTCCCGAAAGAAGTATCACCTCTGGTGTTAGTAGCGCACAGGAACAATAAACCATGAACGACGCGAGCGATGCCTTCAAGACAGGCGCGATCCAAAAATCAAAATCTGAAGTCTCTCCACCACAAAGCGCCGGGGCGACGATTGTCGGCTCATCCATCAGTGCCGTGAGCGCAATTGGAGAGCGGGTTGGCAAGTATCGGTGGATGATCTGCGCCATGTTGTTTTTTGCGACGACGATCAACTACATCGATCGTCAGGTGTTGGGAATACTCGCAACAGATCAACATTTCAAGACAGCGATTGGTTGGAACGAAGCTCAATATGGTTACGTCAACACTGTCTTCCAGGGAGCTTATGCGTTAGGGCTGCTGGTTGTCGGCCGTCTCATGGATCGTTTCGGCACTCGGAAAGGGTTTTCATTCGCGATTGTCTTCTGGTCAGTTGCTGCGATGTGTCATGCGCTCGCGAGATCAGCATTTGGTTTTGGCACTGCGCGTTTCTTCCTGGGCCTGGGAGAAGCAGGAAATTTTCCAGCATCGATAAAAACAGTCGCCGAGTGGTTTCCCAAAAAAGAACGTGCGTTAGCTACGGGCATTTTCAACAGCGGATCAAATATTGGTGCGATTGTTGCACCTCTCGTTGTTCCATTCATCGCGGTCAACTACGGATGGCAGTGGGCATTCATAATCACCGGAACCCTCGGATTCATATGGTTAATCTTCTGGCTGATGATCTATCGAAGACCGGAAGAACATCCGAAGGTGCAGGCGGCTGAGTTAGCACACATTCAGTCAGATCCTTCAGAGCCATCCACAAAGATTCCCTGGGCCAGCTTAATACCGTTGCGTCAGACCTGGGCTTTCGCGATCGGAAAATTCCTGACTGATCCTATCTGGTGGGTATATTTGTTCTGGCTTCCGAAGTTTCTCAACTCAACCTACAAATTAGACATCACGCAAATAGGGTTACCGTTAGTTGTGATCTATGTAGTTGCCGATGTCGGCTCAATCGGCGGCGGCTATCTATCGTCGACTCTAATCAAGCGCGGCTGGACAGTGAACAAAGCTCGCAAGCTCGCAATGCTGATCTGTGCAGTATCTGTGGTCCCGATCGTCTTTGCGGCGAAAGCTTCAAATCTTTGGGTGGCAGTCGGCCTGATCGCGCTCGCGGCAGCTGCACACCAGGGTTGGAGCGCCAATATCTTCACGATGACTTCGGATATGTTTCCGCGAAGAGCTGTCGGCTCTGTAGTCGGAATTGGCGGTATGGCAGGATCGGTTGGGGGAATGCTGATAGCAACCACCGTCGGTCTGATACTGCAATACACAGGATCTTACTTTCCGATTTTTATAATGGCTGGCAGTGCTTATCTCGTCGCACTCGCGGTGATTCAACTCATCGTACCCAATCTCGAGCCGGCAAAAATCGATGGTTGATTCAGATTCGAAATGTCCAACAGTGTAGAGCCTAAATCAAAAGAAAATTGTCGCTGGGACATCGTCAGTCTTGGCGAAGTAATGCTGCGCCTCGATCCGGGTGAAGGACGCGTTCATACCACACGCGGATTTCAAGTCTGGGAAGGTGGTGGCGAATACAACGTTGCGCGTGGCCTGAAGCGTTGCTTTGGTTTGGATGCTGCTGTAGTCACCGCACTCGCCGACAACTCTGTCGGTCGCTTGGTCCAGGATCTGATCTTCCAGGGCGGTGTCGATCAATCGCATCTGAAGTGGGTGAAATATGATGGAGTTGGTCGCACAGTCCGGAACGGATTGAACTTTACGGAACGTGGCTTCGGAGTCAGGGCTGCCGCCGGTTGTTCTGATCGCGGCCACACTGCGGTTTCTCAACTAAAGCTCGGTGACATTGACTGGGATCTGATCTTCGGCAAGGAAGGCGTGCGCTGGTTTCACACGGGCGGAATATTTTGCGCGTTGTCAGAGACAACTCCGGCGGTAGCGCGCGAAGCGATGCTCGCTGCGAAAAGGCATGGAACCATTGTTTCTTACGATCTCAATTACAGAGAGTCACTTTGGAAAGCGATCGGGGGCCAGCAAAAAGCTGTTTCCGTAAACCGCGAACTGGCGCCACTCGTGGATGTGATGATCGGTAACGAAGAAGACTTCACCGCTGCACTGGGCTTTCAAGTCGAGGGAATGGACGAACATCATTCGAAACTGGACATACAGAACTTCCGGCGCATGATTGAGCGAGCGACGACTGAGTTTCCAAACTTCCAGGTCGTGGCTACCACTTTGAGAAATGCAAAGACAGCTACAATCAACGACTGGGGCGCCGTCTGCTTCTGCGGAGGTGAACTCTACCAGGCACCAGTCCGAGAGAACCTGGAAATCTTCGATCGAGTTGGCGGGGGTGATTCATTCGCGTCCGGTTTGATCTACGGGTTTCTGATGGGACGCGGTCCGCAATGGGCGGTTGAGTGCGGCGCAGCCCACGGTGCTCTCGCCATGACCACCCCCGGTGACACTACAATGGCAACGCTCTCAGAAGTTGAGCGGGTGATGAAGGGTGGCACAGCGCGAGTAGCGCGATGATGTTCGATATGCTTTAGCTTGTCGAGATCATAAGTGCTTCGAATACACTTCATAGGTCGCGCCGACAAGCTAAAGCATATCGAACACTTGAAGCACATGAATAAAACTGACGTTCTTAAACAGATTCGAGATATCGGCATTATTCCCGTCGTCCGCGCAACTTCCGCCGACGAAGCAATGCGTGCGATCGATGCAATCCGTGAGGGTGGTGTGTCGGTGTTGGAGATCACTATGACCGTGCCCGGGGCAGTCAGTGTGATCGAACAATTGGCGAAGAATTATGGCAACGATGTCCTGGTAGGTGCCGGCACTGTACTCGATCCTGAAACAGCGCGAGCGTGCATACTCAGTGGTGCAAAGTTCGTCGTTAGCCCGGCGTTGAATGTGGAAACTATAGAGTGTTGCCGGCGTTATGGTGTGGCCGTTATGCCTGGCGCACTCACCCCAACTGAAGTTGTGCAGGCGTGGACAGCCGGCGCTGATTTCGTAAAGGTTTTTCCGGCAGGTGCATTGGGTGGCGCAAGTTATCTCAAAGCGTTGAAGGCTCCGCTTCCACAAATCGAGTTGGTTCCTACCGGCGGCGTCTCACTGAAAACAGCCGCTGACTTCATCAAAGCAGGAGCCAGCGCGCTTGGAGTCGGCGCTGATCTAGTCGACTTAAAAGCTGTTCGCGATGGCCAGGCAAGCATTATCACCGAACGCGCTAAGCAGTATGTAGAAATCGTGCGCGAAGCGCGGGCCAGCTTGTCCGATAAGCTTTAGCTTGTCGATCCCGGGAACAATCTGACATCCGACAAGCTGAAGCATATCGGACAGCAAGCTGAAGCTTATCGGACATACGATCCAAATCGAAACCAATCAAAATCTGCATAACCTCGTTTCTCCGCTTGCGCGAAGCTCACCGCAAACAAACCGACTTTCGCACCAATCCATCGACCCTCACGCGCTTTGAATGGCTCGCCGATTTCGATGAAGCTATTTTGGTCCTTGCTATAACTGAAACTACACACCGCGTCGGGCCCCACGGTAATTCGTAAATAAAGTTGGCCGTCCGTTAGATCAACCCCGGACTCTTCCGTCTCTTCCTTTCCTTTTGGAGCATCCTCACAAAGTGTACGTTCAAGGCGAAACCCTTTATCGGTTCTGACGATCGCAAGATAGGAATAGTCCATTCCCATCATAACCAGACCGGCTTCTTCATCTGGCAATAGTCCAGTTGCATCAATCTTCGTTGTCACTGTGAATGTCGGCGCAGGAAGTTTCTGTAGTAGCAGGTTTGGCACTGACCAAAGATTCACAGCTTCGAAAGGAAGAGAGATTGAGTTGAGTCGCAGCCATCCCGATCTGGATGCTAACGACCACCATGCAGTATCGAAGTTTGCATGCCACTGCCATTGCAGTCCAAGATTTGGTAAAGCAAACTCGTCAGTCGTTTGAGGTACTTCAACAACATAACGCCGACCTACGTTAGGTTTTTTATGAACCGCTACGGGTTCACCTTTACCATCGCGATCATCATCGACGCCGATGATTGGCCAATTCTCCTGCCACCGCATCGGCTGAAGATGAACAATTCGCCCATAGGCTCCGCGATCCTGGAAGTGCACGAACCACGACTCACCTGAACCGAGTTCCACCCATGCACCCTGGTGAGGCCCATTGATCTGCGACTGTCCTTGATCCATGACGATCTTGTCTTCGTAAGGACCATAAATGTTTTTGGAACGAAGCACTGTTTGCCAACCCGTCGGTACACCTCCAGCGGGCGCAAAGATGTAGTAATAACCATTTCGCTTGTACAGTTTCGGACCTTCGATCGTCGGGTGACGTTCGTGGCCATCAAACACGAGGCGTCCTTCATCGAGAATCTTCGTACCGTCAGCACTCATCTTGTTGATGTGCAGAACACTCTTTATGCCGGCGCGACTGTTCGCGAATGCGTGGACAAGGTAAGCATTGCCATCATCGTCCCAGAAAGGACACGGATCGATCCAACCTTTCGCGCTCTTAATTAAGAGTGGCGCACTCCACGGCCCGGAAGCCGCGCGCGACTTGACCATGTAGATCCCGTAGTCTGGATCCGGAAAGAAGATGTAGAAAAAGTTGTTGTGATATCGGATTGCGGGAGCCCACACACCATTGCCGTGTTGTGGTTTGGAAAAAACACTGACCGGTGTTTGATATTGAAGTGCGTGACCAATAATGCGCCAGTTCACCAGGTCCTTTGAATGAAGAATTGGAAGACCGGGAGAAGCATTGAAACTCGACGCCGTCAAATAGAAATCATCGCCCACCCGAATGACGTCCGGGTCAGAATAGTCCGCATAGATGATCGGGTTTTTGTAAGTGCCGTCGAGATTGTCAGGTTGCCAGATTGCCTGGGCACGCAATGTTGCGGGGAGAAGTAGCAGTAATGCTGCTATCCAGGTCAATGAGGATTTGAGAACTGTGATAACGAAACCTCGCAAGCTTTTATGCGCGCTACACTGTCGGCGTTTCTCACGTTTTCGATCTAATCTCCCCGTCTCCGCGTCCTCCCCACCAACTCGCCCCTAATTTTCCTCTTCCTCTTCCTGCGCTTTCTGAGCTCGCATCAGGTGATCACGCATCGCATCGCGCGCCGAGTCTGGATTTCTATCGCGTATGGCTCGATAGATGCTGCGATGCATTTCCGCTGACTCCTTCAAATCGCGCGCGCGCTTGACCGTTTTGCTTCGCACTTCGAAAAGAATTGTCGCCACCATGTTCATCAAAGCCGTCAAGATACGATTACCCGACGCCGCCGCTACTGTCTGATGAAACCTCATGTCGTGAACCAGGAACTGTTCCGGGTTATCCATGGAAGCGAACATTCCAGTCAATTCTTCCGACATCGAAGCCATCTGATCTCCGGTAGCACGTTCAGCCGCAAGTCCGGCAATCGCCATCTCGAGCGACCGACGCGCTTCAAACATTTCAGCCGGCGTGAATCGTTGAAGCGAGGCCATCAAACGAAGCGGACTACTGTCGAGCGCGGGAGAACCCTCAGCCTCAACGACAAACGTTCCCGCACCGCGGCGTGGCTGCAACACACCGACAGCGGCAAGTGAACTGATGCCAGCGCGCAGCGTTGGACGGCTCACTCCCAATAGTTTTGCCAAATCTCTCTCCGGCGGTAGTCGATCTCCTGGACGCAACTCACCTTTATGAATCATCTCGCGAAGCTGCGCCACAACTTCTTCGGAGGTTGTGCCACGTCGCTCGGCATCGATCGTTTTAAACATAACTGGTTTCGATTCACTCATCGCATCAATCTTTCACACCACACTCGTTCATACTGTTATCTCTTCGCCTGTTGAATAAACCACAACGCGAGATCCTGTGCCGCTTTGAAGTTGTCGTACTCGGGTGGCAATTTCCGACCATCGGTGTATTCGTTGTATAGCCATGGATCGCCGACGGCGAACACTGTTCCCTTGCCATACTTTGCGACGGCCATGATGTTGTCGTTGTTATCGACGAACACCGCACGAGCCGGGGGTTTGAGTTGCAGTGTTGATATTTCTTTCAAATAAAGGTTTCTCGCTGTCTTAAAGATTGGATGCGGCGGGGTAACTATTAACCGACCCATCGTGAAATCATTCCCCGGGACTTTGTTTCTACTGTCCTTATTGAACTGAATGCCAAACGCACCAGCCAATTGATTGAAATGGTCAAACTCTGCGTTGCCGACATCGTTGCCCATCAAAACTAAAACTCCACCACCTTTAACCCAATCAGCAATCGCTTTGACGTCTTTACTCTCAACGTAATTTGGTTTTTCAGTTTCAGTCGGTGTGTCGGGATCAACGATGATGTAGATGCTCGACCCTTTTAAGTTCGTCGCGGTTGGCGCTTCGCGTAGTGTTTCGGTCTTCGCTCCGTAACTTCTGAACACGTTTCCCCAAAGTGAAAACCCACTGTTCGGTAATTCGTCCCACTTGTAATGCCACGAAACCATCTGCCCGCTCGCGTCCTTTTTCATTTCGTTGTTGAAATAGGAATCGAGCATGACGGTTTTGCCCTGGCCGATCGGCTGCTTCGCGGCAATGTCCATTTCATTGCTCGCCATCAAGAACGAACCGACACCTTTCGGATCGTTAGTAACGACTTTTTCACTCAAATAATATTGGTAACTGCCGTCACGGTATGGGTTGCCACCCAGGCCGGCAACAGCGACGGTGCCGTCGAGATTCGTCTGACCATTCGCATCAGTCTTGATAAACCGATCGAGCAGTCCCTTGTAACCACGCTGTGCCACGGGAAGATATTTCGGAGGCAGGTAGCCATTACGAACGCCCTTCGCGAGCGCGTAAACAAACATGCTGGAACCAGACGCTTCTAAATAGTTCCCTTTCTCACTTCCCTTATCTACAACCTGGTACCAGAGTCCTGATTTTGGATCCTGGTAACTAGCGACAGCTTTTGCCAGGCGATTAAGGATTGCGATCAATTCGGTTCTTTGCGGATGCTCTCGCGGAAAGTAATCGAGAGTATCTACGAGAGCCATCGCGTACCAACCCATCGCTCGATCCCAGAAGTTTGGTGATGTTCCCGTCGCTGGATTGGCCCAACGTTGCTGCTTTGATTCATCCCACCCGTGATAAAGCAAACCGGTTTTCGGATCACGTGAGTGACGCTCCATCAACACAAACTGTTTCGCGACGTCGTCAAAGTCTTGGTCTTCATGAAACGTTGCTGCATATTCCGCGTAAAACGGCTCAGCCATGTAAAGACCGTCGAGCCACATTTGAGAGGGATAGATTTTCTTATGCCAGAAGCCACCGTCAGTCGTTCTCGGATGGGTCCTCAACTGCTCGCGCAAGAGTGCCGCAGCTTTTCGATACTTCTCCTGACCAGTCACCTTATATAGAAGCAGCAGGCTGCGACCCGTGTTGATATTGTCAAGGTTGTACTCATCAGCCCTGTAAGTTCGAATGGTGCCGTCGGCATTAACGAAGTTATCAATTCCCTTTTGAATAAAACCAAAGTAGCGGCCCTCACCAGTACTTAACCAAAGTCCTTCGATACCCTTTAAAACAACGCCATATTCATAGGCCCATCTCGCGGGCACTCCCGAAATATTCCTCGCCGGGTCATGCCAGAGTGAAGTCATCGCGGTAGCAGCCAGTCGTTGTGACACCGGCTTGTCCTGTGCGACGACAACGATCGCGATAGCAATAAGGAGAAGTATCGATTTGATTGAGTTCAATATTTTCATTTTCTTTGTTAGTAAGGCCGGGCTATCCACAGATTACGCAGATTGCGCAGACTCACATCAAAACCTGGGTAAGTACCTCGTTGTGCAAAAACATCTGCGTAATCTGCGTAATCTGCGGATGATTCATTCTTGTCATGGTAGCTGGGTAATAACGTTACCGTTTACTTTCACATTCACGAGATTCAAACCCTTAACATTTTTCACGATGCTTGGTTCCGCGGCATTATTGAATGTGCAATTGTCCAATCGCAGATCGTATATCGGCGCGTTTGCCAATCC
>Ga0068859_100005492_pt1 | contig 12908 bp, 8 predicted proteins | sample KBSSwiS22_FD_66585 | JGI IMG/M metagenome (GOLD analysis project Ga0068859, IMG submission 66585) | Switchgrass rhizosphere microbial communities from Kellogg Biological Station, Michigan, USA - KBS Switchgrass S2-2 | ecosystem: Host-associated > Plants > Roots > Rhizosphere > Soil ... | reverse complement strand
ACGCTGATGGCGCGTTGATATTGGGTTGCTGCTTCTTCTCTGTTTTGCGAGACGAGCCATAGCGCTTTCGCGTAGTTGCGCTGCGCAATCGTGTTGGTAGAATCGAGTTTCACTGCATCGTGCCACGCTGCCAGTGCTTCCTTATCACGATTCAGCGCCGCCAACACGTTACCGAGGTAGTAAGCAGCGCGGCCATCTTTTGCATTAGCAGCGACCGCTGCCCGCAACACGCCGATCTCCTCTACACGGTGAGGAAATACGAAAGCCGGATCATTCTTCATGCCCAATGCGAATTGCGCGCGCGCGCGATCCGCGCGATCGACGCCACCGGCTTTCTGATAAAGATACCCCAGCGTGTAGTAAAGCATCGGGTGCACACGAGTTTTATCAACCGCCAGAATGCCTGACGGACCACGCCTGATCGCGTCTTCCAAAACCAAAATTGCCTGTTGCTGCTGACCGATGGCCAGGTAGTCGAACGCAAGCTCAAGCGCGGCGTCAGGCTCGCGCGACAAGAGATGTCGCAATTGCTCAGTGGCTGCCCTTTCTTTATCCGCATTGCCGGCAATCCGGTTGATTAATGCCAGTTCATTTTTCGCGAGATAGTCGATCGGCACTTCGTTCGCGACCTCCGTGATCCGTGCGAGCGCTGCGGAAGTGTTTCCATCGAGCCGTTCGGCGATCGCCAATACGATGCGTGCCTTTAGGTCGCGTGGATCGAGCATCACAGCCTGTTGCAGGTGTTCGAGCGCCTTCTTCGTGTCGCCATTGGCTAACGCGATCTCTCCCAACACATAGCGCGCCAATGACTCGCGATAACCCGAGCGCACCAGCCACAGCAGATGATCTTGGGCTGCTGACGTCTGGCCTAACGCACGCTGCACCAGCGCGAGATAGTAGTGCGCGTCGGCTGCGTCCTTGTTGCGCACGAGCGCGGCTTCGAGGTGCTTGCCGGCAGTTTCATATTCGCCGCTTCTATAAAAGGACAGACCCAGAGCGATGTGCGCAGGAGCGAAACCGGGATCGCGTTTCAGCGCTTCCAGATAAGCCTCGCGCGCTTCACGTTCTTTGCTCTTCTTATCGAGCGCGAGTCCGGCGACGTAACTTTGCTCAGCGCTGTTTGGGTTGGGCAGATCGGGGATCGGGCGAGTCGCGGGTTTGAACTCAGGATTGTTATCGACTGGAGCATCCGTGCGATACAGGAGCAGCACGCGGCCGTCTTTGTTCTTGAGTGTCAACTCCAACGGCTGACGTCCAGCGGACAGATCGACGGTGGTGGTGAACACCTGCGCGGGATCCAAATCGATGTGCTCTGTGTGCACCTGTTTGCCGGCGCTGCTGACACTAAACGCGGCTTGAGTGAACCGTTGGTTCGCGGCGACTGAAACCGTCACGCGACCACTCTGCAAATGCACTCTGAGCGCCGCATCTCGGGTTGCCTCATTCCACGCTCCGCCCATCTTTTGAACGCCAAACCAGTATTCGGAGAAGTGCTCGAGCCGATGCGGCGCAATAAACTGATGTTCCATCTGAGTTTCAAATCGCCCCCCTTGAAACTCGACGTACTGTCCGCCACCATCAGTCAGCTTATCGACCCAAATGTCGCCGTTTTCGTCCGTCCCCCAGGTCCAGGTCTTCTTTCCCGGCAACTCGCGATGATCGGCAACATGGACCACGCCCCAATCAGACTGCTCGTAATAGATGCCGAAATAGTCGCGCTTCGAGTCGCGCGCAAATAACGAAAGGAAGTTAGGCACGTCGCTGAAGCGGCCGATGTCCACTCCCTTTTCGAGCGGAAACTTGAAGACGGGCCAAAAGGCATGCGGATATGCTTCACGCATCGGATAGTTGAAACGTAGATCGCGCGCAGCCGGAGCTCCGGCAGTGGACCAGTACCAGTAACGGCCGGGCACTTCACGCCGATTATTGAGCGTAACTTCCGATTCGAGCACTCGCGTTCCCGGTCGCAGGCGCAGAATCACTTGCCACTGCATTCGTTGCACGCGCTCGGTGTCGCCGATGGCGACTGCGGCACTGCCATCTCCTTCGGTGCGCATGACGTAGTCGATTGGCGCGACGGTAGTGAGCGTGTGCCCGTCAGGAAAGTTCCACTCGATACCGCCGGAGACCCACGCACCACGTAGCGCCACCATTGCGTATTTCATTACCGGGTTGGAATAAATGATGTCGCGGTTAAGCGTCTTATCGAAAATTTGATAAACGTGTCCGCCGAGTTCCGGCAGCACGGTCACCTTCAAGTATTCATTTTCCAGGTACACTGCTTTCCAGGTTTTATTTGTTTTCTCGGTACCGAGCGAATCAAGGAACGGATAGGGGTAGACAGGACGCCACTTACGTCGCTGCCAATCGAGCAATGCCGGATACGGGTTAGGCGGATTCAGCTCGTAGGTCGGAATAACGAGCGGTGCTTCCCACACCCGCGGCGCGTCTTTTGACGATTGCGCCGACGCCTGGGCCAACATCGCCAAAAACACCAGCGCTAAAGATAAGCAATTCAAAAATGGACGTTTCATGCAACTACCTTTTCAATCACAGTCGTGTAGCGCTCAACCTTTGCGCGCGAGACTTTGAACCCAGTGCCCAAGCCTGGCGGAGCTTTGATGAACCCGTTTTTGTCGATCTCGATCGCCGGTTCGACCACGTCGTCAACATACCAACGCGCTGACGCTTCGATATCAGTGGGAAACGAAAAACCGTCGTGCATTGCCAGTTGCAAAGCCTGCGCTGAGGCGATTCCCAACTCCGGCATCGTGCCAACCCAACACTGCAGGCCAGCTCCGCGCGCAGTTTCCAGCATCAACAGCGCCTCACTCAGACCACCAACACGCTGCACCTTGATGTTGATGATTCGCGCCGCTTTGTGCTTGATTAACTGGTCCAGTGAAGTTAAGGACTCGGCCGACTCATCCGCACATAAGGGCGTTTTTAGCTGCGCCTGAAGATCACCAGCGTCAGCTATCGCATTTGCTGCCAGCGGTTGCTCGATCATCATGAGATGAAATCGATCCAACTCACGGAAGACCTGCACGTCACCAATGTTGTAGGCCGCATTTGCATCAACCATTAACGGCAGCTCAGGAAACTTGGCGCGTATAGCGGCTACGGGTTCGATGTCCCAGCCGGGTTGAATCTTGATCTTGACCCGTTGATAACCTTCATCGGCGTAACGTCGCACGCGTTCGAGTAACTCATCGGTGGTGTCAAAGATTCCGATCGCCACTCCGGAGGGGACAGCGCGCGGTTGAATTCCGAATAGTTTGCACAGCGCCATGCATCGAGTGTGGGCGCAAGCTTCCCACAACGCTCCTTCAATGCCTGCCCGCGAGAATTGATCGGCGGGTTGTTCACGCAGGAACTCGTGGAATTTGGCCGGAACCGTAGGCAGCGATAAGAGTGCCGGCACCAACTGCTCTCTGAGTGCAGTCCACGAGCTGTCGGGAGTATCGGAGGAGTAAAACGATCCCGACATCGGCGACGCTTCACCCCAACCGACAACTCCGTCGCTGGTCGTTAACTCGACCAGGATCGCGTCCTTCTCCGCGACGACACCATTGCTGATCCGGAAAGGCTCAACGAACGGCACACGTACGCGATGGAGCGCCACGCTCGTAATTACGATCGACTGATTCACCGCTAATGAAATCGTACTCAAACTGCCCCTCGAAAATCAGGTCATCGTCGCCAGCATTTCCCTCGTCACTCGATTGAGCGGCGGCTCGCCTTTGGCGAACCGAATCACCTCGTCAACTGCCAGCGCGCCGATTTCGCGACGCATTTCGATCCCGCCGGCGGCGATGTGTGGCGTCAGGATTACGTTTGGCAATTTGCGGAGTTCGTGATCCGGCGGCAACGGTTCAAGTGGATCTGTAACATCGAGTGCGGTGCTTATCCGTCCGCTTCGTAATTCGTCCAACAACGCTTCCATATCGATCAAGCCGCCTCGAGCCACATTGATCAGATACGATCCGTCACCCATTAGCGCTAAGCGATGTTCGTCAAACATGCCACGCGTGTCCGGCGTCAGCGCTGCACACAACACCACTACCGAACACATGCTCAGCAATTCGTGAAGCTCGACGAGCTTCGTATCGTACGCCGCAACCACATCGGCTTTCGCGTACGGATCACTCACAAAAACGTCAACGCCCAGCGGCTGCAACAACCCGGCAAGCGCGCGGCCGATCCGGCCGAACCCAACGATGCCGACTTGTCGCCGCAACAACGTTTCGCCTTCGCTGACGTATTCATTGGTTCGAGTCACGCCGTTGCGCATTTCCGCCGCATAGTCAGGAATTCTACGAACCAGTGTCAGCATTAGCGCCAACGCCATTTCCGCTACGCCGCGGGCCATCGGATCTGCCGCGTTTGTAATCGTCACAGTCCCGAAAACGTCTTCGGCTACACGCGACTTAACCTCGCCGCCACAATGCGCGATCAGTTTCACGCGCGAGTTCTGGCCCAACATGTCGGCGGTTATGAACGGCGAATGCCACGTCGTCAGCAGCACATCAGCGTTCGCGATCTCAGTTCGCAATTGTGACGAGTCGTCGCGTAATAAAGACCTGGACCAGCTCGCTACGTCACCGAGCTTTTCTAAAGATTCGTCAGTAAAAAAATGTTGGAACAAGACGTCACTTGCCAACACCAGAACATTCAGTCGTGTCACTTCGATCCCCAACCAGTTCGCGAATGGCATTAATAAAATCGGGCAGCGCTATTTCCGGTTCTTCGATCTCAGGATGCCAAAACTTTTCCCACTCAAAACTGACGAAGCCGTCGTAATTCAACGCTCCGAGCGTTGCGACGGCTTCCGCAAAAGACACGCGGCCGTCACCCGCCAACACCGGAAGCCAGTGTTCCGATCCCGCCACTGGCTTTGCATCTCGAAGGTGAACATGAGCCAGATGTGGTTGAACGACTCGGGCCGCGTGTTGAATCTCGTCGCCAGCGGCAGCCGAGTTCGCGACGTCCCAAATCAGTCTTACTTTCGGATGATTCGCGAGGCTGACGATCTCTGCCGCGTATTCAGCGCGCGCGAAATCTCCATGCGTTTCTAGTCCAATCTCGACGCCGTCCGGCGTGCCCTCTGCAAGCTCGCGAAGGGAGGCCGCTATCCAGTCGCGTGTTTCTTCGCGCCGGGCGCCGCTTTCGATCTTATCCGGGAAAACGCGAATCAACGCAGCCCCTAGTTTCGCAGCCATTTCAGCATGAGCGAGCGCGATCTTTATTTGGTTAGCTCGCTCGCTTGCATCCGTCGAATGAAACACACACGACGTGTCGACACAGCAAATCTCGAGGCCTGCCTCTTCAAAAGAGGCTCGCGTAGCCGCAAGCTGTGCCGGTGCAAACTCCGCCCGGCCGAGTAGATCCAGAGTTCCGCCAACGGCGCGTAACTCGACGCCGTCATAACCCAGGTTTCGAGCGGTTGCGACGATCTCTCGCAACTCCCAATTCGGACAACCAAGTGTCGAGAAAGCCAGCTTCATATGTGTCGTGCCTGTCCGCAGATTACACAGATCAATTTCTTACCTGTGTAATCTGTGGATTAAGCACCTGGATGCCGCCTCACGGCGTGAATTCATATGCTCCTATGTCAATCGCCCCAAACACCGGCCGTGCCTGGGCCGTGCCGACTGCCAGAGCAGTATGAAACGGCGGCAGAAATGCCGGTGGAAACAGTGGACTAATGAACGGGTGTCCTGCCGGACTCTGCGGATTCCCATTTCCGGCATCAACCAGCGGGCTGGTGGAAGTCGGATGCACATCGAAGGTCGCGATGTTTACAAAACCCGGATTCGCACCAGTGATGGTTCCGGTCCATGCGGTCGGAACCAGTGCGGAACCAGTCGTGACCCAGTTGTTGCTGCCCGTACTTACACGACCCGAGACCCAACGCACACGCGTCTCCAATACGACCTTGTCGATCGGCGCGCCGCCAACGCGGAAGAATACGTTGTTGTGCATCTCGAGGCTCTCGATGCCGTTGAAGACCTCCACGCCGGGACTGGTCTGTCCCTGGCGCAGGACAAACGTGTTGTTGACGAAACGATAACGACCATCAGTATCTCCGGTACCGTCGCCGCCAACGCGGGCCATGCGCGTGCCCTGCGTCGGAATGTGCTGAAACACATTTCCCACGACATCAGAATCTTCACGCGCAGTATCGTGGCTAACGTTCTTGTTGCCGTGTGGATCCGGGCCAATCAGTTCGATCTCACCGTAAAAACCGCCCGACACCCAGTTGTAGTAAATCTCGTTGCGCTCCGCGCGACTCTTGATATTGTTGCCACCGTTTTGATCGTGCAGGTAGCAATACTGCATGCGAAACACAGAGCCCGGATGGGCAAACTCGTCCGTCGCCATATAGACTGGATGTTGCCCGGTGCCACTACCGCAGTGATAGACCTCGACATACTCCATCAACAACGAGCCGGAGTCAGTATCCGCTCCGAGTATTCCGTGAGCCGGACAATCGTGGACCACACAATCACGCAAGGTAATGTCGTGAGCGTGGTGGTAAATTCCTCGAAAGCTGCCACCCGTCACGTCGAAACCTTCGAAGACATAATGGTCCGACAAGCGAAACTCAACTGTGTTCGTGCCGCCGGAGATCACCGGGCGCAAGCCATTAACGCGAATCCCACGTATCGTGACCTTGTTCACGTCAGTGCCCGGCCGCGTGAATATCAAATCTCCCGGGTAAGTTGCGTTTCCATCGACTTCTGCGATGTCGCCAGGGTTAAGGAGCGGGGCGACATCCTGTAGCTTCTTAAACGTTCTGGTCGGGCCCACCTGGTAGGTGACCGCGAATGCGGTGCTACCACAAACAGCGATCAGGAATAATGTAGCTATGAGGTATCTCATTGATTCTCCCTTCGTTCGCGAGGATTTGCGCCGTTTCCTGAGCGACGCACTTCCGATCAGAGGATGGGAAGCGCCCCTTCGCCCCTATTTCGCACTCTGCTTCGCGATCGCTTGCGCGAGTTTGTAGCGAGCACGTTCATAGTCATTTCCAGCTTCGGAAAAACCGATGGCTGGACCTGAGTCAGAGAAAACACGGGGGACCACTGATTGGAGGACGTCGTTAATTACGGCATCGAGTTTTAACCTGCGCGCGAGGGTCAGATATTGGTGGTCCTGTAGACCACGACGAAAATTTGCGAGCTGAATAGTTGAGATTGGTCCCGCTATCTTACGATCCTGGTCGGGATGGAGCTTGTCTTCACCTGGATAGATCAGAACACCGTCGCCATTAATGTAGCCCTGGTCGTCAACTGGTTTATTCGGTTGGCCACGATTGTCGAACGTAATCGGGTTGGCCCACACGTTTTGCTTTCTCTCGCCCACCTTTTGACGGTTGTGCTGCCAGTGCACGCCGTGCCAGTAGAAATAGTTATCGACGCCGTGTTTGAAACAGGCCCAGATCGTGGCGCGCGGATCCGTGGCAGGAGCATCGATGACAATCGCTCCCGCCGCTGGACGGCCGCCGTTATAGATCCAGTATTTGTGTCCGCGTTTACGTTCCTCGTTTGCGCGCGCGATGTCATATCCCAACGGGCCGGTGTCCCAAATATCGATCGCTCCGTCGAGGTCCTTGACGTAATGTTTGGTTACGAATGTGGGTAGCGCTTTGCCGGGGCCGGGATTTGAGTGAACGTTGTCGGCGAGTTGACGGATGTAGTTGTATTCAGACCGGCCCGGTTCATCGGGCAAATATAAGAAAGTGATCGCATTCGGTAGCTTCTGCTGAAGAAACGACATCCAGCTATCGGCTTCGCGCCAGGCGCTCACACGTTCATCAAACGTTTTGCCTGGTCCATAGAAGGTTCGCGGAATGATCCGGTTTCCCACCGCCAACCCCGGCCCTTCATAGCCTTTTGCCTTGCTGAAATCAGTGCCGTCAAACCGGCCCAGGTTGGCGGTCACCGCCGCAATGTCGTAAGCCTGGACCAACTCGATACGGTGGCGATGCGCGAAGCGGTGATACTCAGGATCGAGATCGCGACCCTGGTAGAGTTTGGGTTGCAAACTCTCATAATAGACCATCGCGTCCATGCTGTTTTGATCCGGCAAGGTGAAATCAAACAGCTCCAACTCGATCGGTATCGATTGCTGCCGGCCATCAGCAGCTACTGTTATTGTTCCTGAATACACGCCGGCAGGAAGATTGCGCTCAGTGTAGACCTCGATCCACACGGCTTGATTCAAGCCGGCACCGACACGGAGCGGGAAACCGCCCAGCCCCGCGCGCGCATTCTCCGGAACCAGTTGGACCGGCTTCCATCCCGTCGGATCTTTCGGCGCCGCTGGAGAACCCACCTGGTAAACCCATTCCGCGTGCGACGGAACTTCGACGTTCATGTAGTTGACGGAAAAGATCTGGATCGGCCGGCCACTATAATTTGTAGGATCGGCGACGGGAGCGGTGTAAGTGATTTTTGCGCCCTGCTGAGCCAACTGCGGCAGTGCGACGCTCAAACGCTCAATGCCGCTTTGATCGGCTTCGATGATCAACTGAAACGCGATGATCTCGTTGCGGGCGCCGAAGATCTTTACTTTGTGCCCGTCCCAGGCTGAGTTTTCTCGCTTATTCGGGTTGTTTAGATCGTCTCGTTCAACTTTCTCGCCATCGTTGACGGCCCAGATCGTTCGCACCGAGGACAGCGCAGTCGCACTGCACAACAGATAAAAGAGAAGCAAACTGAGAGCGGTTCTGAGTTTCATTCTTTTACCGAGACTGGTTCGACCGCGATTGTTTGGGACCGCATCTCATCCGACTCCGTTGGCACGCGGCCCGCACCGATAAACGCAAGTCCGATCAGCGTTGTCACCACGGCATAGATTCCGATAATCAAACGATCGCGACCCGCTGCGCTCGCAGCTACGAGTAGAAAACAAGCTACGCCCATTCCGGTCGTGACTTTTCCCACCAGCGCGAGTTGTCCTCGACCCGACACCCCGGTGGGCCCTAACTCGGTCGCCGTATTAATTGGCATGCTCAACTTTTCAAAGAACGCATCGACCCTACGCGCGAATTCTCCGCCGGGCGCGATCAAGAGCGCCGGAATGAAAAACGCGATCGTCGTCGTGATTGCCGGAATCCCGATCAGGTACGTCTCGTTGAGGCCCATGCCCAGATAACTATTCAGATACAGGTTCACAAACAGTGAAGTGATCGCACCCACGACGTAAGCGCAGACAGCCGACCACCATGGTCCACCCTTCACGAGGAACCCGTAGAGCAGTGGCAGCCCGAGTGGAATGAGAAACATCGACTCCAGGATGAACAGCAGCGTGAAGATGCCGGTGGCGCCTTGTGCAAACAGAAGGGCAACGCAGATCATCACCAGACCGACGCCGAGTGACGTGAATCGGCTGGCGAATAGCATGTGGCGATCGGAGGCGTCCGGTCGCAAATAACCCTGATAGAGATCCTTCGCAAAGATGCCGGTAATGATGTGATTATGAGCCGATAGTGAAGCCATCGACGACGCCAGCATCGCGGCGAGCAACACGCCGATCATTCCCGGCGGCAACACACGCAAGCCCATCGCGATGTAAGCAGCTTCGGAAGGCTGCTTGAGACCATTTGCCGCGGTGCCCAGATCCGGTAAGGCAACGCGGGCGATTAGCGGCGGGAGGTAAAAAATCACGCTGCCGATCGTGAAGAGAATCATGCACAGCACCGCAATCCTTTTCGCTGACTGTTCCGTGTCGGCACAGAAATATCGTTGGGCGTTGCCGAAGTTGTTGTAGCCGGTGGTTTGTGAAACCGTATAAACGATTAAGAACAACCAGCCATACTCACCGGCAAAGGGATTGAAATACCCGGTTGGCGCGTGCGCTACGAAGTTACTAAAGCCTCCGACATTTGCCAGCGAAAGAACCATCAACACGCAAGCTATCGGAAACAGAAACATGAACTGAAACATGTCTGTGAAGCAGACCGCCCAGTAACCACCAAGCACGGTGTACGCGAGGACCACCAAACCGCAGATGACGATCAGGTACTCCACCGGGACGCCCAGCGCGATCGACATGAAGCTCGACAACGCGAAGAGTCTCACTGAGCCAAACATCAACTGGCTTGGACCCGTCAGCCACGAGAACATCTTATGAGTGCCTTCGCCGAAGCGACTGCGAATGTATTCAACGACGGTGGTGACACGTGAGCGGCGCCATGCCTGAGCGAAGAAAACATAACCGAAGAGGAAGGCAGGCACCGCCAGAAACATAAGGAAAACGCCAATGACGCCTTGTCGATATGCGAATCCGGCGCCGCCCGTGAAGGTCCAGACTGAAAAGCCGGACATGAACGACGCCATGCCCGCGACCCACCATTCGACACGATTGCCGCCCTTCAAAAAGTCGGCACCGACACGCATAAATCTCATGAAGTAGGCGCCAATGCCGGCCATCAGCAGCAAGTAACAGACAAGCACAACGTAGTCGATTACGTGAACTGAACTGTGCATGCTGTCTCCTTTTGCGGCGACTTATGGAACCTTTGGGGGAGAGTTATCGGAGCCTAACGGTTCTCAACGGTTTAAGTATTCAGCCGAAACTACGTCGATGAATAAATGTGCGTCGGGATGCGTGCGCAGGATCGACGCCGGGCACCCGGTCCTGATTGGCCCGTCGACGGTGTTCTTGATCGCGTGACGCTTAGCCGCGCCCGGGGCGATGGCAAATAACTTCGGGCGCGCCATCAAGGTCGGAATCGTCAGTGACAACGCCTCATGCGGCACTTCGTCGAGAGAAGCGAAGGCGCCATCGTTCACCTGCTGGTTTCTACAGACCTCGTCGAGTTGGACCACCTTCACAGCTTCCGGATCGTTGAAGTCACAGAATGGAGGATCGATGAATGCGAGATGACCGTTCTCCCCAATTCCCAGCACAGCAAAGTCCGGCGGGTTCTGCGCTAATAATTCGGCATATCGCTTTGCTTCGGCCGTATCGTCCGGCGCGTCACCACGCAGACCGTGAAACTGACCCAGCGGCACTTTGTTAACGAGGCGATCTATCAAAAACCGGCGAAACGATTGCGGCGCCCGATCGTTCATGCCCAAGTATTCGTCGAGATGGAAAGCCGTCACGCGGGACCAATCGATATCCGGCGCTTCGGCAAGGCTCGCAAGAAACTCGTTCTGCGACGGGGCGGACGCGAATATCACAACGGCCTTACCACGCTCCTGAATGGCGCGTCTGATCTCCGCAGCGATTACGGCAGCGGCAGCCTGGCCCATTTTCGGCCGCGACTCATAGACGTAAACATTGAGCTCGCCAGCGCGAAAGTTTCTTTGCAGCCCGTCGTGCACCGGAGCAGTTGTTTCCATGTTCCTGAACCTCGTTTAAGTTTCTTCAATTCAGCCGACTTCGGGACCGGCGATTGCGACGATCAGGGTCGAAGTTTTCTGACTTGATCCGCCCTTCACCATGCGCACCAGATCACGTTCTTTGACGAAGCCGCGTTCGGACAAAACCGTCGTATCGACAAGGCATTCTCTGTTGATGTCAAGGTAAACTTCTCGTCCCGCCAGTTGATTCAGCGTCTGATCCAGCAATGTCTCGATAAGACCCGGGTCTTTCGCAACCGCCGGTCCGATGTAAGTCTTTTTTGTTCCGCTTCTCGCCAACGCATAACCACTCAACGCGCCATCCGCGGCCCTGAGCAAGACTGGCGAAACACACGCATTATCTATGAGCTTCTCAATCAACTCGGAACGATCGGCATTGAACGCGAGTCGATCCAAATCCAACAGGTCTCTCATTGCATCGCGGTCCATAACTGACTGGGTCTCGAGGCCCGTCGAATGCGCCCTTCCAGTCCATCGTTCGATTTGAGATTCAACTCTGAATCCAAACTTCTCGTAAACCGGTTGGCCCAACGCGGTCGCATCGAGCTTTATCGTCTCGACCTTGCCGCTTAAGTAATCGAGCGCCACGGTCAGCAACTGCGCCGCAATTCCCTGGCGCCGATATTGGGGCTCAACCAGCACCATCCCGATCCATGCGAGTTCGCCGTAAATCGTCGTAGTTGTCGTACCCACCAAATGACTATCTCTAACTGCCCCAAAGCAACCATTCGGTTCCAGCGACAAAAGGTAGCGCCAATCAGCTTCGGTCTGGTTCCAACCTGCCGCTTCCTTCAATCGCATAGCTGAAGGAATGTCGGAGTCAAACAACACGCGAATCTCAATTGCGAACGTCGGTTGCATCAATTCACTGCCGATGCGTGTTCCAACCAAACGTTGTTAACTGGTTCCATAGAGAATTCAGCCATTTGCTTCACGTTCCAATCGACGGGCCAGTCCAACAAACGACGCAGATGCAAGAGCCACGCGAGCAGTCCTTCTTCAGGATGAAAGTAAAGCTCAAGCAACGCTCGGGCAGTCTTGCCGCCGGTCTTCATGCTGTACTCGCCGCTGGGCAATTGAAAGAAGGTATGCATCTGAAAACTACTCGCGCCTCGCAACAGGTACTCCGCGGCGATGCGCCCCGAGACGATGTTGCCGGTCGCACTGATGGGCAACTTGCAAACCGGGATTGCTTCCTGTCGTTCGAGTAGACGCAACTGAGCCAGCACATTCAGATTGCGCGCGCTCAGATCCGGGCCGCCATAAGCAATGCCGCGAACTCCATCGAATTCGCGATCCGGATCGAATAACCGGTTCGCGTAAACCAAAAAATCAGGAACCGCTGCGCCCGAACATCTTTCATTAATCGCGCGCAACATTTCGAGCTGGAACGCGTCGTCGAGAATCGCGTTAAAAACCTTCAGTCCGATGCTGACGGTTTCCGGCGCTGCACCCTGTCTGATCAAGGAGGTAACGCGCGTCAGCCACTCCATGATCATTTCAGCCTCGGCAGCTCGATCGGAGCCGGCC
>Ga0068859_100005491_pt1 | contig 12908 bp, 17 predicted proteins | sample KBSSwiS22_FD_66585 | JGI IMG/M metagenome (GOLD analysis project Ga0068859, IMG submission 66585) | Switchgrass rhizosphere microbial communities from Kellogg Biological Station, Michigan, USA - KBS Switchgrass S2-2 | ecosystem: Host-associated > Plants > Roots > Rhizosphere > Soil ... | reverse complement strand
AAGAAGATCGCCGCCGAGTTCAAGGACGGTGTGCTGACCGTGCGCCTGCCAAAGACCGAAGAGGTGAAACCGAAACGGCAGGCGATTCCGATCGTGACGAAGTAACCAGCGGTCGTTCGTGGCGCGCCGCGAAGCTCGGGGAAAGTGTGACATGACCGCGTCGATCGGGGAAATCTCTAACGCCGTACCGCCCAACGGCGCGGCGCGCCACGAGCTGGTCACCTTCGCCGTTTCTCCTGCGGCTCACGAGTATCGCGCCTAACGAGAAGGTTCGAGCAAGGAGGAGGCGGTATGAAGACCGATCTGCAGCTGCACAGGGACGTGGTCGAGGAGCTGCGCTGGGACCCGCAAATCAACGAGGCGGAGATCGGCGTGTCGGTGAAGGGCGGTGTGGTAACGCTCAGCGGCACCGTCGAGTCGTTTGGCCAGAAGTACGCGGCCGAGCGGGCGGTCGAACGTGTCGCCGGCGTGCGCGCCGTCGCCGAGGAGCTGCACGTGCGTCCGATGACCGAGCACCAGCGGAACGACACCGACATCGCCCACGCGGTGGTGAATGCGCTCTCGTGGAACATCGAGATTCCGGCGAAGAAGATCATCGTGAAGGTCGAGGGAGGCTGGATCACGCTCACAGGCGTCGTCGACTGGAACTTCCAGCGGCTGGCGGCAGAATTCGCCGTCAGATACCTGCCTGGCGTGAAGGGCCTGCTCAACCTCATCGAGGTGAAGCCGCCGGTGTCACCCGCGGAGGTGAAGTCGAAAATCGAGGCCGCGCTCAAACGAAACGCGGAGCTCGACGCGGAGCGGATCATTGTCGACACCGCAGACGGCAAGGTGACGCTCAAGGGGAACGTGCGCTCGTGGACCGAGCGCATGGACGCGGAGAACGCCGCGTGGGCGGCACCCGGTGTCAGGCAAGTCGATGATCGGCTCCTCGTAACGCCAGCTCTCGCGTAGCCGTCTCGAGGGGTTGCCTAACGCGAATCGGGCTCGCCGATTTGAACGGCGAGCCCGATTCGCGCGTCGGTGCGAGGACCGCGCCAGGGGACTTCACGCCGAGACCAGAGCCGGCGCTTCGGCGGGAACCGGCACGGTCTGAACGAATGCCTGGACGAAGCGCTCCACCTGCGACCAGTCGGTCACCTCGTGATCGCGGGAGGTGTCGGTGGGGCCGCCTGCGGCTTTCGACGCGCGCTTCACGACCCAGCGCAGGAACGGGTTGTACTTCGTGTAGGCCATCGCGCCGCCGATGGTTTCGGTGAGGGCCGGATGCCAGCCGGTCATGTCGAGGAACGCGTTCACGAGCTGTCGAGCCTTGGCTCGTTCGGATTCCAGAGGACTCGCCGCGGAACCGCTCACCGAGAAGAAGGCGGACGGCAGCGCATTCAGCAGGGCCCGATGGTCGCGCACGAAGCGCACGAGGCCGCGCTGATGTCGTCCGCCGATAATCGATCCACCAATGATGACGCCGTCGAACTCCCCCGCGCGGAAGTCACGCGGATGGTTGCCGGCATTGACGAGTGTGACAGCCTCACCCGAGGCCATCAACAGATCCGCCATGCGTCCCGCGATCTTCGCGGTCTGTCCGTAGCTCGTCGCGTACACGATGAGGAAACGTCGCGACACAACTCCTCCTAGAGGGGTCCGGGATCTACGCTAGGTCCCGGCCGTCGATCACACTATCGGAGGAGTTCCCTTGACTGTGTCGGGCGTCTCCTGCTGCTAAAGCCCTGCACTCACCGGCTTCCCGGGCGCCGTGAACAGGACAGTCGAACGAAGCCCCATGGAGCGCTCGACGCGTGCGTTCGGCAACGACACAGCGCCGGCGCGGGTCGCACTGTCGGAGAAATCCGGAAAACGCCGCGGGCTTAGCGCCGGCGCAGGAGTTCGCGCCGGGCGTCCGCCTCGACCTCGATTCGGCCGCACATCTGCTCGCAGAGCGCGAGGACGTCGTCGTCCGCCAGGGCGTAGTACACGAACTGGCCGTCCCGGCGCCGCCGCACGAACGCCGCGTCGTGCAACATCCGCAAGTGCTTGGAGACGGTGCCCTGCAGCAGGCCCGTCGCGTCGACGACCTCGGTGACGGTCCGCTCGCCGGCCTGGAGCTCGTGAAGCACGGCCAGTCGCGCGGGATCGGCGAGCACGCGAAACCGCCGCGCCACCAGAGCGAGGAGCTCGGGAGTCCGCGCTGGTTTCGTGCGGGAGGACGAGCGCGCAGCTGCCGCCATGACCGACAATCTAATCGCCCCTAACGAGGCGTGCCGCGAGTGGTCGGCAGCAGTCTGACCATCGTGAGCAGGGCTCCGGCGACGATGAGCGCCACGGCGATTGCCGGCAGGTGCACGTAGTCCTGCAGCCGAACCTTCCCGAGATCCAGCAGCCTCATGATCGGCTCGAGCAGCACGGTGTACACCAGGGTGAAGAGCAGGGCGCCGACGACGCCGCCCAGAATCGCATAGCGCGCGTCGCGGCGTCCTTCACTTGCGCCGACAACGCATGTGCCCGGGCAGTAGCCGCCGAGGGCGAAGCCGACGCCGAAAATCACGCCGCCCAGTGCGACGCCGATGAGGTACGTCGGTTTGATGTCGAAATGCAGGAGCTGAGGGGCCGCCGCGTCGAGCAGGTACACGAGGATCATCCCGACGGCGATCGTGGTCGCCATGAACTTGATGATCGACAGGTTCTCCAACCGGAGGTTGGCGAGAATCATCCCGGGGCTCGACGCACGCACGCGCTGGAGCAGTGCGCCCATCGCGATGCCGACCAGGAGGGCGTAGAGGGCAGGCATGTCAGGCTCCCTTGCGAATGAGCTTCGCGGTGAAGATCCCGGAGGCGAAGACGGCGGCGCCGAAAACGATGCCGCTCAACGACAGTTGCGTGATGCCGGAGATGATGTGGCCGGACGTGCATCCGCCGGCGAGACGGGCCCCGAAGACGATGAGCAGCCCGCCGATGAACGCGTCGCGGTACCGCGCGGCGTCGGAGGTCTCCATGGCGTGCACGCGCTCGACCTCGGGGAGTCTGGTCCGCTTGTCGGTGCGAGCGGCGAGAAACCCTCCAATGACGAGGCCGACCACGAGGAACGTCTCCGGCTTGAAGAGCGCTCCCATCTTCACGAGGTATGGGTTGGAGGCCGCGTAGGCCGGGTCGAAGAGACGGAGCACCGCGCCGACGAAGCGCGGGTAGGTGCCCGAGACGCCGATCGGTCCCCAGAGCACGATGGATGCGGCGCTCACCAGCCCAAAGAGGATGCCGAGCGTCGCCCACGCTGGGAGGCCGGCGGTGGCGGCTCGCGTCGTGGCGCGTTCGGGCACGGCGGTGGTGGCTGCGGAGGGGGTCATGGGCTTTACAGAGTAAATGGTCTGCCTAACGTGGTCATCGGACTTCGGGGCCGCCGTGCCGGTTGTCGGGGACGAACCGGTCGGCGTACGGCATCTTCACCGTCCTCAGCGCCGTCGCATCGAGCGTGGCGTCCGCCGGGATCACCTTGTTCGCCGCAAGGAGGAACGCGGTGAGGGCGTACACCTGGTCGTTCGACAGCGATCCGGGCGCGTTGTAGGGCATGGCGCGGCGGACGTAGTCGAACACCGTGGTGGCGTGCGGCCAGTAGTTCCCGATCGTCTTCACCAGCTTGGGATCGGCGGCGAAGTGGAACCCTTCGGCCTTCGGGTCTCGGCCAATGACGGCGGGGTAGACGGGCGCCATGCCTTCACCGTTCTTGTTGTGGCACATGGCGCACTTCGCCTGGTAGAGCGCTGCGCCCTGGGCGACGGTGCCGCGACCTGGCGGGAGCTCGCCGCCGTCGGGGCCGACGTCGGTGTTCCACGCGGCCACTTCGGCGCGAGTCGGCGTGCGGCCGAAGCCGTAGCGCCTGCCCACTCCCGGTCCGCCCGCCGCGGCGCCGGCGTCATACGAGGCGAACGTCGTCGCGGCGGTCACGCGGCCGGTTGCGGACACGATCGGCCCGCGAGCGGGTTCGCCGCGGGCGCACGCCAGGACGAGGGCCGCGCTGCCTAACGACAGACAGGCTCGCATCACGTCTCCCCGTCGAACATGACGCGGCCGTCGGACTGCACGCGCCAGCCGACGATCGGGTTGAAGTGGAAGTCGGTACCGATGCCGCGGACCTCGAGGAGTTGCCGGCGAGTGGGCTGCACGTAACCGGTCTCGTCGGTGACGCGGCTCAGGAGACATGCCTCGCCGCCATCCCAGTTCCACATGTACTGGAACCGCACGTGGGCCTTGGGCAGCGAGGGCCCGAGAAGATCGGCGTCGTGCCACGTGTCTCCGGCGTCGGTACTGACCTCGACCTTCGTGACACGCCCGCGGCCGCTCCACGCGAGCCCCGTGATGGGACGCCATCCCTTCGCCTTGACGACTTCGGGGTAGGCGGGAGAGGTGATCACCGACTTCGCGTCGAGCTCCATGCTGAACATGCGCGCCGTGCCGTTAGGCAGCGGGTCGGTGTACTTGGAGGTCTCCCATCGCGTCATCCATGGATGCGTGCCCAGTTCGATGCGGCGCAGCCACTTGACGTTGATGTTGCCTTCCCACCCCGGGAGCAGGAGACGCAGCGGGTACCCTTGTTCCGGCCGCAGCGGCTCGCCGTTCTGCGCCCACACGACGAGCGCATCGTCCCAGCCCTTTGCGACCGGCACCGAGCGAGTCATCCGGCATGCGTCCGCGCCCTCGGCGAGGAACCACGCGGCTTCGCGTCTGAGGCCCACTTCGCGGAACAGGGTCGCCAGCGGGACACCCGTCCACTCCGTATTCGCGGTGAGCCCGGACGCCTTCTGCGGCGTCATGTCGGGCTTCGGCTCGCGGTAAACCGCGCGGCCGTTGCCCGAGCACTCGATGAAGTGCGTGCGGGTCACCTGCGGGAAGCGCCGGATGTCGTCGAGCGAGAAGGTTGTGGGGCGATCGACCAGGCCGTGCACCAGGAGCGCGTGACGGGCGGGATCGATCGTCGGGACGCCAGCGTGGTGCCGCTCGAAGTGCAGGTCCGATGGCGTCACGGTTCCGGTGAGGTTCTGGAGCGGCGTCAGCGAGTTGCCAGTCGTCTCGCCGGTGGGCGTGCGGGTCGGCGTCTCGAAGGGAGAGCGCACTCCGACCGCGGTCGTCGGAGCGCCCGTCACCCTGGTCGGGTCCGATGGCACCGGTGGGCGCCACGGTGGGGCAGCGGGCTGCCGGTCCTGCGCGCCGACGATCCCGGGCAGTGTGCCCAGCACCGCTCCGCCGACCACGCTGACGGCCCCGGCGATGAGGTCGCGTCGCGTTAGGCCCGGCGACTCGTCAGGCAGACGCTCGGACGCACCGGCCAGGGCGACGTCCTGATCGTCGGACGCGCGAGACACGCTCACTGCTCCCACTTTGCCGCGCCGTCCAGTACCGGCGGCCTGGGGACGATCGTACGACCCGGCGTGCGGCGTACGATGAGGGATGCGGGCGGGCGATGCGGCTCGTGCCCCTTCGTGGCGTACGGGACGTCCTTCGGCGCGCCGCCCATCGGCCAATCGTCTCGCTTCCCCGGAGAGTCGGGACGCGGGTGCGAGTTGACGAACGCCGCGACATCGAACGCCTCCTGCGGAGTGAGTGACCCCGGCTTTGACTGCGGCATGTTGTGCCAGATGAAGCTCGCTGCCCGCTCCTCGCGGGCCATCGACGCGCCAATGGAAAACGACTTCGGTCCCCAAAGCCCGGGGAACGCGGCGTTTCCCTGGCCGTCCGCCTGGTGGCAGGCGACGCACTCCCGCTTGAAGACGGCCTCACCCCGCGGGACGTCGCCGACGAGCGTGTCCGTCATGCTGAGCAAGCCGTCGGTCCCGGCGATCTTCGTCCCCACTGGGACGTCGTGCGAGATGAACGCCAGGTAGGCGAGGATGTCATTCATCTGCCGACTCTCGGGCGGGAGCAGGTTCCCGGCGAGCGATCGCGTGAAGCAGTAGTTCACGCGGTCGGCGAGGCCGATCACTGCACCCGAGCGGGTCATGTACTTCGGGTAGCGCGCGTGCGCGCCGGTGAGCGGAGCCGCGCTCGCTTTGGTGCCGTCGTTCTGATGACAGCTCGTGCAGCGCAGGCTCGACGTCGCGTAGGCCGGAAGACTTTCTGGCGTGAAGCGAAGCAGGGCGAGGCCGCGGCGAATCGCGGCGCCGAGGGAGTCGTTCGGGATGTCGGCCTCGGTGGGGGGCCGCCAGCTGGCCTCGACGAACGTCACCGCCTTGGCGGCGGTGTCGCCGCTCGTCGGACGGGCGCCCGCGTTCGGTGTGCTCTGGCAGGCCATCGGTACGGCCGTTACGGCGATCGTCAGCCAGGGGAGCCTTCGCCAGCGTGCCGCGGTGCCCATGGCGTCATCGCAAGAATGATTGCACATATCCATATAAGCCGATAATGGAATATATTGGCGACCGCTCGACCGCGCCGTCGGGGAACGTCCGACAGCGCGTGGTCGTTCAGCGCGTGACGGGGGCGCCGAGCGCCGTGATGTCGTCCGGCCCGCCCTTGGCGTCCAGGTCGGCGCGGTAGCGACGCTCCGCATCGGCCCGGACGAGGCGCAAGCTCTCCCGCCGAATGAGCCGCACACCGGGCGACACCATCGTCCAGTAACGGCGGAAGCGCTTCCGGGCCTCCGCGTCGGTCGTAGCCACACGCGTCTCGGTGTAGAACCGCGACGTTTCGAGCCCGAGCGGCTCGGCCCGGATGGTCCAGGCGATCTTCGCGAACCCGGGCGTGTTGAACGCCGCGAACTCGTCAGGCGGCAGCGCGCGGAACTTCACGTCGCTCTTCCACGGCTGCGTCACCGCTCCGAGCACGATCTCGCGCCCCGGCTCCTGGGCAAGCACGCCCCAGCCGATCGACAGCACCTCGTCGATGAGCGACTGCGGCGGCCGCTCCTCCGGCCGGTCCGCCACCAACGAGCGCATCAGCAGCTCGCGCCCGCGGAAGATCGCGCGCACGACCGGCGACCCCGCGAGGCTCATCTCGCGCGCTGCACCGTAGGTGACGTCCGCGGGGGCGGCCACGCGCGTCTGGTGCCGCTCGAGGACTTCGCACTCCGGGAGAAAACGATCGAGGAGTGTCGGTGGGCCGCGACGCTTGCGCACGTGGCCGTACCGCAGCCATTGCGTGGCAACGTAACCAAGGCCCAACAGCGTTGCGGCGCCGACTCCTCCTCCGACGACACGCCATGCGCGACGGGATGTCTTGCGCATCTGGTCCTCCGATGTCGATGGTCACTCTGGAGACGCCGGGTTGCCGGCGTCGCTGCCTTTGATCGCGAGACATCGAGCGGCCTCGTTCTGCCGGGTGGATGCCACGTGCTCGACGACTCGGCGGAGCCTGGCCGCCACCTGTGCGGCGATCGGTCGCATGGCGTCGTTGCCGGTCAGCGCCAGCGCGGACTCGGGATCCATTGCGGCGACGACGGTCGCGTTAGGCGCAGTGGTGGCGTAGACGATGATGTTACACGGGAGCAGCAGCCCGATGTCCGGTTCTGCTTGCAGTGCCTGGTTGGCCAATGGCGGATTGCAGGCGCCGAGAATGGCGTATGGTGGCATCACGACGCCGAGCTTTTGCTGGAGCGTCCCGGCAACATCGATGTCACAAAGGATCCCGAAGCCCTCGGCGGCGAGCGCATCGCGGGTCTCGCGAAGGGCCGTCTCGAACGGGACGTCGAGCACGGTCCCGAATCCGTACGGCGTGCGTTGCTCGATCATCGGGGTAGCTCCCATATCAGAACGGGACTGTCAGGGCGAGCGTCAAGCCGTCGCGCCTCGGGCGAAGCGCGATATACCTCTGGATCGTTAGGCGTTCCCACTGCTCGGCGCCCATGATCGCGCCGATCGCGGCACCGAGCACGGCACCGGTCATGAAGCCGCCGGCCACCACTTCACCGGGGGACAGGTCGTTCTCGCATGGCTCCGCGCCGCACTCATCGGAACGTGCATCGTACACGATGGCGCTGAGCAGACCGACGGCCAAACCGACGCCCGCTCCCAGCGCGAGTCCTTTGACCGCGCCGTCACCGTGGCTACGGCCGCGGCTCACTTCCGCGGTCGTGATCGCCGTGAGTGGGACCGGGATGGCCGTCCCTCTCGACGTCGTTAGGGTGACGGTGTCGCGTACGCTTCGTGAAACCGCGGCTCCGTCAAATGTCGGAGGCGGGTCGAGGTCGGCAGGTGCAGCTTCTCCTTGGTTTCCGGAGTTTTTTTCTCCGCGCCTTCGCGGACCGTAGGGACCATACCCGACGCGACGTAGCGCCTTCCCTGATAATCCAGCGCACAGCGCCGATCGAGATTGAGAGCAGCACGGCCAGTCGGCCCCAAACCTGCACCACCAGGGGATGAACGACATGAACGATGACCTCGACGAACGCCTGCGATGGCTGCTCGCGATCGCTCTCGGGTCCATTATCATCGGCGGCACCGCCGACCTGATGATGGACAAGCCGGCCACGTGGCTCTCGTTCCACGTGATCTTCGAGACGCTCATGGTCGCCGGCGCACTCGTGATGGCGACGACCCTCTGGCTCGGCTGGTGGCGATCGGCGCACTCGGCGGTCGAGCTCCGCGCAACGCTGGAGGCACAGCGAGAAGAGCGCGAGGCGTGGAGGGCGAGCGCGGAGGCTGCGCTGGAGGGGCTGGGCCATGCCATCGACGCGCAATTCCGGACCTGGCGTCTGACACCAACCGAGAGTGAAATCGCGCTCATGCTGCTCAAGGGATACGGTCACAAGGAGATTGCAGCGCTCACCGGGCGCAGTGAGCGGACGGTACGGCAGCATGCAGGCGTGGTCTACGACAAGGCCGGGATCTCCGGTCGGGCCGAGCTCGCCGCGTTCTTTCTCAACGGCCTCATGCTTCCGAGCGAGGAACGCAAGGCAGTGAGCGTCGCCTGACGACCGGCAGCGCAGCCATGCCATCGGCGCGGCGGCGGAGACGACCCTAACGATCTAGGAGGTGCCTCATGAAGGGCTTCATCGACGACATCGAGAAGCGGACCGAAGACAATCGTGCCTTCCGCCGCGTGCTCTACACCGGGAAGCACATGCAGCTGGTGCTCATGTCCCTCCAGCCCGGCGAAGACATCGGGGAAGAGATTCACGACGAGGTGGACCAGTTCTTCCGAGTCGAGAAAGGGAAGGGGGAGGTATTCATCGATGGTCGGACGACGACGGTCGAGAGCGACATGGCGATCATCGTCCCGGCCGGCGCGCGACACAACATCCGGAACACCGGCGAGCAACTACTCCAGCTGTACACGCTCTATGCGCCCCCGGAGCATGAGGACGGCACGGTGCGGCTCACGAAGGCGGATGCGGAGGCATCTAGCGAGCACTTCGAGGGCGTGACGACGGAGTAATGCCTGGCGCCATCCTCGTCCCGGTCGACGGGTCGGACAAGGACGCCCGCGCGCTGGCGGTGGCGGCAGATCTCGCGCAGCTCGCCGATGCGTCGGTGCTCGTCGTTCGCGTGCGCAACCCACAGGCCGAGTCGGCGCCTCACGAGTCGAGGAGCCGCCTGCTGCAAGCCATGCGCGCCGCCGCCGAGGTCTTGGGTCTGCGTGTGCCGCGTGGGCTGACCTGTGAGGTGCTGGACGGAGACGACGTGCCTAACGCGTTGCTCGGCCTGGCCGATAGCGTGAATGCCACAGCCCTGGTGATGGCGACGCGCGCCCCGCAGGCGATCGATCGTGCCATCCATGGGAGCGTGGCCGACCATGTGGTTCGCGCGGGAACGCGGCCTGTGGTCCTCGTTCCTCCGCGCGCCGACTACATGGGCGGCCGCGACGTGCATCTGCGTCGAGGCCTAGTCCCGGTCGACGGATCGGCCACGGCGCTCTCGGTGATGGCTCATTTGCTCGCGTTTCCCAACGCGCGCGACCTGGACCTGCTGCTCCTTCAGGTCGTGCCACCCGAGCCCAACCACGGGCCGGCCGAGAAATCGGAACAGGCGCTGACCGCGCTCGTCGAGCGCGTCCGAGAGCGAGGCGTAAGGGCGGAAGCGCGAGTCGTCGAAGCGCGACACCCGGCCGTAGTGATCGTCGAGGCCATCCGGCAGGACCTCATCGATTTCATAGCGATGAGCACGCGTGGGGCCGGAGGAATCGCTCGCACCATGCTCGGAAGCGTCGCGACGGCAGTGGTGCGCGCGAGCGAGGTGCCAGTTCTTCTCGTCACCCCGAATGTCCCGATTCCGTCAGATCTCGCGAATCGCGCCTGATTTCTGCGACACCGGCTTACCTCGCCGTTCGCTGAGGAGCAGCGTGAACCTTTGGTACATCACGAAGGTTCGTTAGGCGTGCCAATGCGCGATACACCGCGTCGCGAAGTGCCTTCTCCCGCGGATCGTTCTCCAGGTAGAAGTCCAGCTTGTTCATGACGTAGGCGTAGCCGAGGCGTGCGTCTGGGTCGGCGAACGCGAACGAGCCGCCGGCGCCCGGCGAACCGAACGCGCGCTGGCTCGAGCCGAACCAGACGTTAGGCCCCGGCCGCAGGAAGCCGAGCGAGAAGTAGCTTGGTACGCCGAGCACCTCGTCCTTGGCCCGCTCGACCTGCGGTGGGGCGGTCACGCGGGCGAAGGTCTCCGGCGTGATGCCGAGCTCGGCGCCGCCCTCAGCGAGCGCCGAGTAGGCTCGCGCGATCGCCCGTGCCGTGCCCACGCCGTTCCCGGCAGGCACCTCGACCTCGAGGTAGTCTCGGTCGTTGGGGTCGGCGGCGAGCCCCACGAATGACCGGCGAAGTAGCGAGCCGGGACGGATCATTTTCATCGTCACCGCAGGCGGCGTGTAGCGCAGCGCCAGGAGGCCGCGCCAGGGAGTCAGCGGCTTCACCTTGCCGAGCCGCTCATCCGGGATCGCTCGGGGGAGCCCGATGTAAAACTCCAGTCCCAGCGGCTCGGCAATCTCCTCATGGAAGAATCGCCCGAGCGTACGTCGCGTAGGATCGACGCGGCGTATGACTTCCTGCATGTATAGCCCGAGCGTCAACGTGTGGTACCCGTGACGCGTTCCTGGCGGCCAGGCCGGGACCTGCCGCGCGAGCACGCGCGCGACATAGTCGAGGTCACGCAACTTCTCAATCGTTAGTGCCTCGTCGAGCAGCACAAGTCCCGCTTCGTGACCGAGTAGCTGCCGCACGGTGATCGCCGACTTCCCGTTCTGCGCGAACTCGGGCCAGTAACGCGCGACCGGCGCGTCGTAGTCGAGCCAACCACGTGCATTGGCAACGGCGAGCGTCATTGCCGATAGGCCCTTCGTGGTCGACATGACAACGACCATCGTGTCTTCGTTCCAGGGCGCGTCACCGTTGGGAACGCGGCGGCCTCCCCAGAGGTCGACGACCTTCTCGCCGCGCCAGTACGCCGCCACGGCCGCGCCGATCTCGCCTCTCTTGGCGAGGTTCCGCTCGAACTCGGCGCGCACCTCTTCGAAGCCAGGGGCCACTCGGCCATTCACGTCAGGTGTCGTTGTCATCCTAGGGATCCTCCCGCCAATGCGCCGGGAGCCTCAAGAGTGCGACTGCCAGCACAATGACCCAGAGCAACGACGAGTAGATGAGAATGCGCTCGATGATCCCAAACCCTGGCGTGGGCTCCCCTGCGGCAAGTCGAGCACCGTACGGGCCGGAGAGTGCACCGAGCGCCATCATGATCAAGAGGGTGGCGAACGAGTACGCCCGGAACCGCCTGCCGAGAGCGAAGGCACCGAAGCCGATGGTCAGCAGAGTGAGAACGACCAGCACGGCGGTGAGCACGATGTGCGGCGTGTCACCTGCAACACCATCGGCACCGCGTGGGTGCATCTCGAAGAGCGTTGGCCCAGTGAAGCCGGCGGCCGAGTAGGCGATCAGCAGCGCACCCGCGATCTGTAAAGCGCGGTTGCGCCCGAGCGCTTCGCGATAGACTCCGACCCCGAACGCGAGCGCGAGCACACCGTAGGCGATGAACAGCGGGTCGACGAACGTTTCCGACGGAGCTCCGACCGCCATCAGCTCGCTGATCGCCTGCGAGGTGAAGCTGTATCCCTCATATCGCAGACCGCCGAGTATATCCGTAGCGACGTACAGCAGTGACGAGAGAATCCCGCACACCAGCAAAGCCTGTCGGACCCTCCGGGTGTTGCGCACCGGTTGCGTGCTCACGCGACCGCGTTCCCGCGCCCAGGCAATCGTCATAGCGCCCTCCCGCGTGACGGCCCGCGCCTGCCGCGCGGGCTAGCGCAAAGATCACGTCTCGAACGGGCGGCGTCTGTAAGTCGGACGAGTAAGGCGAGTAGGGAAGCGCCTGACGGCGGCCGCCGCAGCGCTCGCGCTCGTTGTCCGCGGCTCCGGCAAGAAGAGTCCGCCACTCGCTCGCTCTCCGGAGGCCCATCGATTCAGCCGCGCGTGTCGACTACGAGCCGCGGCTGCGGCCACCGGCCGCGCAGGTCACGTCTCGGTTGATCCCGAAACGCGGGCCTTAAGGGTCAACGCATCTGCCGCCGGCTGCGGAACGTCGTGTGCTCGGCAGCTCGATCTCGAGCTGGTTCGCCAACAAGACGAACACGATCACCTCGTTCTGAGCGCGGCGAGGCAGAAGCCCGAGGCGAGGACGCCGCCGACGAATCGGCAACCTCGTCTCGCGGCGCGACGCCCAACGGGCTGGCCTTCTCCGCCAGCCCGTTGACCTTTTACAGGAGGGTTGATCGCCCGAACCGGTGATTCTTCACCGTTTTCGGCGAAATCATTCGAAAGGGTGACGCGCAATCACGGCCGCGAGTGCAGGATGCCGCCCGACTTCAACCCCTCACGCAATGACGAAAATCATCTGGACGTTCGGTTTGATCTCCGGCGCCATCATGGCCGTCTTCATGGTCGCCACGGTGCCGTTCATGAACGACCACGGAGCCAACAGCCTCGTCGTCGGCTATGCCGGCAT
>Ga0068859_100005489_pt1 | contig 12910 bp, 8 predicted proteins | sample KBSSwiS22_FD_66585 | JGI IMG/M metagenome (GOLD analysis project Ga0068859, IMG submission 66585) | Switchgrass rhizosphere microbial communities from Kellogg Biological Station, Michigan, USA - KBS Switchgrass S2-2 | ecosystem: Host-associated > Plants > Roots > Rhizosphere > Soil ... | reverse complement strand
TATCTTGCTGCCGGCGTACGCCTCAGGATCGAAACCAATTCCGAATCCATCCTCGCAATTGCACGCGCGGTCCTGGAGCCATCGGATGCCGGCCATGATCGTGAGGAAGTCCGATTGAAGCTGTGGGTCGAGGACGAGCATTCTCCTGAACTCGAAACGAAGCCATATTTTCGGGGCCTTGGGCACCTGGTTTTCAGCGGCTACGACGATCGCAGCTCTCTTCTCATTGATCTCCGAAACCGCTGTGGTGCGGGCCGCTTTACGCAGACGCTTGTGCGAAACCCCGCGTACTGGAAGGCCGCATTGTTTCCATCCCTGCTCGGCATTGTTGGACCATCTGTGGGTCTCACCTCGCTCCACTGCGCATGTGTCAGCTGGCAAGGGAAAGGCGTCCTTCTTTCCGGAGGCGCCGGCGCAGGCAAATCCACGTTGTCTCTCGCGCTGGCGCAAACAGGACTGGATTTCCTGTCTGACGATCGTACGCTGGTCCGCGAGAACAGGGGCAGGCTGGTCGCGTGTGGATTGTCGCGGGAAATGAAACAGCGTACGGACGCAATCATCCACTTTCCGGCATTGCAGAACGCACGGTGCGATGCGTTGTGGAAGGGCGAACCTGCCTTCCGTTTCGATCCCGTCCAGCTTTTCGGCGTGACGCGAGCGGAGTCCTGCGAACCTTCTTGGATCGTTTTCCTCGAACGGCAGCCTGATTCCACTTTTCAGTTGGAAGAAGTGGCTCCGGAAGAGGCCGCTACTCTGCTTCAGAAGGACTTGCACCAGGAAATGCCTGAAGCTTCAGAGCGGCAACGTTTGACGATCCGAGCGCTTTCGCAAAGGAATTGTTACCGGCTACGTTATGGAGGCGATCCACATGCGGTTGCCAGAGCGCTTCGCCAGTCTTTTGTCGAGCGCGGGAGCTCCCACTCCGGCATTCAACGACCGCGGGATGCACACGCCGCCAGCAAGCCGATTCTGTCCGCAGATCCTCTGCGCCGTTTCCGAGTCACCGGTCTGCGCTCTGATGTATTTCTAATGGGGAGGCACCTGCGCGTTGAGACAGATAGTCCTGTCGTACTGAACCGCATCCGAGAAACCTTCAACACTACGGCGACTGTTCCCAAAGGTTCTCCGCAATTCCTCTGGCGAATCGCGTGTGAGCCCCAGCGGGAATCCTGCTCCTCGTGGCCTTCAATGACCGCTTTCTGCAAAGGATCGCTGCGGTACATCAACCTCGGCCAATTCAGTTTCATTGCGGCCGATCTCGAAGCACGCGAAGCCGTTGGCGTATTGCCGGAATCCTTATGTGAAGATGAAATCGGATTCTCGACAGTATTCCTTGCGAGCCTTCTACACCTTTCAGCTCCCGCGCTCGGCCTCACTGCGATCTCTGCGGCGTGCGTTTCGAGCGGAGCAAACGGGCTTCTCCTCTTCGGCCCGTCTCATAGCGGCAAGACGACCGCCAGTTACTGCGGCAAGAAACTTGGCCTGGAGTTTCATTCCGATCAGGCGACATTCCTGGAGCTTGATGGCGGCGCCGTCTATGCATGGGGTGAATTCTGGCCGGCGGCGTTTCGTCCGGAGACCGTGCAGTTTCTTCCGGAGCTTTCTGGCCTCGGCCGTTTGTTTGTGTACCGCGATCGAACATTCCTGTGCGTGGACAAGACAGCATTGTCCGGAGCGAACCGGGGAAGAGTGATTCCGGTTGCGTGCATTTTTCTCGAAAGGCACGCGTCGTCGTCGCCCCGACTGGTTCCTCTTCCGCACTGGGAACTTCCACGCCAGATCTTTACGGATGCGGGTTCTGAAGAAGATCGTGATGCCATCCTGGCATTGCTTGGGAAGGTTCCGGCATATCGCCTTTTGTACGACGATTACCCATCCATTGCCGCTCGCCTTTTCCGCAGCGTTCTGGAAGCGCATCAATTGATGGACCGGCGGACATGAGCAGGGAACTGCATAAAGCCATACTTGGCGAACTGCATCTGTCAAAGGGCGAAACGCGGCCTGCTTCCTGGCTGTCCTGCAGCCCGCGGAAATGGGAAGCGGCTCTGGCGTGGCTCGATCTGAGCGGGCTCGCCATCTATTTTCTGCAACGGATGCAGAGCACGCATCGACTTCATCTCCTCCCAGACGATGTAGCACAGGCGCTGGAACGACGGGCCGCAGCGAACCGGATCCGAAGCGAAGCAATCCTTGAGGAGTTCCGGACGTTCATCGATGCCTTTGAACAGACCGGTGTGAAGTATTCGGTCCTGAAAGGAATTTCTTTGCTGCCGGACTACTGCCCGGAGATGGCGTTTCGTACGCAGTATGATCACGACATTCTCGTCGCTCCCGAGTCCTTCGACGGGGCCGGCAGAGCGCTTGTGGGGACGGGCTTTCATCCGCGAATCGAAGTAAGTGCGGAAGCTCCACTTGTTTACCGCAAGGTTGATCCTGAGATTCGCTTCTCTCAAAGATCCGAAGCTCTGTACTCTCCCCGCCTCGAGAGATCCATAGAACTGCATCGAAAACTGTGGGAGGGAGACGAAGAGCGAATTCATATCCGCCTTGCCGACGATTTTCTGGATCGCAGCCATCGTCGGCTCTGGGAGGGCATCCCCTTCACGGCGCTCTGTGACGAAGACTGTTTGCTCTTTCAGATTCTTCACGCGTTCAAACATATCCTTCGGAACTGGTGCCGGCTGTCCATATTCCTGGAGATCTCCTGGTTCCTGAACCGTCGGGCAGCGGAATCGGCTTTCTGGCATCGCTTTGCAGGTCGGATTCAAAACGTGCGCTGGGCGCCTGAGGCGACTCTGCTTGTCTTCATGCTGGCTGAAAGACTCTTCGGCGGCACAATTCCGGCCCCACTGCGAGACCCGTTGAGAAGTCCATTGGCCCCGGCCCTGCAGCTCTGGATTGAAAGGTACGGAAGACACTCAGCGCTTTCCAATTTCCATGGAGACAAGTCGAGCCTGTTTCTTCACCGGGAGTTTGTTGACAACCCGTCGGAGTGGTCGATGGTTCGAAGGCGACGGCTGTTTCCCCTGCATCGTCCGCACCGTCCTCCGGCGGTGGTCTTTCAGAGAGGTTTCTCAGCTCTCGGCCGGATCTGGATGGAGAAGGCGCATGCCCTCCGGCGCTTGAGGTTCCACGGCTTCGCGGGACTTCGGTACGTTGTGGAGTATCCGCGATGGATTGTTCTGCGCCGGTTGAGGCTGGCCGATTCTGGAAATCTGTGACCAGGCATCCACTATGTTCAACGTGCGTGTCTATCTGACAAATGCATGCCTTGCCTGCTTCGATCTTGGAGTGACGGCCGTTTGCTACGTCATCCTGCGCTCCGGGGCTACAGGCACGCTGTTGGAGCACGCAACCCTTCTGCTGTTGATTCTGGCTCTCTGGCTTTCGCTTTCGTTTTACTTCGGAATGTATCGGTCGCGCCGGCTGGATTCACTGCTCGCCGATATGGTCATCATTTTCAAAGTCTCCGTCGCAGGCTGGCTTTTCATCCTCGCGGGTTCCACAGTGGTTCCCATCCAGCTGTCCGGCTTTTCCGTTGCTGCATTTGTCGGCACGAATTTTGCGGCATTGACCACGGCCCGATCTGTCCTGCGCCTGTGTCTGAGAGAACTCCGCCGTCGAGGACACAATGTGAAGCGCCTGGTTCTGATCGCTTCGCCGGAGAGTGGCCGCAGGCTTGAAGACAAAATCGGAGGACGTTCCTACTACGGTTACCGCATTGTTCGGCGGTTTGAGTATCTCGAGGACGACCCACAAGGCCTCGCCCTTCTCGATACCGCGACGGACTTTCTTCGATCGACTCCAATCGATGATGTCATCCTCGCGCTGCCGTTTCACGCCAACCAACTGGCGGCGCAGCTGGTCACGGAATGTGAGGCGCAGGGCATCAATGTGCGAATCGTGCCGGATCTGTTCCCGCTGATCCGGACGGAGACGCAGATCTACGACTTCGATGGGATTCCGCTTGTCAACGCGCGACTCTACCCCACGGAGTTCATTGAATACGCTGTCTTCAAGCGGGCGTTTGATCTGTTCGTGTCCGTTCTTGTATTGACGCTTTTGTCGCCGTTGTTCCTATTGCTGTCCCTTCTCATCAAGATGACATCCTCCGGACCGGTCTTCTTTACACAGGACCGAGTGGGAATGAATGGGAAGAGATTTCGAATAATCAAGTTCCGCACCATGCACCCGACACCTTCTCTGGATCCCGATTCGCACTGGACCGTGCACAACGACCAATACATTACGTCGCTGGGCCGCTGGTTGCGCCGAACCAACCTTGATGAACTTCCGCAGGTCCTGAATGTGCTGAAGGGCGAAATGAGCATTGTTGGGCCAAGGCCGGAACGCCCCTTCTTTCTCGAACGCTTCCGAAAAGAAGTTCCCGAATATATGGCGAGGCACTACGTCAAGAGCGGTATCACGGGCTGGGCCCAGGTCAACGGGTGGAGAGGCGACACGCCCATCCCGGAGCGCGTCTCCCACGATCTTTTCTACATTCGAAATTGGGCGGTGTCGTTCGACATCAAGATTCTTTTCCTGACTCTGACCCGAATGTTCGTTCCCGGCGCCGGAGGCCTCCAAAGAGAAAGACAGGGAAGGCCATGAACGAGGAAACGAGCAGAACGCTGTCTCGTCGCGGGGACGCGTTGTACCGCCACTGGCTTTGGATCCTGGCGGGAGGTTGTGCGTGCGGCGCGGCCGCGCTGGTCGTGAGCTTGTTCCTGCCCAACGTCTATCGGGCAACAACATATCTTCTTATTTCGGAATCGAAGATCGGCGAGTCTGCGAGGGATACGAACCTGCAGCAGATGGCGATGCTTCCAACATTTGTTCCCTTTGTGGATAACGATGCACTGATTGACGAGTCTCTTAAGAAACTACAGCTGGACCAGCCGCCGTACAACCTTACCCTTGACGTCTTCCGGCGCAGGAATTATCTGGACGTCAGAACTCCAAAATCGACGCGCCTCCTCGAACTCAATGTCGAGTTTCCCGATGCCCGTCTGGCCGCGGATCTCGCGAATGAAGTGGCTCAGGGCGCTGTTCAATACAACCAGAAGTTGAACGCTACGGATACCGTTGCGACTCAGGAGTTCCTGAGGAAGCAACTGGATCGTGCGCTGGAATCTCAGGTGGAAGCTGCTGCCCAGAAGCTGAAGGCTCTCGAGGACGCACGCATTGAGGATCGTGAAAAGGAGCTCAGCATTCTCCTGGCCGAGAAGGATCGGTTGTCTACACAGCTCCAACAGCTGCGTCTGGAGCTCGTTCAGAATCAGGGACGAACACAATCCCTGGAAAAAGCGCTGGCAGACGAACCGGAACGAATCTCCCTGAAGAGAAGCGTGACCTCGGATCGTTTTGTCGAACTCGCCGCGACCAGAGCCTTTCCAGATGGCACACCGCTGGTTGTCACGGAAGAATCCGTAAACAAGGTTCGAGAAGAAATGCGCCAGACATTTGTGAGCGCCAGCGTGAATAGCGCGGCCCAGACAGCGGGAATCGCCGCGGCAACGGCGCGTCTCAACCAGGTGAACAGAGAGATCTCCGAACTGATCAGCCGAATTACGGCGTTGCGAGGAAGGATCGAGACCGCGAATCAGGCCTATCTCCTGGCGGTCGAGACGACGAAGACAGCCAGCCGCGATTACCAGGCGGCCTCGGTCACGGTGAGTTCGAAGTCTCAGGACATGAAACAGATTGCGCCCGCCATCATCCCGCAACGTCCGGTGCGGCCCAGAATCCTTATCAATACGCTGATGGGCTTCCTGTTGGGAGTCCTTTTGTTTGGAGGTTGGATTATTGCCCGGCAAGGCTATCGGGAGGAGCGCGCGCCGGAAGTATTCTCAGTTGAAGAACCGGACGTTGAGACTGTAGGCGCCCATCGGCGCTGATGAAGCTGATGCGAATGATCTCCACGGTCCTTCCTCGGCGGCTGCTGATCAACAGCGCCGCCATCTTCGGTGGCGAGGCGATTGCGCGTCTGGCAACAGCGCTGATGGCGTTGGTGGTCGCGCGATTCTATGGGATGGATGCTCTCGGCAACTATGGCTATGCCCTGGCACTCGCGAGCGTTCTCCTGATCGTTCCGGACTTTGGCCTCCACCTGTTCGCCGTGAGGGAGCTTTCGTCCTCACCGCAACAGCTCCCTGAAGTCTTCTGGAATGTCCATTGGCTGAAGTTCGCACTGACCGTGGCTGTGACGGCGTTCGCGATGTGCTTTGGGGCGTGGGGCATCACCGATCGCGAGCGACGCGTCGTGTTTTACATTTTGGTGCTCCGAGTTCTGCTGCAGAGCTTCTCGCATGCCGCAATGGCTGTGTTCAAAGCTCTTGAACGTATGCACTACATCGCACTTCAGCAATCCGTGAACTCGGCAGTAACCGCCGTTTGGGTCGCGGGTTCGCTGGTCATGGGGGTTCCGCTACATCTTCTGGTTGCGGGTCTTGTCGTAGGTCAACTTGCCGAAACTCTCATTGGCTGGAACATCCTGGGCAGGCTGCTGTCCTCTTCGCATTTCACAAGGTGGGACGGGAAAGCTCTCCGGCGAATGGCCGCAGCAAGCTTTCCCTTCGGTGTTACGGCAATTCTCCTCGCACTGAACCTGCGCATCGACATCCTCGTGTTGAGTCACTACGTTTCCAGCAGAATCCTTGGACAGTTCAACGCGGCAGCGTGGTTCGTTGTCGCGATGTTTCTTTGCGCCTCATTGCTTATGTCGGTGCTGTTTCCACGGCTCTCTCGCGTTCTCGCCGAGCCCGGCGGCCTGGGAAGTGATTACATCCGAAGCCTCGTGAAAAACGTTCTGATGTTTGCGGCGGTGGGCTCGCTTCTTCTCTGGAGTGCTGCCCCAGGTCTTATCCGTGTGTTCTTTGGCCCCGACTTTGCTCCCGCCGCGCACATTCTGCGCATACTGTCTCCAGCTCTTCCTTTGGTTTTCCTCAACACGATCTTCTTTTATGTTTTTGCAGCTGCCCGGCGGCGATTTGTTTGCCTGGGAACACTGAGTGCCGGAATAGGAGTCGGTACGCTGCTGAGCGTCTACCTGTCTTCACACCACGGGGCCGCCGGCGCCGCGACGGCAGACGTTGCACGTGAGTTCATCATGAGCGGCGCTTATCTCTGCTTTCTTATTCAGGGAAATCACGCGAGGTTTGCCGGAGTCGCTCTGCTCAAGGTTTTCGGCGTGGCAACGGCATTGCTTCTTGTGTCTGTCCGGCTTGCCGGAATGTTTCACTTCCATTTCATGTGGCTGGCCGCATGGATGTTCTTTGTGCTCATGGGCACTCTTGTCACCCTCGGCTTTCCGAGGATCAGAGAATGGCAGCTTCTGACGGATGACCGCCTATGAACCCGTCAACTATGGTCGAAGGAAGCTCTCGCTGGATCCTGCCGATGACTCTGGCATGCGCTATGGGAGCGGCTCTCAGTGTCTCGGGGCACCCTGTAGGTTTCGTGGCGGCCTTTGTCGCCGTGGTTGCGTACTTGTTATTTGGCGTGGCGGCGATCGCGAATCCATTGATGCTCGTCGTCGTGCTCCTAATCTCACTCGAGATTCTGCCGCCGCTCTACTTCGGGAACCTGAGAGAGACGCCGGTCTTCGCATCGTTCCTTCTTCTTCCTGTTGTCTTCGCGGTAATCATCGCTCGGTTTCCGGACATCCGCTTTGAGTGGGATGCGATCGCGACTGGGTTGGCGGCGCTCCTTGTCGGAACAGGCCTGTCCATCCCGTTTGCGTTCTGGCTTTCGGGAACTGCCGTCGGAATAAGCAGCCTGTCGCGTTGGGTTCTGATGGCTCACGTGGTGCCGGTCTATTTCCTCATTCGGGGCTTCAGGCATGAGCAGTCGGCTCGCGCGGAGCGGTGGAGCCTCAGTCTGCTGCTCGGTGGCGCGATCGTCGCGGCGATCTATGGCATCGTGGACTTCGTTTGGCCCATACCTCTCGCACATCCCGCTGCCGATCAGTTCATCTGGATGGAGGGAGCCGTTCTGCGACGCGCGCAGGGACCGTTCTATGAATCCTCAAACTTTGCGAATTTCTGTGGATTCTTTCTGATCGCAGCCTCGATCGCATTGCTGGCCCGAAGAGAACGCTATTTGGGCTTCCCGCGTTTACTGGTGGTGGTCTTTGCCTCCGTCCTCAGCCTTGCAGTTCTCGTTGCCTTCTCGAGGAGCGCGTGGGCCAGCATTTTGATCGCCCTGCTCGCTGCACCCGTGGTGTCGCGGATGGTCAGGTTGCCGCGCGGGCTGGCTGTGCTTTGCGCTGTGGTCGGTCCTCTGTGTTTTGTTTGGATATTTTCGCCAGGGCTGTGGGACTACCTTGTTAGCGCACGCGTCGGCCGGCTCTTCGAGATTCTGGACGATCCCAATTCCGCGACAAGCGGACGATTCGAGACCTGGGTACGAGTTCTGTCCATCATGAAAGATCACCCACAATATCTCTTTTTAGGAATCGGCTATAAGACGCTCACCGTCACTCGTCTTTTTCACGGAGAAATCGTCACCGACAATGGGTATCTCAGCCTCCTGCTCGAATGTGGTATCGCCGGGCTCGCGGGCTTTGCGCTGCTGTCGCGAGCCATCTTCCGGACTTTCCTCAAACTCACACGCTCGGCGTCTGACTTGCCCGCATTCTGGGGCGCCGTCCTCGTTGCGATATGGTGCGGCGAACTGGTTCAGCTTCTCGCGACGGATGCGCACACTTATTGGCGCAACATCTCCATATTCGTCGCATTGGCCGCCCTGACCCTGAATTTGTCCGAACGGAAGCAGTCGTCAGTGGGGCCCGCATGAGAAAGTCCGTCGTCTTTCTGGAACAGCAAAGCTGGCTCGGCGGGGCTCAGCGTGTGCTCGAGGCCGCGCTGGAATCAATCGGTCCTGAATATGAGCGTATCGTCACGTTCCCGGACCACGGACCGTTTCGATCTGCGCTCGAGGAGAAGGATATCGAGACGATGGACTTGCCGATTGGGGACTACAGCCCGGGAAAGAAATCCCCCATGGAGAAGATTACCTTCGCGTGGCGCAGCCTGTATTGCGGACTCAAGCTCGCTTCATTCATTCGGAAGAGACGGGTTTCTCTCGTCTATATCAACGGACCTCGATGCATGCCTGCGGGTGTGCTTGCGGCGTGGCTCACCCGACGGCCCGCTATTTTTCATCTGCATCTTTTTTTGACCCGGCGTTTCGAGATCGCGCTGGTTGCCTGGCTGGCCCGCCGCGTCTCGCGGATCCTTGCGTGTTGCAATGCGGCGGGAGCTTCGCTTCTGGATGCGGACTCTCGCCTTGCGGCAAAGACCGACGTTCTGTACAACCCGTTGCCTCAGGCTGGGAATCCGACAGCACCCGCTCCGTTGCGCCCGACGAGGCAGCCTTCGGATCGCATCACGATCGGCATGGTGGGGAGGATCACCGAGAAGAAGGGGCAGTTGCTGCTGTTACGTGCAGTAGGAGGATTGCCTCCAGCGATTCGCGACAAGGTTCACCTTCTGATTGTCGGAGCGGAGGGTCCGCGGTGCCTTCCGGACTTCGTTTATGGTGAGAGTCTCCGAGCCGAAGCTGTCAGGCTGGGGCTGGAGAGTCAGATCACGTGGGCCGGGTACATTGCGGATACCAGATCGTGTTATGCGTCGATGGATGTTTTTGTCCATCCGGCGTTGCCCCCCGAAGCATTGAGCATCGTTATTCTGGAAGCTCTCGACTCTGGCGTTCCCGTCGTTGCAACGAGAACAGGAGGAATTCCGGAGATGATCCAGGATGGCTTCAATGGCCTCCTCGTGCCTCCCGGGGACGACATCTCTCTCAGACGCGCGCTGGAGCTGATTCTCGAAAACGATGCTGCGCGTGAACGTCTTCAGGCCGGAGCGCGCGCGGGCCTGGATCACCGATTTCGTCCGGAAAGATTTTCCTTCAGTATTCGCAGGGTTATCGGCGAGCTCTGCCCGCAACAAGACAGGCTGTGACATGCAGCCACGGACCGCCCTCGTTCACCACTGGCTGGTCACGATGCGCGGTGGCGAGCGCGTGTTCGAAGCTCTCGCCCAACTGTTCCCGTCTGCCGACCTCTTCACGCTGGTCTGCGACAGGAAGAAGATGGGGCAATCGTTCAATGGACGTCGTGTTCGCAGCTCGTTCCTGCAGCATTTACCTAAGGCCGCGCAATGGTATCGCTACTACCTGCCCCTCTTTCCGTATGCAGCCCAACAACTGGATCTCACGGGATATGACCTTGTCGTCAGTTCTGATGCCGCCACGGTTAAAGGTGTGCAAGCCGGGAACGCAACCCACATCTGTTATTGCCATACGCCCATGCGATATGTGTGGAGCGGTTACGAAACCTACCGTCGTATGGCAGGATCGCTGAGTCGTCGCGCCCTTGGAGCGTTCCGTAAGAGTCTCTGTCAGTGGGACTATGAAGCCGCGCAGCGCGTGACGCTCTTTGTCGCCAATTCCAGAAACGTTCAGAAGAGGATCAGGGAATGCTACGGCCGCGAGAGTTGTGTCATCTATCCGCCCGTGGACACGGAACGTTTCTCGATTGGCCGGGAGGCAGAGCAGCCCGGAGATTCTTTCCTGGTGGTCTCTCCGCTCGTTCCGTACAAACGTGTGGACTTGCTGGTGGATGCTTTCAACAAGTGCGGGAGAAGTCTGACTGTCATCGGTGATGGCCCTGAACGGCAAAAACTGCAACGCCGAGCGGGGCCAACCGTCCGATTTCTTGGCGCCCAATCCGACAACAGCGTCGTGAGGGCAATGCAACAATGCCGCGCTTTTGTGTTTGCCGGCGAGGAGGATTTCGGAATTGTCATGGCCGAGGCGCAAGCGTGTGGGAAGCCCGTTATTGCATTCGGTCGCGGAGGCGCTTCCGAGATTGTGAAGCCCGAACAAACCGGCGTCCTGTTTGAGGAGCAGTCGATCGAGTCTGTGATCGACGCCCTCGACCGATTCGACGGTAAGACATTCGACTCCTTCGCCATCCGCCGGTCTTCGCTGAGGTTCAGCCGGGATCGCTTTCTCCGGGAGATCGGGGAGCTGATCCCCACGGGTTTTGCGAGTCCAATCTATGATTTCAAAATTTAAGATTTGAGATTTTCGGGGTCCTTAGTTGGGACACCTGCTGTGGACAATGCTCCATTCTGATAAACTTGAATCCTCACGAGGAGCGCACCATGAAATTCTTTCTGGACACAGCGAATCTCAACGAAATTCGCGAGGTTGCCAGCACCGGCATCCTGGATGGCATCACGACAAACCCGACGCTGATCTCAAAAGAAGGCAATTCCTTCGAGGATCAGCTTCTGAAGATTTGCGCGCTGGTTAACGGCCCGGTTAGCGCGGAAACGGTCAGCCCGGACTCGGCTGGAATGGTTGACGAAGGACGGCATCTGGCAAAGCTCCATAAGAACATTGTTATCAAGTGCCCAATGACGCGTGAAGGCCTCAAGGCTACGAAGACACTTTCCGACGAAGGTATACGCGTCAACGTCACGCTCATTTTCTCAGCGCCCCAGGCGCTGATGGCCGCGAAGGCGGGCGCGACTTTCGTCAGCCCGTTTGTAGGAAGGCTTGATGATATCGGGCAGGACGGCATGCTTCTGATCAAGGACATCGTCGGCATCTTCAATAATTATGATTTCAAAGCCGAAGTGCTGGTCGCTTCCGTCCGGCATCCGGGCCACGTGATTCAGGCAGGGCTCCTTGGCGCCGATGTCTGCACGCTGCCTGCGAAGGTCTTCGACCAGATGCTCAAGCATCCGCTGACGGATCGCGGCGTCGAGCAGTTCCTTAAGGATTGGGAGAAGGTCCCCGTCATCAAATAATGGCCCGCGTCACGGCTTCGGACCGTATCGAGCAACTTGCCCAGCGTAATCGCGCTGCCGAGATGGGCGGCGGCAAAGACCGGCTCGACAGACAAAAGGCCGAAGGAAAGTTGACGGCTCGCGAGCGTGTCGAGGTTCTGCTCGACAAAGACTCGTTCGAAGAGTTCGATAAATTCATAAAGCACCGCTCCCTCGATTTCGGCATGGCCGATCAGCAATATCCCGGCGATGGTGTCGTTGCCGGTCACGGTCGAATCGATGGCCGCCTTGTCTACGTTTTCGCCCAGGACTTCACGGTCTTCGGTGGCTCCCTCAGCGAAACCAACGCACAAAAGATCTGCAAGATCATGGATCTCGCCATGAAAATGGGCGCGCCGGTGATCGGCCTTAACGATTCCGGAGGCGCGCGAATCCAGGAGGGGGTCGCTTCTCTCGGCGGCTATGCGGATATCTTTCTCCGAAACACTCTGGCTTCGGGTGTGATCCCGCAGATCTCCGCCATCATGGGGCCGTGCGCAGGCGGCGCGGTGTACTCGCCGGCGATAACCGACTTCATCGCGATGGTTGACAAGACGAGCTATATGTTCGTAACGGGTCCGGACGTTATCAGGACTGTTACCCACGAAGAAGTCACGAAAGAGCAACTCGGCGGCGCGGTGACACACAACACTCAGAGCGGCGTCGCTCATTTTCTCGCACCCAACGATGAGGAATGCCTGCTGCTGCTGCGCGAACTGCTGTCGTTCCTCCCATCCAACAATCTGGACGACGCGCCGCGCAAGACCTCGAGCGACCCGATCGACCGCGTCGAGGTCTCGCTGAATACCATCGTTCCTGCCGAGTCCAACGTTCCTTATGACATCAAGGATGTCATCCACGCCGTTGCCGACGACAACTACTTCTTCGAAGTTCACGAACACTACGCCCAGAACGTCGTTGTGGGATTCGCGCGTCTCGATGGGAGACCTGTGGGTGTGGTCGCGAATCAGCCGGCGGTGCTGGCCGGCTGTCTCGATATCGGTGCGTCGCTGAAGGGAGCGCGCTTTGTCCGGTTTTGCGACGCTTTCAATATTCCGCTGATCACGTTT
>Ga0068859_100005488_pt1 | contig 12913 bp, 11 predicted proteins | sample KBSSwiS22_FD_66585 | JGI IMG/M metagenome (GOLD analysis project Ga0068859, IMG submission 66585) | Switchgrass rhizosphere microbial communities from Kellogg Biological Station, Michigan, USA - KBS Switchgrass S2-2 | ecosystem: Host-associated > Plants > Roots > Rhizosphere > Soil ... | reverse complement strand
GATCGCCACGCTCGCCGGCACCGCGACCGTGCTTGCCACCTTCGCTTTCCTCCAGCTGCTGACGCGCCAGCCGCGCACCGCCGCGATCGGCGCGCTGCTGGTCGTGCTCAACCAGCTGGTGTTCATCCAGGCGCGCATCGCCATGCTGGACGCGTTCCTCGGCGCGTTGCTGCTGTGGGGACTGACCTGCCTGGTCTGGGCGATGCGCAGCCCGCCGCGCTGGACCCTGTGGCGCTGGGCCCTCGGCAGTGCACTGCTCGGACTCGCGATCGGAGTGAAGTGGCTGGCGCTGCCCTATGTCGCACTTGCCGGCCTGGCGTTCGTCACGATCCGCTTCCGCGACGGAGTTGACCATGCGCATTGGCGCGGGCTCGGCATGCTCCCGGCGCTGCTGCTGCTCCTATTGGTCGCGGGCGCGGCCTATGCGCTGACGTTCCTTCCCGCCTTCTTCTACACCGAGCGGCCGCTGACGCTGGCGACGCTGGTGCCGTTCCAGCAGGAGATGTGGGCGCTGCAGACGCAGAAGCTGGCATCGCATCCCTATCAGTCGAGCTGGTGGAGCTGGCCGCTGATGCTGCGCCCGATCTGGTATTTCTACGAGCCCGACCAGGGCGCGCAGCGCGGCGTGCTGCTGATCGGCAATCCGGTGGTGATGTGGGGCGGGCTGGCCGCGGTCGCCGCCTGCTGGCGGGCAGGGCTGTGGCAGGGGGCGCGACACCAGCTGGCGATCGCACTGCTGTGGACCGCGTCGCTGCTGGTCTGGGCGCTGATCCCCAAGTCGCTCGGCTTCTATTATTACTATTATCTGCCCGGCATCTTCCTGTGCCTCGCAATCGCGCTGGCGTTCGCGCACTTCGACCGCAAGCGGCAGTGGGACGTGTGGTTCCTTGGCGCGAGCGCCGTCGCCTTCGCCTATTTCTATCCGATCCTGTCCGCCGCATCGCTCTCCGGCCCGATGAGCTTCGCGCATTGGACTTGGTTCGACAGCTGGCGCTAAAGACGGATGGTCCGTGCGCGGCATCGTTCGCCTATGATAAAACAGCACGCACGCCTTGGCGGCCAACTGACACGACACATTGACCGCTCTGAGGTTCGGTTCATATTCAACCCGTGACTAGAGTGACCGCTATCCGCCTCACAGCCATCCTGGCTGTATTCGTGGGACTACCACTATACTGGACCATGTTTCCGCCTAGGGAGCCCATCGGACTGGCGAACGGCATCTACTCCAACGCCTGTTGTGGCGTCCTAGAATTACATGACGGGCAAATGTCTTTGGGGAACACCCGACATATCACCTACGTCGTTGAGTACGATAAAGTGGGGCGATACGTTCTGCCGGAGTCCTACGTTGGTGTTTCTGGACATGTTGTCTTTGTAGGCAGTGGCTACCCAATGAAACTGCGCCTCGACAAGGTGCCACATCCGCAGCGCCTTGATTTGATCGACTCCACCAGCGGCGACATGATTTCGTTCAATCGCGCGACCAGCGGCTAGTCACCCACTCTGCCGACTCGATCGCGGCTTCAGCCTAATACCGCCCCCAGGTGAATTTCGACGACAGCACGAAATTCCACACCGCGGCGACGACGATGCCGGCGAGCGCCGAGAGCCGCCAGTCGCCGTGGTGAACGTCGTGGAGGAACGATGCCATCCCGATATTGGCGACCAGCCCCACTGCGCAGACGAGGCAGAACGACAGCCAGCCGCGCAGCAACGCCACGAAACCTTTCAGCCGCTGCTCGCGATAGGTCAGCGCATTGTTGAGGAAGAAGTTGAACGTCATCGCGGCGAAGGCGGCGGCGATCGTGGCGCCGACGAAGTTGATCTCGAGGATCCGGAACAGCAGGTACAGCACCCCGAAATTGACCGCCGCGCCACACGCGCCGATCACCGAGAACATCGCGAACCGCACCGGCACGATGTGCCCGATCATGCGGTCGTAGAGCGCGATCAGGAATTCGAGCGCGACGACATGGTCGAGCTTGCTTTCGCCCAGCTCGCGCGTGCGGAACACATAGGGCAGTTCCTTGAACCGCAGCGGCCGGTGGCTCACCGTCATCAGGTCGAGCAGGATCTTGAACCCGATCGCCGAGAGATCCGGCACCAGTTCGCGCATCACCTGCGAGCGGATCATGAAGAAGCCGCTCATCGGATCGGCGAGATCGGCGTGGAGCACGTGGCGCGACAGCCGAGTCGCGAACGCCGATTTGGCGACGCGGTCGCTGTCCCACTCGCCGGTACCGCCGCCTTCGACGAAGCGCGAGCCGATCACCACGTCGAGGTCGGAATCCTGCTGTAGCATCGCAACCATCTGCGGCAGCAGGCGCTCGTCGTGCTGCATGTCGCCATCGATCACCGCGACCAACGGTGCCGCAGTCGCGCACATGCCCTCGACGCACGCCGACGACAGCCCGCGCCGACCGAAGCGTTGGATCACGCGCACACGCGAGTCGCTGCGGCCGAGCTCGCGCGCCGCCTCGGCAGTGCCGTCGGGGCTGTTGTCGTCGACGAAAATGGCTTCCCAGCTGCGCCCGGCAAGCGCCTGGTCGAGCGCCGCGATCAGCCGCGGCACGTTTGCGCGCTCATTGAACGTCGGGATGACGATCGCGAGCTCGAGCGTCACGCAAGCGCCTCGATCACGGCGTCGCCCATCTCGCGCGTGGTCGTCGTGCCGCCCATGTCGGGCGTGCGTGCGCCGGTGGTCAGTGCCTTGGCCACTGCGGCTTCGATCCGCACCGCATTCGCCGAGTCGTTCAGCGAATGGCGCAGCAGCATCGCCGCCGACAGGATCGCCGCGCAGGGATTGGCCTTGCCCTGGCCGGCGATGTCGGGCGCCGAGCCATGGATCGGCTCGTACAGTCCGTTCGCCCCGCTCCACGCGCTCAGCGCCGCAGATGGCAGCATGCCGATCGAGCCGACGCACATGCTCGCCTGATCCGACAATATGTCCCCGAACAGATTGCCGGTGACGATCACGTCGAACTGGCCCGGATCGCGCACCAGCTGCATCGCGGCATTGTCGACATACATATGAGTCAGGTGGATTTCCGGATAGTCGGTCGCGACTTCGTTGACCACATCGCGCCACAGCTGCGAGGTTTCGAGCACGTTCGCCTTGTCGACCGAGCACAGCTTGCGCCGCCGGCGCTTGGCGACTTCGAAACCGACGCGCGCGATGCGCTCGATCTCGGCTTCGTCGTAGCGCATCAGGTCATGCGCCTCGCGCAGTCCCTCGAGCGTCACGCGGCGACCCTTGTCGCCGAAATAGACGTCGCCGGTGAGCTCGCGAATGATGATCATGTCGATCGTCGCGGCGATCTCCGGCTTGAGCGCCGACGCACCTTCGAGCCCCGGAAACAGCGTGGCCGGACGGATGTTCGCGAACAGGCCGAGCTCGCGGCGGAGCCCGAGGATCGCCGCCTCGGGGCGCAGCCGGCGCTCGAGCGCGTCGAACCGTGGATCGCCGACCGCGCCGAACAGCAGCGCATCGGCGCGCTTGGCGAGCGCGAGCGTGTCGGGCGGGAGCGGGCGGCCCTGCGCAAGATAGGCCGCACCGCCGACCGGTGCCTCGGCGAATTCGAGTTCGGGGCGCACGGTTTCGAGCACGCGCCGCGCTTCGGCAGTGACTTCAGGGCCGATTCCGTCGCCGGCCAGGATTGCAATCAACGGCATTTTCTTTCGGGTTCCCCCGCATTGTTAGGTTTTGGCGACCAGCCCGCTCCGAGGCTGCATTGCCGAAGTCTCCCGCTCACGCAACCGCTCTCTTGAGCCGCTCGACCAGGCGCGCACGCGCTTCGAGCGTATCGGCTGCCCGGCCGAGCAGCACGTCGCGCGCAAGGAAGTGCCCGGTCAGCCGCAACCCGGCGAGGATATCGGGCCCATCGGCCGCACCACCTTCGCGCACGAACAGCGGGAGTGGCAACAACCGCTCGCGATAGCCCTCGGCCGCGCCGACGCTCACCGCGGCGCCGCTGCGCGGGCTGACATAGGCCAGATCTTCGACCTGGCCAGTGACCACGCAGCGCTCGAGATCGAGTCCGAAGCCGAGTTCACCGAGCAGCAGCAGCTCGTAGCGCACCAATGCCACCGCCCAGCCGCGCGCCGCGGGCGCCGCTTCGACCGCGCGCAACACTCCATCGAGCGCGGCATGGAGTCGTGGATAGGGCTGGCCGTCGGGCAGCGCGGTGGCGGTGAGCGCCGTCACCCAATCGAGCGCAGCGGCGGGCAGTGGCTGCTCGAACAACGGTGCGCGGCTATGTATCAGTTCGGCGGTGAGCCCCGCCAGTTGTTCGTCGGTCCGCGCACGCCATTCGCCGAGGATGACGTTTCCGGGCTGCAACACCGGCCGCAGCGCGCGCGATCGGCCGCCGCGGACATAGCCGGGCTGGAGCCCATGCTCGGCCGTCAGCGCACGCACGATCGCGCCGTGCTCGCCGTGCGGTCGGACCGACAGGACAAGAGCCTCGGCGCGGACGTGCATCAGCCAGCGCGCCAATCTCGAACGCGAGGCGGCATCGCCTGGCGCGGCGGCGGCGAGGCGGCATCCGCCGCGCTCATGCCGCGCGCTCGGACACCCAGTTCGACCAGAGCTGTTCGGCGCGGCGCAGGCTGGTGCGCAGCAGATTGGGGCCGAGCGGTATGTCGCAGCGATCGAGCGCGAGCCGCGGGCGATCGGCAAAATGGCAGGTCGGCAGCACCCCGCGCGCGGCCTGGAGCAGCGCGCACAGCGCCTCGAACCGGCGGACGTGCACTGCGTTGGCGCGCGTGCCGATGCGATTGGCGAGATCGAAGCTGTGGCCGACGATCGTCACCGCGGCGTGGTTTTCGACGATGGCGTGAACCAGCGCCGCTTCCATCTCGCCGGTCGAGAGCGCGCAGACCTGGAAGTCGCGGAGCTTGCCGATACGATCCTCGATCACCGTCACCGGCAGTTCGATCACGCCGCGATGTTCGATCGGCGCGATCTGCCCGGGCGCAAGGCCGACCGCGCTGATATGCGGATGGTCGGCACCATTGTGGCTCGAATCATAGACGAAGCCGAGGGCCACGAGCGCGTCGATCGTGTCGTCATTCGCCGCATAGCGCCCCGCGCGGAACGCGATCGGTTCTGGTGCCCCGGCGGCGACGAGCAGCTCGGTCGCGCCAGAGAGCAAAGCGCGCTGGTCGGCCGCGTCATAACGATTGAGCTCGAAGCGGGCATGGCTCTCGCCGCGATCGCCGATCGCGGCGCCGGCCCAGTTGGGATGGAGATGCAGCTGCACTTCCTGCCCAGCATCGAGGATCGCGCCGACCACCCGCTTGATCGGATCGAGCCCATATAGCAGCGCCGGCATCGGATCGACGAAGAAGCACGCCTTGAGATGATGGTCGGCGAGCCGCTGCAACTGCCAGGAAACGCCCACGTCGGCCGGGTCGAGCGAGCGGCGCACCACTTCGCTCGCGTCGAGCCCGGCGGCATGATGACGCCACATCAGCTCGGTATCGACGGTGAGGAACACGGGCGTCATTGCCCGACCCCTAGCGCCGGGGCGCGAAGATTTCCCGCATCTTGCGATGGATGGCGCAATAGCCTTTGAGAATGTCTGGAAATGCGTGCCTTGGGCGCATGCGGTGCCGGCCCGCGCCCCCACCCGACCACCCAGAGCATATCCTGACTGGGTGGTCGGGTGGGGGCGCGGGCCGGCACCGCCTCGAAATGCGCTCTTCCGCGCATCTCCAGACAGACGCTTACGGCTTGATCCCCCATTTGCCGTAGCGCTCGTCGATCTGCGGATTCATCATCCGCGCCGCCGACAGGTCGGTTGCGGCCTGCGGGTCCTTGTTTCGAGCGCGGATGATGCCGCGCAGATACATGCTCGCCGGCAGTTCCGGCGCACTCTCGAGCGCGGCGTTCAAGTCGGCAAGCGCGTCGTCGAACCGGTTCATGCGGAAATAGACCATGGCACGGCTGTCGAGCGCGGCTTCGGGGCCATCGGCCAGCTCGATCGCCTTGGTGCAATCCTTGAGCGCCGTATCGAGCGCGAAATTGTGCGTGCCCTTCAGCCAGCAACGCTGGTTGAGCAGCTCGGGATTGCCGGGACTCGCGGCGATCGCATCGTCGAGCACCTTGACCGCTTCTTCGACCTTGCCGCTCTCCGCGAGGATGTCGGCCTGGAGCCCGACATAGCTGTTCTTCTCCTTGCCGCCCGAAGCGATGCGATCGGCGATCAGTTCGAGCGCCTCGTCGTTCCTGCCGCGCTTTTCCTGCAAGGCGGCGAGCTGGCGCAGCACGTCGCCCGACCCTGGATCGAGCGAGCGTGCGGCCTCGAGATCGGCAAGCGCCTTGTCGTTCTGGCCGAGATCGACGAACAGCGCGGCACGGCGGCGATAGAGATCGACGCTCGGTTCGATCGCGATCGCCTTGTCGAAGTCCTGGATCGCGGCGGCGCGGTCATAGATGCTCGCGTGGAACGCCGCGCGGCGCACGAAGCGCTCGGCCTCGGTTGGCTTCTCGGCGATATATTGGCCATAGGCGGCGAGAATCGCGTCGAATTTATGCTGGCGCTTGCCGGTCTCTATCCCGACCCAACGCTGCGGATAATCGGCCGGCGCGATCGCGCGCAGCAGATGCGCGCGCGCGTCGGCGACCTGCGCGCGGGTGGCGGCGATGTCCGCAGCGGGGACTTCGGCACCAGTGCCGATCACGCGGTCCTCGACGCTCAGCCAGTCCCCCGCAATCGACGCGTTGCGCGACAGCGACACGCCGCCAAGCTGTGCCGGCAACTGCTGGCTCCCCTCGAGCGCGAAGCCCTTGCCCGCATCGGGCAGTCGCAGCTTGAGGTGCGATACCGCATAGGTCGGGCTGCCACCGGCATAGGGAATGTCGCGCCACGCAGGCCGACCGCGATCGGGATTGAAACGGAACCCGCTCACCGTGCGGTCGAGGCTGGTCTTGAACCGTCCGTCCTCTCGCCCCCATATCGGATAGGCGAGGCCGGTGCCGACGATCGTCGCCGTGCCCTCGGCCGCGTCGTAGCTGGTCGTCGCGCGCAGGCTGGTGATATTGCCGAGGAAGGTGCCGATGACGTTGCGCGTCATCTGGTCGAAGCGATCCTGGCCCAGCTGCGCCGGTCCCAGCCGCAGCGCGTCGGCCGTGCTGCCGCGGAAGACGATCTTGACGCGATAAGGTGCGGGGAACAGCACGCCCGCGCTCTGATCGAGTTCGATGTCGGCAATGACTTCGGGACGCGCATCCGGGCGCATTGTGATCGGCACCAGCGCACTGCCGGCTTCGCGGATCGGCAGCGCGACGCGGAACGGCGGCGTGTCGTCGAGATCCGCGAGCCGGTCGCCAGTGGCGGTGCCGTCGAGCCACAGATCCTTGCCGCCAATGGTGGCGTGGACGATGATATGGTCGAACGCGCCTGCCGAGGGAAGGCGCTCGGGCACTACGTCCCCCAGCCGCGAGCTGACCACCGCCGGTTCGGCGTCGATGTCCAGCCCGCGCAGGATCGAGAGCAGCAGGAACGTCTTGGCCTTGCAGTCGCCGTAGCGCAGCGACCAGGTCTGGCTGGGCGACTGCGGAACATAGTTGCCGCCGTCCATCCCGTTGAACAGATAGCGCACCTTGTCCTGTACCAGCCGCAGCGCCATCGCCGTGCGCACGCGCGGATCCTTGCTTGCCGCGGCGATCGCTGCGACTTCCTGGGCAAGCGGGCTGCCCGGCGCGATCGCGCCTTCGGTGCGGTAGAGTGGCGCCATGACCTTCGACACCGCAGGCCAGTCCGAGAACGACGACGTCTCGATCATCCGCACCGGCTGGAAGCGCAGCGGCGCGTCGCCCGGAATCTCCGGCGGCTTCGCCACCGGCATGGTGACCGTGAGCTCCTGATAGCCGCCGGCCGTCGTCAGCACCGGCGTCACGTCCTTGGCGAAGCTCTTCCAATGCAGGTTGCTGCCCTCGGGCCAGATCAGGCGCACCCGGCCGAACAGCAGCTTGTTCGGCTCGGAGACCAGTCCGGCGGTGCTCTGGACATTGCCCTTGAGCGCGGCATCGGCATGCGTCTGCGAAAAGACGATGCGGAGCACGTCGCCGATGCGCAGCCCCTGCACCGCCAATGTCGCAGTGAGGACGCCGTTGATCTGCAGCCGCTCGAGCTCTTCCTCGCGCCGCAGCACTTCGAAGCGCTGGCCGGCGGCGATCAGGTCGATATGGTCGTTGCCGCGCAGGATCTCGACCGAATGGATGGTCAGATCGCCTTTCACCGGATCCCAGTTGAGCTTGATCGTGCCGGCTTCGGTAAGCACCTGGTTCGAGGCGATGCGCGTTGCCAGCTCGGTGTAATACCAGATCTGGCCTTTCTCGAGCCGTTCCTGCTGGTCGCGCACCAGCGCCACCGGCGCATTATCGTCGAGCTTGGCGACGTCGACCGGCGGTGCCGGCTTCACCCAGGCGGGGGCAGGCGCGTAGAGCGGCTTGTCGCCGGCCTGCGCAAGGCTGGGCCAGGCGACGAAGGCGAGCAGCGGCAGAAACTTAGGGGTACGCATGACGATCCTTTTCCGTCTGGACGGAGTGTAGCTCGTCGCGAATTCGGCACAAGTGGCCTTGCCGCTGTGAGTGGCTACCGCTCGTCTCAAATACCGGTCAGCACCAAATTCACTGCGTGTGGAAATAGTCGTACAGGTTCTGCGCCATCGCCTTGCTCACGCCCGGCGCCTTCTGCAGGTCCTCGAGGCTCGCCGAGCGCACCGCGCGTGCCGTGCCGAAGTGCATCAGCAGCGCCTTCTTGCGCGCCGGTCCGATCCCGGGAACGTCGTCTAGCGGGCTCGCGCCGATCGCCTTCGCGCGCTTGGTGCGATGCGCGCCGATCGCGAAGCGATGCGCCTCGTCGCGCAGCCGCTGGAGGTAGAAAAGCACCGGCGAGTTGACCGGCAGCATCAGCTCGCGCCCGTCCATCAGATGGAACACTTCGCGGCCCTCGCGGCCGTGATGCGGCCCCTTGGCGACGCCGACCATGCATACATCCTCGATCCCGAGATCCTCGAGCACGGCTTTCACTGCGTTGAGCTGTCCACGGCCGCCGTCGACCAGCACGAGATCGGGCCAGCCATCGCCCTGGCGGTCGGGATCTTCTTCCTGCGCGCGCGCGAAACGGCGGCTGAACACTTCGCGCATCATGCCGAAGTCGTCGCCGGCGATCGTCTCCGGGCGCTTGATGTTGAACTTGCGGTACTGGTTCTTGCGGAAACCCTCGGGTCCGGCGACGACCATCGCGCCAAGCGCATTAGTGCCCTGGATGTGGCTGTTATCGTAGATTTCGATCCGGTCGGGCGGCTCGGGCAGTTCGAAGATGTCGGCGATTTCGGCAAGCAGCTTCGCCTGCGTCGTCGATTCGGCGAGCCGCCGGTCGAGCGCCTCGACGGCGTTGCGCGCCGCCTGCTCCATCAGCCGCCGGCGGGCGCTGCGCTGCGGCACGCTTAGCGCAACCTTGAACCCGGCGCGTTCCGCCATTGCCTCGGCGAGCAGTTCGGCCTCGGGCAATTCGCGATCGACCAGCACGTTCTTCGCCGGCGGCACTTCCTCGTAGAATTGCATCAGGAACTGCGACAGCACTTCGTCTTCGGGCACGTCCTGCGTGTGCGCCGGGAAGAAGCTGCGGTGGCCCCAATTCTGCCCGCCGCGAATGAAGAAGGCCTCGATCGCCATCAGCCCCGACTTGCTCGCGAGTGCGAACACGTCGGCGTCGCCGACGCCTTCGGCATTGATCGCCTGGCTGCCCTGAATGAAAGTCAGCGCCTTCAGCCGGTCGCGCAGCACCGCGGCCTGCTCGAAATCGAGCTGCTCCGCCGCCGCCTGCATCGCTTCGCCCAGCTTGGCCTGCACCTGGGTCGACTTGCCCTGGAGGAAGTCGCGCGCATCGTCGACCAGCTCGGCATAGCCCGCCGCGTCGATGCGCCCGACGCACGGCGCCGAGCAGCGGCGGATCTGGTAGAGCAGGCACGGCCGGTCGCGCGTCGCGAAGAAGCCGTCTGTGCACGAGCGCAGCAGGAACAGTTTCTGCAGCGCGTTCAAGGTCTTGCGCACCTGCCCCGCGCCGGCGAACGGGCCGAAATAATCGCCCTTGAAGCGCCGCGCGCCACGATGGAGCTGGACGCGTGGGAAGTCATGGTCCTGGCGGAGCAGGATGAACGGGAAGCTTTTGTCGTCGCGCAGCAGCACATTGTACGGCGGGCGAAAGCGCTTGATCAGCTGCGCCTCGAGCAGCAGCGCCTCGGCTTCGTTGTTGGTAGTGACGATCGTCATGCTGCGCGTCTGCGCGACCATCCGCTGCAGCCGCTTCGACAGCCGCGCGACTTGCGTGTAGTTGGTCACGCGATTCTTGAGCGCGCGCGCCTTGCCGACGTAGAGCACGTCGCCGCGCGCATCCTGCATGCGATAGACGCCGGGACGCACCGGCAGCGTCTTGAGCACGTTGCGGATCGCCGCCACCCCCGCATCGAGATCGGGCGTATCGGCACCGCGAACTGCGTAAGTGGCCTTTTCCTCGTTGAATCGGCTCGGCGAATTGGGGTCGGACATGGGGTGCCGATTTAGGCACAAGCAACGGGCCGCGCCACCCGCGGCGCTGCGAAATCGGCTCCGCGGTACATAAGGGAACGGCCTCCGGAACCTACGCTCCGAAGGCCGTGAATCTCGCTTGTGGCGAAATCAGTTCAGCCGGTTGAGGCTGGCGATCGTCTTGTCGACGAGCGGTTTGTCCACATCCGCGCCGTGCTTCTCCGCAATGATCATCGCCGCCGCCTTGGTGGCGGTATCGGCCGCCTTGGCGCGCACCGCGCTGATCGCTGCACGCTCGGCAGCGGCGATCTTGTCTTCGGCCATCTTGGCGCGGCGCTTGATCAGCTCCGCTGCGTCCGCTTCGGCCTTGGCGCGCAACGCCGCAGCTTCGCGCTCGGCGTGCGCGACGATCTCGGCGGCGTCGTTGGCGCTCGCGGCGTTGCGCGCAGTCGCCTCGGCGAGTAGCGCCTCGGCTTCCGAACGCAGCTTCGCGGCTTCGTCGATCTGCTTCTTGATTCCGGCGATCTTGGCGTCGAGCGCGCGGCCGATCATCGCCGGCACCTTCTGCCAAAGGATGATCCCGATCACGATGAGCATCGCGAGCGCCACCCAGCCGGGTGCGGTCAGGAACAGCGCGCTCGGTTCCTGATGCAGCTCGAGCGTGCCCGTCGCTGCCGTCAAATGCGCTGGTTCAGCCATGTGCCGACACTGCCTTCACAGTCTGCTCGATTGTCGCGCGATCGACCGCAAGCCCCGAGAGCTTGGCCACGATCGCATCGACGGCGTCCACGGTCGCCGCCTCGACTTCGGTTTCCGCCTCGCGCGCACGCGCCTCGACGTCGGCGGTCGCCTGGGCGATCCGCGCTTCGTTGCTGGCAGTCGCCGCCTTGACCTGAGCTTCAGTAGCGGCCGAAGCTTCGGCCTTGGCGGCACCGGTCAGGCGGCTTGCTTCGCCCCGCGCACCGTCCAGGCCGGCGTCATACGCCTCCTGGATGCGGCGCGCGGTGTCGCGGGCAGCCTCGGCCGCGGCGATGTCGCCCTGGATCAGCGCGTTGCGATTTTCGATCGTGCGCTCGATCCTGGGCACCATCAGCCTGCCGATCCCGAAATAGACGAGCGCGAAAACGATCGCGAGCCAGAACAGCTGCGAGGCGTAGATCTCGCCGGCCTGGGATAGCTGCGGCATGGGCCGAGGCCTCCGTTGCTTAGTGGCGGACGACGAACAGGATCAGGATCGCGACGACGAACGCGATCAGGCCCAGCAGTTCCGAACCGGCGAAGCCGATGAACAGACGGCCCTGCTGACCGTCGGCAGCACCCGGATTGCGCAGCGCGCCCTCGAGGAACGAGCCGAACACATTGCCCACGCCCAGCGCGGCCAGGCCGATACCGATCGCCGCGAGGCCGGCACCGATGTACATTGCACCAACGTCAGTCATTTCAAGCTCCTTAGGTAATTCGAGAAAATCCGGTCCGCGCCTTAGTGCAGATGCACCGCGTCGTGGAGATACAGCGAAGTCAGCAGCGCGAACACATAGGCCTGGATCGCGCACACCAGCAGTTCGAGCGCGCTCACGCCGATGATCATGAGCATCGACGCGAACCACACGGCAATGCCGATCGGGCTGCCGCTGAGTCCCGCGTTGAGACCCTGCACGGCGAAGCTGCCGAACACTTCGAGCAGGATATGCCCGGCGGTCATCGCGACGAACAAGCGCAACCCGAGGCTGAACGGGCGCACCATGAACGAGATGAACTCGACGGGCACGATCACCGGCATCAGCCACCATGGCGCGCCGTGCGGAACGAACAGCGAGAAGAACTTCAGCCCGTGCTTGACCAGCCCGACCACCAGCACGATGCCGAACGAGAAGAAGGCGAGCACCGCCGTCACGGTGATGTGGCTGGTCACGGCGAAAGTGTGCAGCCCTGGCACCACCGCGAGCGGCATCACGCCGACCAGGTTCGCGAACAGAATGAAGAAAAACAGCGAGAAGATGTACGGCGCGAACTTCTTGCCGCCCTTGCCGATGCTCGTCTGCACCATGTTGTCGATGAATCCCACGGCGCCTTCGGCGGCGAGTTGCCAGCGCGACGGCACCAGCCGGCCCTTCAGCCCGCCCGAGATGAACCAGGCGAGCAGGCCGAGCACGACGAACATGAAGAGCGCCGAGTTGGTGAAGGAGAGGTCGTATGCCCCGATCTTCAGAGGGACGATGGGACCAACTTGGAATTGCTCCATCGGGTCGATTTTGCCCGCGCTCACTCGGGTTGCTCCTTCGAAATCCGGTAGATGTTGCGGAACGCCACCGCGACCGACAGCGCCAGCAGGCCCAGCAGGAACCAGGGGCTGGTGCCGAGCCAATAGTCCAG
>Ga0068859_100005486_pt1 | contig 12913 bp, 9 predicted proteins | sample KBSSwiS22_FD_66585 | JGI IMG/M metagenome (GOLD analysis project Ga0068859, IMG submission 66585) | Switchgrass rhizosphere microbial communities from Kellogg Biological Station, Michigan, USA - KBS Switchgrass S2-2 | ecosystem: Host-associated > Plants > Roots > Rhizosphere > Soil ... | reverse complement strand
GCGACGACGTCGTTTATTCCTGACCAGGAAGTACCATACTCGCTGACCTGGACCGGAAGCTATCAGCGGCAGTTTAGAAACGACTGGGCTTTTGAGCTGCGTTATGTCGGCACGAGGGGCATTCATCTGATTACCCAGAATCGCATAAATGTACTACCCAAGGTGTCACCGGAGCTCGGTCTGAGCGGCTTGCCAACCTTCATTGGCAATGCGCCGACGCAGGCACAGATTGACGCGCTGCCGGCGGGCACGCTTACGCTAGCTCAGATTCAGGCTCGTCCCAGGATAGACCCGGTGTACGCGGCAGCAGGCTTCACCTCGAACGTAGTAGCATTCCTTTCCAACGGAAATTCAACCTACCATGGAGGCTCGGCCGAGGTAACAAAGCGTTTCTCCAACGGCTTCCAGCTGACGAGTGCTTATACGTTCAGTCACTTGATCGATGACACGACGGCTGAAGTGTTTTCGACCGTACTGTCGCCGCGTCGTGTTGAGGACTTCCGCAACCTGCGGCGAGAGCGTGCGAATTCAGCTTTGGATCATCGTCATCGATTTGTCACCTCGTGGATCTACGAATTGCCGTGGGGGAAGAATAGCAACGGCTGGACCAGGACGATGCTCAATGGCATTAACATCGCCGGGACCTATACGTACGAAACTGGGGAGCGAATAACGATTCGCAGTGGCACCGATGCGAATCAGAATGGGGACAGTGCGGGCGATCGCGCGATTCTGAACCCAGGCGGCACCGAAGGAATAGGAAGCATTGTGGACCCCCTGGTTCGAACCTGCCCAGCGTTCAATCTCGACGGTACTTGCACAACATCGGCAGCTTCCCGAACCGTCGGTTACGCTGCGAAGAATCCAAATGCGAAGTACATCCAGGCGGGGGATGGAGCCGTATCGACCATCGGTCGCAACACATTCTTGTTGTCACCGATCAATAACTTCGACCTCTCGCTATTCAAGAATTTCCGGTTTGGCGAGTCGAAGTACATTCAGGTGCGGGCTGATTTCTTCAATGCATTTAACCATCCGCAGTATGTTCCGGGTTCCGTTAACACCGTGGATCCGATTGCTACTACGGGCCTGACAACCTTAAACCAGATCGCACCGCTGACGACCGATTTTCTCAACCCAAGCAAGGTGTTAAGCAGTAATCCGCGCGTTATCCAAATGGCGCTGCGGTTTAACTTCTAGCTGCCGACTTGGCCTTGAGTTTTACGGGAGGTAGTGACCGTGCTACCTCCCTTTGCTTTTCACCGGGAGGTGTTTTGCCCATGAAGAACTCACACACGCTCTGGCTGATTGGAATAGCTCTCATTCCGGCTTTTATAGTTACCGCGTCAGCGCAGCGAGGTAGCTCGGGCCGTGCAAACCCTGACGCAACTCGGGCCACGATCAATGATGAGACGTTCCGCGAGCTAATGAAAATGGAACGCGAGAATAGGAATCCCGCAGGAGATAATTCCGAGGTGATGCGAGCTTTACTCAAACAAACCGGGGATGACTTCAGGGCAATACAAAATATCAATAACAAGATGATGGCCGAGGTTTACGCTACAGAGAAAATCGATTATGGACGGGCGGCAGCGGCGATTGCGCAAATTAATACGAAGGCGATTCGGCTGAAGAATAATCTGTCATTGCCAAACCCCCACGACGTGAAAAAAAATGATCTGACCGTTTCCGGAGCGAAGGAGTTTAAGTCTGCGCTGCTCCTCATGGACCATTCGATCATGAACTTTGTCAACAGCCCGATCTTTCAAAAACCGAACCTCGTGGAAATTGAATCGGCCACGCGGGCCAGTCAGGATCTCGCCGAGATCATAACCCTCAGCGCAACTCTAAAAAAAATAGCTGATAATCTGAAGGCACGATGACTTAGCCATAATCTTCATCGTTTCGACAGAAGGTTGAGGGTTCAGGGTCGACGTGTGTTGCCGTCACAAGTCGGCCCGCTTTTTTTCGTGGACTCAACAAAGAATGACGCGCGCACAACTGGCATTTAATCCGATGCCAGTGAACAGCATGAAACAACGATTGCCATTCCTTGATACAGGAGGCAGAGCAATCGCGTAGTGTCTGCCTCCCGCCCTGTAGTCACCACGTCCGACTGATCAGTTCCTGTCAGGGTTGAGCACACTCACACCAGGGGAACGACGCGCATGCTCCACAATCAGTACAAACGCATGCCCCGCAGATTTGCGTCCCGTTGCAAGTCCTTGCACAACACGTCCCGCCGCGAGCAGCGGCCGGCAGTGTTTTTTCAGCATTGAGCACCTGCACGCTAAACGGCAGATTACCTCGGTTGAGTTTCGTCAGGTTCTTATCAACCAGCAAAGTATCCAACGCTTCCGTCATCTCCTTGCCTTCGCGCTGAACCACTTGAAGTATGCGTAACTCGACTTGACCACGGTCGCGCATGTAAGGAATGATCGTCAGCTTTTTGCCGTCCTTTTCCACGTTGATTGTGCCGCCTTCGACTTCCGTTACGTTGGCCGAGTCACCACTCGCGAAGGTGAATCGAAGTTGCACGGCTTTTACCGAATCCATACTGGCTTGAGTTACCGGAGGCGCGGGCCTGCCGTAAGCCCAGAGAATCATCATGGACCCAAACACAGCTAGCAGAGTTGTGCCTGTAATTATGCGATGAACCTTAATCATTGAAAGTGCTCCTTTCGTAGCTTGTTGTTTGGGAGGCTATCTCGTCCGACATTGGAGACATGCCGGCTGGGCTGGTGTGAAATAAATTGTCGGGTGGACGCGCGAACTATACTCTCAATAAGCCAAGGGTTCAACTCAGAGCCGTTCGCACTCGCATCTAAGCTGCCCCACGAGTTTGCTTGGGCCAGGACGCTCGAACGAACGCCTATGTGGCCCACCTTTGCTTTCGCTGATGGCGTGTAATAGCTTTTGCCGTGTTCTTCCTGACTTCCACAACCTGGTCCACTCTTTGATAAAACGGAGGAGATCCATGATTCAAATCAAAAAATTGCGGATTGTATCTGTCTGTCTTCTCATACTCTGTGCCTGCTCGGTATTTCAAGCCCAGGATCGAACAATCATTATCAGCGGTACTGTGGTGACTCCGGAAAAGGTTCTCAACAAGGGATGGGTCGTAATCAAGCACAAGAAAATCAGCACGGTGTCAGACACGCTTCCGGAAGAAGAGAATGCCATCTGGGTCGACACCAACGACATCATCTTTCCCGGGTTTATTGATCTACACAACCATCCTATGTACGCGATGTTTGAACCATGGGACGCGAGGCAACTGTTCAATAACCGGTACGAATGGCGCTCGCTGGAGAAGTACAAGCAGGAAATCTCCACGCCGGCTCGTAACATACAGGACGATCCGCAGGGTTATTGTGACATCGCCGAGTTTGCTGAAGTGCAGGCAGTAACAGGTGGGACCACCACGTTCTCAGGCACGTTCCTCCTCAGATCATTCGGTACGACTTTTCCTGCCTGCTTATCTCGACTTGCGGTGAGGAAGCTGGAGATTGACTCCGGCTTTTACTCAGGGCACGGACACGAAAGAGTCCAAAATGTTCTTGGTGTCGCCCGAGATTATAATGAGGCGACCGCCGCCGAAGTGCGGCGTAAGGTTGCTGAAAAAAGAATAGATCTTGTGCTGATCCATGTGGCCGAAGGAAAGAGGACGGACCCTGAATCAATTAAGGAATTTGACCTGCTTAAAGACCGTGGGTTTCTCACTCCCACTACAGCCGTTATCCATGGTGTAGCTTTCGATAAGAGTGATTTTGCAAAGATGAGATTAGCGGCCACAGCCCTGGTCTGGTCTCCGCAAAGTAACATGATTCTCTATAACACCACTACGGACGTGGTTGCTGCTTTCAGAGAAGGTGTTTCGATCGCGTTGGCGCCGGATTGGGCGCCTTCGGGAGCCAGAAACATGTTGGGTGAAATTCAGTATGCCGCCAAACTTAACCAGACCACTCTCGGCGGCTTCTTTTCGAATCAGCAGTTGTTCGAAATGGCCACCTCCATCCCGGCGAGAATCGCACACATCGACGACAAGGTGGGAACGATTCAGCCGGGATTGTTTGCTGACATATTCCTACTGCATGGAGATGCAACCCAGCCATTCGATAGCCTGGTGCAATCAAAGCCTCAGGACGTTTCGCTCGTCCTGGTAAACGGTGTTCCGATCTATGGTGATGCGACGTTGATGAGTAAGTTTAACGTAACCACAGAGCCGGTTCCATTTTGCGGGGAGACGAAGAATCTGAATCTGAACGTGCTGCCTAATGGAAAACTATCAGATGTGCAGCAGCGCCTCGGACAGAAAATGGAAGTTTACAAACTGAAACTTGCGAAGGTTGATCCATGTGCGCAGTGAACGATGCAGCCGAGATGCGCCCCTGCTAAAGCGCTTCTCGTAACTGTGCGAAGATCTGTTCCCTTATACGGTCCACCCAAGAGGGGGCGCCTCGAAAACCTTGTCGCCGTGCCGGACATTGTTAGTCGAGATGTGCAATGCTGATTAAAAGTATTGCGAGAAATGCCCCGGCCCCGATACCGATACCAATGCCGAGGTTCCTTGCGGTTGAATGACCTCTGTTGCTCTCAACCTTAGAAACGTCAGTGTAACGGATTGTCATTGGCAAATCGGTCTTTCGATCACGCAGGACAAAGTCATCGCTTCCAGCCTGCCCGATGTAACCCTTGTGCTTCGTTCCATCCTTTAGAATTACGGTTGCTTTGGCCTTCTCTCCGATTCCTATTTTCGCAACCTTGGCCTTTACCTTCTCTAGTGTCGCTCCTTCCAGGTTGCTCTGCTGGGCAACTGCCGGCATGGAGATGCAAGTGATAAAGAACACACTGGCGAGCAAACAAATTAAATAGGTTCTCATTATTGTGGTTTCCATTTCTTCGCGGCATAGACAGTTGGGCTTTGATCGTATGCGCTGTCAGTGCCTTTTTCAGCGGAACGTGGACAAAAGAGCAACCAGAATGCCATCAACTCTGCATGAAATATCAGGCGTAACGACGACTGAAATGTGTTGGTGTAGGAAGTTTCTGAAGATTAGATTGGTCTTATGCAATAACAATCCGACAGCTGGTGCAGTTTTGCGTTGATGTGCATCGAACGCATGAAACCGCAGCTTGCGCGGGGAGCGACGATTGCAGAAGGCCGGCGGCATTATTCCGGCGGCCTTCTTTTCTTATCTTATTGGGAGATAGCACAACGCGCCTTGCGATCGTTTACCCAATTCTGCTGGATGAGCCAGTCGAAGCCGCCCATCTTTACGTTCGCTCGCGCGCCGTTCGCTGTCAGGTAAGTTGGGCCGAAAGACGGACGGCCCAAAGCATCCTGACACTTGTCGGCGTTTTCGAAACCATAACGATCGTACCAGCCGTTGCCGAGCGGATTCGTCACCATCCCATTTATCGCATGGGCAAGGTTTGAGACTAATACGTCGCCGGCATAGGTGTTGTTTGGTGTTGGACCAGATGGCGAGAACTGCGGTCCGGCAACTGTCGGACAACGATTAGGGTTACCAAGATAGATGTAATTCACCGGCGATCCATTAACGATGCCGCGTCCGTGATACGGTGGCGCCGACGTGGAACAGAACCCGGTTGCGGTGGAGGCGATGTCGGCCGAGCCGACGATGACGTAGATGCCGTGTGAATCCTGCGGCAACTGAAAATTGTTGACCTTGTCAGAAATGATGCTCGTGATATCTGACGGCGTGAGGTCAACGCCATGCGAATAGGAGGAGTCAGTAGTATCACCGCCGTAGATGAAAGCACTGGCGGCCGGCTGACCTGAGGCATCCGTGTAAGTGGAATTGATCTGTGTATACGGTGAATTACCGATCGACACCAGGAATTGCCCGAGGAGGGTCATCGTTTGAGCGTCGCCCATAGAGCCACAGTTGCTGGCCCAGCAGCCGTACCAGATTAAATAAATGTTCTGAGTTCCGGTTAAAACAGGACCATTATGATAGAGCATTTTGCTCGTTAGCTTTGCGTTTTGCGCGGCGACCACCGTCGTCATAAGCGCGCACAGTGTGATGATTGCTAGTAGCTTTTTCATTTTCATTCTCCTTTATTATTGGCAACCGAGGTCGCTTTTGACCTGCGTCGCGGATTGGACCAGCTGCTGGACCTGGCCGGCAGTTAACTTTTTGCCTGACTGGGCGAAGCTGGCGTTTATGAAAGCAGTGAGCGAATCGCAGGCGCTCGACGTGTTAGAAGCATTGATGGCCGCGAGTGCGTCCTGCAATTTGGTTATGAGACTGGCTTCGGTCCCGTCATGCAGATTGAAACTGCGGACCAGCGCGATGAGATCGTTCAGTTGATCGGCAACCGAGTCGTTGAGCTGAAAGGTGAATGAGTGAACATCGGAATCACCAAAGGGGCCTGGTTTGGCATAAACAATCCGATTGATGCCGTCACATCCTGCAACGATGTCGCTCAATTGCTCATCAACACCCGGCGTGTTCGTCACTTGATAAAACCGTGCTGTACTCAAGTCATAGACAAAGACGTCGTATGAACGGTCGGCCGTCTGCGACTCGAACACCATAAGATTCCCTGAAATGCGAGCGTCGCGCTGATCGCCAGGAATCGATAGACGCATGTCGTTTGAGCCATCGACTCGCCGAAGATGTATGTCGCTTTCCCCGCCCTGGTTGGATACATACACGACGAGCTGACCATTCGTGTCCGCGGTTCGATCTTCGCCTTCACCGCTGAGCAATCGCGTGGTAAACGCACCTGGACCGGTTTGAGTAGCGGAGTAGATGTCGCAATCAGTTCCATCGGGCTGGCACTTCTCCCAGACGACGATGTGCCCATCCGGACTTACAGACGGATTCAGATCCATCAGGGTGTCTGTCGTGAGTTGCGTTACGGTTCCGGTGTTTTGGTCGTAGACGCTGATCTCGAACGTGCTCGTAGTTGTTCCCCCACGATGTACAAACGCAACCAGATTACCGCCAATTGCAGGATCAGAATTCAATAGGCCGGGGATCTGCGTGGTGGTCTGTGAAGTGAGATCGTAGAGAAAGATCTGATCACCAGTTGCGCCTAACTCGGTGAATGCGATTCGCCGTCCATCAGTGTCAGAAAGCCGATCGAGGGTGTCGCCGGGCAGGACGTGCTCCGTATTTGTGACCAGATCGAAATATCTGATCGTTGAGCTACCTTCAAGATCGTCGTAGGTGTACGAGACGAGGTTGCACTCGACGTGCGGGTTGGTTTGATTTCCGGGCGCGGTTGAAACCGGCTGCGCGGTTCCAGCCAGCATCGGTATTGTTGTCGTCGTCTGGGTCATAACATGGCCAGTAGCGAGCGGGTTTAGTGTTACGCTGAGATTTAGAATTACAGCGATAAGCAGTGCGATTAAGTTTCGGGCTCTCATAAGGTGCTCCTTTGATTGTTTTGGGTTAATGAAGGAAATACGGATCGAGAGTGTTGACGCGCGTAATGCGGTCAACGGGTAGATTGTTTACCGCGGCGGTGCGCCTGATGGCTTCGGGCGAAGGCGCATCGTAGATACAGAAGCTTTTTTGACGATCGTCACTGACGTAGGAATGAATCCACGTCACGTTGTCTTCACTATTGCGCATGACGATCGTCCCGCAGATCGCGGCGCTTTCGTCGTTGCCGGAAAGCCTGAGACCCTCCGAAAAAGTTCGTTCAACCAAATAGCGCGGCATGATGACTCCTCGTTCGTCTTGCCAATGTTCAAGCCGCGGGCAGAGTAGTGGCATGAGCAACGCGGGCGCATCGGGCGTGTTACCTATTTTGGGAGCGGGAGCTCCCTATTTTGGATTTATGAGGTTGGACTGGAGAGCTACTGAAACTGCTTCGGCCCGATTCTGTGCATCGAGCTTCGCGAGAATGGCGGAAACGTGGTGGTCAACAGTTTTGTTGGAAATGAAAAGCCGCTCAGCGATCTCGGTGTTGGTGCAACCGTCGCTCAGCAACGAGAGCACTTCCATCTGGCGGGCCGTTAGTCCTGCCGGATTGTCTTTGGTACTGGGCCTTGGACCACGCGGAATGCCGCGCACACCGGTAGTGCGTAGTTTCTGCCGGAGCCTTTCCGCCGCTGGACTCGCGCCGAGCTTTTCGAAGATGGCGAGGGCTTCAAGTTGCGCTTCTTCGTCTCCTGCGCCAAGCGCGGTTGCGGCTTCATACGGACAGCCGAGTTCTTGCCAACGATCAGCGGCGGCGCGCCAGTCTCCCGCGATTTGCAGCGCATACGGTTCAGCGATCTCTTGTTCGATGGGTGGAGTGGCGCCGGCGCGCCATAACCAGAACGCAAACTCGCCCTGTAACCACCGATCATTATCACCCTTCGCCATTTCCAGATTCGATCGAGCTTCGGCAACCACCTGCTGGAGATCACCTGCGAACCAGGCCATCTCGATACGAGCCGAGGCGATCGGACCAAGGCGTGAAATCTCCTTCGTCTCCTTTGCCAACTCATGAGCTTCCGTCAACGCCCGCGCAGCATCGGGGTCGCCACGACGTACCCGGACATGGCCCACGATGGTCAACGCCGGAATCCGCGCTACGTTGTAGCCGTGCGACTGTCCCAGCACAAATTCCGCATCATCAGTCGCCATGGTCCAGCGTCCCGTCTCAAAATGAACACGAGCCCGCGCCGTTAGCATATACCGCTTGCACGATTCAAGATCGTGTTCGGTGGCGTAGGTATTACCTTCGTCGAGGTAGCGCAGCGCCAGCGGATAATCGTGATTCATTAGTGCAGCGGATGAAAGGTTCGTGTAAGCGCGTGATGCATGCTCTTCGAGATCGTGGGCTAATGACAGTCGCAGACTTTCTTCGAGCTTCGCGAAACCCTGGTCGTCGTGTGCAAACACTTGCGCACTGCCGACATTATTCATGGCATGAACAAGGATTTCGGTTGCGTCAAAGTTCCGCGCCAACTCGATAGCACGCGAACCCCAAACGACGGCTTCGTTCGTCTGGCCCGCCAGCATGTGGAGTTGCGCGCGGTTGCTGTAGGCCCATGCCAATTCCGGGCTGACCGGAAGTGACTCCAAAAGTGTGATGGCGTCGCGTCCACAGGTCTCGGCTTCTTCTTTGCGGCCGAGATACCAAGCGAACCGTGACATCCATCTGAGATTATCACCCTGACGAATTTTGTTACCCAATTGCTGCCACACTTCAAGTGCTTGCCGGCGCGCTGCCCAGGCATCGCTGATTTGTCCTGTCACGTAACACTCATAGGAGCGGCGTTCGAGCAAATCAGCTCGTTGTTCGGGCGCAAGCACATTCGCATATTGCAAAGCCATTTGGTAGTGCAAGGCTGATTCGCGATGAGCGTGGAGTGCGGCCGCTTGCCTGGCTGCGATCGGCGCGTATTTAAGTACTGCGGCAGCATCGCCTGACTTCTCCGCGTGATGAACGATGCGCGCAAGTTGTCCTTCAGCACCACGGCCAAGCAACGCTTTCAGCACCTGCGCATGCAAACTATGAAGACGCGGCGCGGGAAGAAAATCCTCGACCGCTCGTCGCGCGAGCTCGTGCCGGAAACCTATCGCGCCGTTATCCAACAACAACATTCCGGCGCTGACACATTCTTCGAGCGCTGCCGTGGTTGGATTAATGCTTTCGTTGGCCAACCAAAGCTCCGCCTTCGTGGGCACAACCGAAACCAGCTCCACCACCGCCCGAGCAGTGGGCGTCAATCGTGCGAGTCGTGAAAGTACGGCATCGCTCACCGACACAGGCACGCCGGAATCCTGACTGGCGAGTGCTTCCGTCACGAAAAAAGGATTGCCGGCCGTAACGGCATAAAGATCTTCGACTCGTTTGCCCGCGCGTGCTGCCAGTTCGTCGACTGCATCCTCAGAAAGTGGAGGCAGACGAACACGCTTTACGTACGAACGCGGCAGATCGCCGAGCACAAGTCGCAGCGGGTGTTCGCCTTGAACCTCATCGTCGCGATAGGTGATGACGAGTAATGAATTCAGTTTGTTAATACGGCGGCCAAGAAACTTCAGCAGATCGAGCGTAGCTTCGTCCGCCCAGTGAACGTCCTCGAAAACGAGCAGCGTTTGAGGCTGACTTTGCAATTCTTCGAAAACGGCGGAAAAGATGGTGGCACGAGATGCTTCCTGGTCCAGCAAAGTAAGCAGGTCGCCACGAATTTGTAAGGCGATGTCGTGCAGTGGTCCGAGCGGGCGGGGTGTAAACAAGGCGTCGCACCCACCCCACAAAACGCGACACGTGTTCTTTGCTGTTGCGGCGAATTGCTCGACCAGCGAAGTCTTACCTATGCCCGCCTCACCACTTACGAGCGCAACTCGCCCGTGCCCATTTATCACTTCAACGAGTGTGTCTTGCAACTGCTGGAAAAAGTCCTCGCGCTCGAGTAGATCCATGTTGAATGGTTACCGATCCGGAGCGTCTTTTGGTGAGGCTCAAACAGAACGTCGCAAGTATTCCACGCTCCAGAGATTACGAACATATACTCGATTCTAATCATGCTTGCCAAGTTCTGGACACGAGCCTGACACCTCGACCGCCGATAAGAAATTGCGAAGATTGTCCACTGTGGGTGGTCCTTCCAAACCGAGTTCGAACACACGAAATTGAGCAATTCGCTTTAGCTTGAATCTTGCTGTTTGTACGGAGATCGTGGTTGAAATTCCTGAACCATGCGTTCTCTGACCGCGACATCAATAAGGTCGTGGTTTGGCGTTCTAAGAACTTCTTCCAATTTGTCCTCATCCTTCTCTTGACAATGGTCGCGAACGGTAATAGGTTTCCCCACCAGCCCCATTCAATCGATCAGCTTGAGCCGCGCGGGTTTGACTTGCGCCCCAGCATCCCCTGACGACTTTATTGCTTCTTGTCGGCGTTCGCGTACGCCGTTGTTTGTCGTACTTGGTTACTCAAGGATTACCTCAGAAGGGAGCGAATATGACAGAGAGATCGAAACGCATCGTGACGATTCTTAGTGTGATAGCTACAGTGTGCGCGATTATCTATGGCGCTCAAAAAGCACTCGTAGCGGCTTCGTCCAGACCGGTAGCTGACGCGGCTATTACCGTGGCTGGACCATCGCAATTCTACGCGCAGCACAACCTTGTTTCTGATGGCTTTGTACCGGCGGACCATATTAATCCAGATGTGGTAAACGCGTGGGGCTTAGTCTCTGGTCCAACAACACCCTGGTGGATCGTAGACAATGGAACCGGAAAATCTACGCTCTACAGTGTTGCGACCGGCACCTTTCCGTTGACGGTTACAGTTCCGGGCGCTGGTGGGGCGCAGGGAAATCCGACTGGCATTGTTTTTAATGGTGGCAGTGGCTTTGTGGTTAACAACGGTGCGGGCACGAGTGCCGCCCGTTTCATCTTCGCCAGTGAGGACGGCACACTGTCAGCATTCCGCGGCGTCCCGGTTGTTACCGTCGTGCCTAATGCCCAAGCCCCGGCTCATGGGGCCATCTATAAAGGACTGGCAATCGATAGTGACACCAACGGACAGTTCTTGTATGCGACGGATTTTCACAATGGCGCTGTTGATATTTTCGATGCCTCTTTCCACGCTGTCACAATACCTGGGGCTTTCACAGATCCGACGCTTCCTGCCGGATTTGCGCCATTCGGTATCCAGAACATCGCCGGCACGATTTATGTGACCTATGCGCTCCAGGACGAAGACAAAGAAGATGATGTTGCCGGCCCGGGAAATGGGTTCGTCGATGCCTTTACTACATCGGGGGCGTTTCTTCGTCGCGTCGCTTCGATGGGAGAACTGAACTCTCCGTGGGGTCTGGCTCTGGCGCCTGCTGATTTTGGAAGGTTCAGCGGCGATTTGCTAGTGGGCAACTTTGGAGATGGTCGTATCCATGCGTTTGACCCGGCGACGCTCACGGCGGATGGCGAATTCGAAGCGGTCGGATTGCTTCATTCCGCGAGGGGAAAACCGATTCAGATTGATGGTCTTTGGGCGCTTCAATTTGGTCAAGGGACCAACGCATCCAGCGCGAATGGGCTGAGAAACACGCTGTTTTTTACGGCCGGACCTGCCGAAGAAGAGCACGGCTTATTCGGATCGTTAGTTAACGTCCAACCGCCCGGCCGGCAATAATCGAGAGCGATGATCCCGAACCTCCCTGAGCCTCAACCACTGGGCGGTTCGGGGTTCGTCGTTCTCTTGCGGGCGAATGCAATCTTGCAAAGCTGGGATCGAAATACGTAACGCTTTCCACTGTGTACTTTCGTTAACGTCAACGTATTTGAGCGTCCACTAACGTTCACAGTACCCTCATCACTTCGCTCGATTTTATTAAAGAACTTCGATAGGGCAACTGGAATGGCAGTTGCTCCATGATCTAATCAGTCACAATGTTTTCCTCAGCCCTTCACACAATCACCTGTAGCCTCCTTGTCCTCGGAACCGCGGTCTGTATTAAGGCACAAACCGCTACGCCAAAAGCGTCAAGCGCCAGCATCAGTGGCAAAGTAACGATCAAGGGCAAACCCGCTGTAGGAGTCACGGTTCTTGCGAACGATGCCCTTGGCGGAGGCAATCCGATGATGGCGCGCTATCGCGCAAAGACCGATCAAACAGGAAGCTATCGCATCACAAACTTACCTGCCGGCACTTATGAAATCTCTTCGATCACACCGGCACTAGTACCCGTAAACCAGTCGGACTCTGTAGTCATTTCCGAAGGTGAGGAGGTTGAAGACGTCAATTTTTCATTAGTGCCTGGCGGCGTTATAACGGGAAAAATTACAGATTCTGAAGGCGATCCAGTCATCGGAGAACGTGTGAGCATCATGCCCACCGATGAACAACTCCCGAGTAGGTTTGGTCGTTCGCTGCTGACTCGATTGTATTCTTCTGATAACAGTACCGACGATCGCGGTGTCTATAGAGCATT